>Ga0181568_10003872_pt1 | contig 13431 bp, 14 predicted proteins | sample 101ome_20_FD_133758 | JGI IMG/M metagenome (GOLD analysis project Ga0181568, IMG submission 133758) | Coastal salt marsh microbial communities from the Groves Creek Marsh, Skidaway Island, Georgia - 101404AT metaG (megahit assembly) | ecosystem: Environmental > Aquatic > Marine > Intertidal... | reverse complement strand
TTGACTCGAAGACTCCGACAAAGATTTCTAAATTCAGGGAGAAGCCGAGCGACCCCAAGCCAGTTCCAGGTGATGAATCTCAGGCTCTGGTTTCCATGGGTAATTACATTTTCAATGCCGAAGCGCTTATTGATGCAATTCAGCGCGATGGTGACAGCGAGAGCTCATCTCACGACATGGGTGGTGACATCATCCCCTCGTTTGTCGAGGCAGGAACCTGCGGAGTCTATGACTTCACGTTTAATGAGATTCCGGGGGCAACCGATAGGGACAAGTCCTACTGGAGAGATGTTGGAACCATCGACTCTTACTACGAAGCTCACATGGATTTGATCTCAACCATGCCCATCTTCAACCTATACAACTCGGATTGGCCGGTCTTTAATCAGCAGATTAACCTGCCGCCTGCAAAGTTCACCCACGATTCGGAGGGCAATCAGGGCCGCACGAACGACTCAATCGTGTCGCTAGGGGTTGTGGTTACGGGTGGAATCGTCGAGCGAAGTGTGCTTTCCCCTGTCGTCCGGGTTGGCTCTCGCTCGCTGGTCACCGACTCTGTGCTTCTTGATGCTGTCCAGGTTGGTCGCGACTGCACGATTCGTAAGGCCATCTTGGATAAGGACGTTGTGGTCGCTGATGGAGCAAGCATTGGCGTTAGCCGAGAGCGGGATCTGGAACGAGGCTTCACCGTGACCGAGTCTGGATTGACTGTGGTGCCGAAGGGTCTCCTGGTTACACCTTGACGAGCTTCCTAGTCGTATTCGATGTAGATTCCACCCTCATAAATGAAGAGGCAATAGAGCTGCTCGCAGAACACTCAGGTAATCGCGAAAGAGTTGCCGAGATAACTGAGCGATCCATGCGTGGTGAGATTGATTTCACGACCTCTCTGATTGAGCGGGTTGCTACCTTGAAAGACCTTCCAGTTTCAATTCTCGAGGAGACGGCAAAAAGACTCACTCCCACCAAGGGAGCCGCAGAGTTGATTGCCAACATTCATGCCAGAGGAGGCAAGTCCGCTGCGGTCTCTGGCGGGTTCATACAGCTATTGGACGGATTGCGAGAAGAACTCGGGCTCGACTATGCGATGGCCAACACACTGGAGATTACTAACGGCCGACTCACGGGTGCTGTCGCTGGAGAGCTTGTAAACAAAGAGGTCAAGGCCAAGTACCTGAGGCTCTGGGCAGCAGATAACCAGCTACCTCTTGAGAAGACCCTAGCCATCGGCGATGGAGCAAACGATCTTGGAATGATGTCAATAGCTGGAACCTCAATTGCCTTTTGCGCAAAACCAATTGTCCGCGAGGCAGCTGATGTCGTGATTGACGACAGGGATCTCTCGAAAGTTATCGAGCTGCTCCCCTAGGCTCCGGTTGAGTGAAGCCCGCCATCGACGTGGATCATCTCACCGGTTGTCGCTGGGAACCAGTCGCTGAGAAGCGCCACCAAACCCTTTGCCGCAGCCTCTGTGTCGGTTAGGTCCCAACCGAGCGGTGCCCGTCCCGTCCAGAGCTCCTCCATGGTTGCAAACCCGGGTATGCCCTTAGCGGCTGTGGTTCGAAGCGGTCCGGCTGAGATTAGATTGACCCGAACTCCATGCTCTCCGACATAGCGAGCTAGGTAGCGAGAGGTTGATTCGAATGCTGCTTTGGCAACACCCATCCAGTCGTAGACCGGCCAGGAGACAGTTGCGTCAAAGGTGAGACCCACCACTGAGCTTGGGTTGTTCAGTACGGGCATGCAGGCCGTGGTGATTGACTTTAAGGAGTAGGCAGAGACCTCAACAGCAGTGGAGACATCCTCCCAGCCCGTCTCCATGAAGTTGCCACCAAGGGCAGTCTGAGGGGCAAAGGCGATTGCGTGCACGATCCCATCGAGAGAACCAAGCTTTTCCTTCACGAGGTTAGGCAGATTTTCGAGGTGCTCATTGTTGGTCGCGTCAAGTTCGATAACCTCTGCCGGCTTTGGCAGGCGGCTAGCAATCTTGGCGGTGATTGGCAGCATTCTTCCGAAGGAGCTTAAGAGAACCTCGGCGCCTTCCTCTTGGGCCAATCTCGCGGCTGAGAACGCAATCGATGCCTCCGTCAGAACCCCTGTAATGAGGATTTTCTTGCCTTCTAAAATTCCCAATGTCTCTCCTACCCTTTGCTAAAAACTACTACCTAGTGACCCATCCCGAGTCCGCCATCAACAGGAATCACTGCACCTGAGATGTAGCCGGCGTCCTCGCTTGCCACCCAGGCCACTACCTTTGCTACCTCTTCGGGAGAAGCAAAGCGTCCGGCTGGAATCTGCGAGCGGTACTTAGCCGCAAGATCTTCCCCAAGTTCCCTTGTCATGTCGGTGTCGATAAATCCTGGGGCGACGACATTGGCGGTGATGTTCTTGCCCCCAAGCTCACGCGTAATGCTTCGTGCCATGCCAACCAGCGCACTCTTGGCCGCCGAATAGTTAACCTGGCCCGCACTGCCCAGTAAACCAACTACAGAACCAATTAGGACCACGCGCCCATACTTTGCACGCAGCATCGACTTCGTGACGCGTTTCACCACGCGGAAGACTCCAGTGAGATTGGTGTTGATCACCTCTTCAAACTCTTCGTCGCTCATGCGCATGAGAAGGGTGTCTTTGGTGATTCCGGCGTTTGCAACGATTACCTCGATCGGGCCGAGCTCCTTTTCTACCCGCTCGATTGCGCCATCAAGCGATTGAGAATCGGTGACATCCGCCTGGACCGAAAGTGCACCCTTTGGGCCGGAACCGCTGCGAGCGGTTACAGCGACTCTGTGACCCAGGGAAATGAACTGCTCGGCGATAGCAAAACCTATGCCGCGATTCCCACCTGTGATGAGCACTGTTCTTGGCTGGGTCATCTTTTCCGACTCCTTGCGGGAATACCATTGTTTCTGAGGCGTTGTGAATACTACAGTCTAGTAATTTCAAGGTCAGGAACCCTTTTGCAAAAGAGGCAAAGCGTAACTTCGTTGGAGCTCTCTCCAGACGAAGAACGTAAGCAACGAATGATCAAGTATTCGATTGCGATGTCGATCAGGACTCTTTGCATCATTCTGGGGGTCATCACGCCAGGTATCTGGATGTGGATTTTCTTCGCGGGTGCAATCTTTCTTCCATACTTCGCAGTGGTCCTTGCAAACGCCCAAGGGCCTGGTCGGGCTAAGGGACAATCGGGTGTTATAGCACCCAAGCTCTCCGTCAAGGCGAGTGATGTCAAGCTAGGCGATGACTCCTAAGTGCTCGAGAGCGGGTTGCCAGCTTGCAGCTAGGCAGCTAATCGACTGGGGAAACCCCAAGATTCATACTGAGGGAAGAACAAAGACCTGGGGGGCCTGCGATGAGCATTTGAGCTTTCTGGTTGACTATCTATCTGCAAGAAATTTCTACCTAGGGACGAGGCTAATTGAAGCAGAGCACGATTAGAAGGTGGGGCCCATGGCTCGCCCTCGTGCTGCTCTTTGCCATTGCAACCTCGCTTCTTAGCTGGTGGCAGTTCTCCAGGAGGGCAGAGCGGGTCGAGAGAATCGATCAGGTAAACCAAAACTACGACCTAAAGCCTGTTCCCTACTCTGACATTGATTGGGTAATCAACCCTGACGGCACCTCGGACCAAGAATGGACGCCGGTTGAAGTAACCGGTACCTACCTTCCGGAGTTGGCAACCGTTGTAAGGAACCGCCCGCTGAATGGGCAGCCTGGATTTTTGCAGCTTGTGCCGCTTAGGCTGCCAAGCGGTGAGCTTCTAATAGTTGAGCGCGGCTGGCTTTTTGCATCCTCAGAGCTTGTCACGCCGGACTCAAACCCATTGCCGGATCAAAGGCAGCACGAGCTCACACTGAGACTGCGAGTTTCAGAGCCCGATTTGAATAGAGACGACGTGCCGGGTCAGATTGCCTCGATTGACCTACCTCGATTGGCAGAGCGCTTCGCCTTTTCAGGAGAGGTCATTGAGGAGCACTTCGGAAGAGTGATTTCGGAGGCTCCGAGCTATGAAGATGCCCCCTTCCCAATGCCTAAACCAACCCTGAATGAGGGAAACCATTTGTCGTATGCAATTCAATGGATTATCTTCGGGGTAATGGCCTTCACTGCCTTCTTCTGGGCGTATCGAAATGATCGCAGAGTCAGGCTTGAGGAGGCTGGCCTGTTGGAGCCTAGGAAGCAAAAGCGAACCCAGGCGGTAATCGATGCAGAGTATGAGGATTCCAACCAGTAAACTCTTTCGAAACCGGAAGGAATTAAATGTCTATCGCAACTGCCACCTTGGTTGACCGAATCGTCCCGCGCTCACGAGTAAGCGATGTTGCCCTGATTTTTTCGGGAGCAGCCCTGACTGCGCTCGCGGCGCAGGTCCAGATTCCAATGTATCCGGTTCCAATGACGCTTCAAACATTCGCCGTGCTACTCGTGGCAGCGACCCTGGGTGCCGCTCGCGGAGCCGCATCTATGGGCGTATACCTGGCAATGGGAGCCGCTGGCCTTCCCGTCTTCGCTGGAGCCAAAGCCCTTACGGCTGTTCTACCGACTGCGGGCTACCTACTTGGCTTTGTGGTAGCCGGATTTGTAGTTGGCCTTTTGGCTGCTAGAGGTTTCTCCACGACACCGCTGAGGGTTGCAGCCTCATTCGCACTCGGCAGCACAATCATCTACGTACTCGGAGCAGGATGGTTGGTTGTAGGGCTGGGGCTAACGCTCCCCCAGGCTCTCGTAGCTGGAGTAGCACCATTTTTGGTGGGTGATGCAGTCAAGGCAGCCGCAGCCGCAGCTTTGCTGCCTATGGCCTGGAAGCTAGTTCGCTAGATAGAAAATCCGATTGACCGCATCATTTCGCGGCCATCCTCAGTGATTTTCTCTGGTCCCCACGGTGGCATCCAGACCCAGTTGATTCTGAATGCCTCAACGACACCGTCCAAGGCCTCTGCAGTTTGCTCTTCGATCACATCTGTTAGTGGACATCCTGCAGAGGTCAGCGTCATGTTGATAAGAAGAGCCCCATCGTCAGACTCTTGAAGGCCATACACCAGACCTAAATCGACGATGTTCACGCCAATCTCGGGGTCAATGATCTCCTTCATGGCGTCAATCACCTGGTCATAGCGCTCAGGTGCTAACTCTTTGGGTTCACTCATACAGAGGCCTTTGAGTAGCGGTCGTAGCCTTCACTCTCGAGGCGCTCGGCAAGCTCTGCTCCGCCCTGCTCGGCCACCTTTCCGGCAACAAAGACATGAACGAAGTCCGGCTTGATGTAGCGCAGGATTCGGGTGTAGTGGGTGATCAGCAGCACTCCCAGGCCATTTGCCGAGTGCGCACGATTAACACCCTCAGAAACGACCTTCAGCGCGTCAACGTCGAGACCAGAGTCGGTCTCGTCCAGAATCGCAATCTTTGGCTTCAGCAGTTCAAGCTGCAAAATCTCATGGCGCTTTTTTTCTCCCCCGGAGAAGCCCTCGTTCACATTGCGCTCGGTGAAGTCAGAGTCCATGCGAAGGTTCCCCATCGCGTCCCTTAGGTCGCCGACCCACTCCCTCAGCTTTGGTGCCTCGCCGCTTAGGGCAGTCTTGGCGGTTCTTAGGAAGTTAGAGACGGAGACTCCCGGAATCTCAACCGGATACTGCATAGCCAGGAAGAGGCCGGCACGTGCGCGCTCGTCAACACTCATCTCCAGCACATCTTCGCCATCCAGCAGGATCTGACCATCGGTAACCTCGTACTTTGGGTGACCGGCAACAGAGTAAGCAAGAGTTGACTTACCGGAGCCGTTAGGTCCCATCACAGCGTGGATCTCGCCGGACTTGATGGTCAAATCGACTCCACGCAGAATCTGCTTCGCGCCCTGATCGGTCTCAACTGAAACGTGTAGGTTCTTGATTTCTAGGGTTGTCATTGTCTTCTTTCTTCAGGTCTTAGTCTTCGTACTCGACGAAAATCTCATCGTTTTCAATTAGAACTTCATAGGTGGATACCGGCTCATAGGCAGGAAGTGACAGTGGTTTTCCCGAGTCAAGGTCAAACTTTGCCCCGTGAGCCCAGCACTCGATGGTCCTATCGTCGACAAATCCCTCGCTGAGGGAGATCTCACCGTGAGAGCACTTGTCGTCCAATGCCTTGACGTCTCCAGATGAAGTTCGCACAATCGCTAGTGCGTGGTCACCAATCTTTACTCGCAGTGCCTTGCCTGGCTTTAGGTCATCCAGGGCGCAAATTCTTATTGCCATTTATGCACCAGTCTTTTCAAGCTCGGTTTCGATGGCTGAAATCAGCCGCTCTTCAATCGTTTCGATGCCAACCTTCTGGATTACCTCACTGAGGAATCCTCGAACCACTAACTTCTTAGCCTGCTCCTCGTCGATTCCCCTTGCCATCAGGTAGAAGAGCTGCTCGTCGTCAAAACGACCTGAGGCGCTCGCGTGGCCAGCACCTTCGATCTTTCCAGTTTCGATCTCGAGGTTGGGTACCGAGTCCGCCCTCGCACCGTCTGTAAGCAGTAGGTTGCGGTTGAGCTCGTAGGTTGTTGTCCCAACCGCTGATTCGCGAATCAGGACATCTCCAACCCAAACGGTATGCGCTCCAGCGCCCTGAAGTGCACCCTTGTAGGCGACGTTGGAGATACAGTTTTCGGCAATGTGGTCAACGTAGGGCCTGTGCTCAAAGTAATTGCCACTTCCGGCCAGGTAAACGCCATACATGTTCACCTCTGCACCCGCAGAACCGAGGGTGACCGACGGCACTACTCGCACCAGATCCCCACCCATAGTTACGACGACGTGCTTGAGGTTTGAGTCCCGACCGAGTTTTGCAAATTGGGTTGAAATGTGGGTCGACCCCTGCTCCCACTCCTGCAAGCTGACGAAATTCAGTTGGGCGCCATCGCCGAGGATAATCTCGACGTTCTCGCCAAGAACTCCCTGGCCAATGTGGTCAAGAGCTATGGTCGCACTCGCGTGCTTACCAACTGAGACCACGACGTGGAGGGCCTTCGCCTCAGCTGCGGTTGGGGCAACCTTCACAAATGATGCCTCCGTGCTGGTGGCCTCGGCCTCAACCTCAATCACCAAAGTCTTCGAAGCATTGGTCCAGGCTGCAGCAGACACTCTCTCCTCTGGAAGTCCGGCAGAGCCAACCAGAGCATCGGTCGAATCAACCCAGCGCATGCTTGTGCCTGGGGCGAGCTCGGTATGTATCTCCGACTCGGCAAGCTCCCCCATAACCTCCTCGGAGAGTCCGCGCAGCTTATCCGTGGGTAGGTAGCGCCAGATTTCCTGCCGATTGGTGATCTCCGGGAAGTCGCTGACGCTGGTTGACCTAGGTCGCTCGCTTCTGGTCTGAATAGGCACGTTGCCGTGCGAATGGGCCTCAAGCCCGTGCTGCGCTGCCACTATCCAACAGCCCCTTCCATCTGCATCTCGATTAGCTTGTTCAGCTCAAGGGCATACTCCATAGGTAGTTCCTTGGCAATTGGCTCGATGAACCCGCGGACAATCATTGCCATGGCCTCATCTTCTTCGATGCCCCTGGATTGCAGATAGAAAAGCTGCTCTGCGCTGACTTGCGAAACTGTCGCCTCGTGACCCATTGAGACATCGTCTTCCCGTATGTCGTTGGCTGGGTAGGTGTCGGATCGCGAGATGGTGTCAACCAGAAGCGCATCACAGCGAACTGTGTTCGCGGAGTGATGAGCACCGGGATTTACTCTGATTTCGCCGCGGTAGGAGGTGCGTCCACCGCCGCGAGCGATCGACTTCGAGACAATCGAGCTGGTGGTGTGAGGCGCGAGGTGAATCATCTTCGCCCCAGCATCCTGGTGCTGTCCCTCACCTGCGAAAGCGACCGACAGAGTCTCGCCTCGAGCGTGCTCACCGGCCAAGATGACAGATGGGTACTTCATGGTCACCTTGGACCCGATGTTTCCGTCGATCCACTCCATTGTCGCGCCCTCGTGCGCGATCGCACGCTTGGTGACGAGGTTGTAGACGTTGTTGGACCAGTTTTGGATGGTGGTGTAGCGAACACGTGCGTTCTTCTTCACGATGATCTCAACTACCGCGCTGTGCAGCGAGTCTGACTGGTAGATGGGCGCGGTGCAGCCCTCAATGTAGTGCACGTAAGAGTCTTCGTCCGCGATGATCAGCGTCCGCTCAAACTGCCCCATGTTCTCCGTGTTGATTCGGAAGTAGGCCTGCAGAGGAATCTCCACATGGACGCCCTTAGGGACGTAAACGAATGAGCCACCTGACCAGACTGCGGTGTTCAAAGCTGCAAACTTGTTGTCACCCGCTGGAATTACAGTGCCGAAGTACTCCTCAAAAATCTCCGGGTGCTCCTTGAGAGCCGTATCTGTGTCTAGGAAGATGACACCCTGCTCCTCAAGGTCCTCGCGAATCTGGTGGTATACCACCTCAGACTCGTACTGTGCTGCAACTCCGGCAACTAGACGCTGACGCTCCGCCTCTGGGATACCGAGCCGCTCGTAGGTATTCCGGATGTCTTCCGGCAGGTCTTCCCAGCTCTGGGCCTGACGCTCTGTGGAGCGCACGAAGTACTTGATGTTGTCAAAATCAATACCGCTGAGGTCAGATCCCCAGGCTGGCATCGGCTTCTTCCCAAAGAAGTCAAACCCTTTTAGCCGACGCTCCAGCATCCACTCGGGCTCTTCCTTGCGACCGGAGATGTCACGGACCACCTCTTCGTTGATTCCTCGCTTGGCTGACGCCCCCGCACTATCTGAGTCGGACCAACCGAACTCATAGTTTCCGAGATCGTCAAGCTCTGGCCGATCAATGATTTTTTCTGACACATAGCCTCCTGGGATTCAATCAAGTACAACTCTTTGAGAGCCCAGCTATTCCGGAATAAAGCAGAACGGCTAGCTGGTTTTGAGTGAGGTAATAGGCTAAATCAGATAGCTTCCTAAAACTAGTAAGGCATACCTAAGTTGAGTTCAGTCCTGGCCCCAGTGAGGAACCTGTGGTTTGAGCGCCTGACCTCACCCAGAGGCCTGCGACTCTATGTCTGGCTTTCGCTGGCAACCCAAATCCTCATTGTCGTGACCGGTGGTCTGGTGAGACTCACCGGGTCTGGACTTGGTTGTCCAACCTGGCCCAAGTGCACCGACGAGTCGCTGGTGAGCACAGCCGAGATGGGTATCCACGGAGTAATTGAGTTTGGAAATCGCCTGCTTACATTTGTGCTTCTGGTCGTCGCGCTCCTGACCTTCTCAACCATCATCAGGGCCCTTGATGACAGGGCTTTCCTAATTCGAATCGTCTTTGTCTTCTTCGGCTTTGTCGCACTCTTTGTCGTGGGTCTGGCGCTTGCCGTTCGAGCGTGGGACCAGCTGGCCATTTCCGTGCTCGCAGCGACGACCATCGGGGCTCTGGCAACAGCACTTGCCTTCACACTGGTTGCGAGAAGCAAGGACCCTAGAGGGCTCACGCTTCCAAGCTTTGGGCTAGGTTTTGGGATTATTCTGCAGGCGGTTGTTGGCGGCATTACGGTGCTCACGGAGCTTAATAGTTGGATAGTCGGGCTGCACTTTTTGATCTCATCAGTTCTAATTGCTCTGGCATCGCTGCTGGTTTTCAGGGCCTTGGCCAAGGGCCCTCAGGTGGTAAGTCCCGGGGCCAGGGCACTCACCATTCCCGCGGCACTCGCAGGCTCGATGTCCATCGTCGTTGGGGTGTTGGTAACAGGTGCCGGACCACATGCTGGGGACGCCCTAACTCCAAGAAATGGACTGGATCTGGAAATCTGGCAGCACTACCACAGCTACCCCGGCTACCTAATGCTGGCCCTGATAGCCCTGCAGTTGTTGCTTCAGACCCGCTTTGCTGGGTTGCAGCTCAAGAATCTTGCGACTAGAGCGCTGACAATCCTGCTCATTGCGAGCATTCTGCAGGCCATCGTTGGAGTCGCTCAGGCAAGACTTGGGGTGCCAGAATTTTTAGTCGCACTTCATATGTTTGGTGCGGCGGTGCTCTGTTCTCTCCTTACCTTCCAGCACCTAACGCTGAAGAGAAGTAATTGAAGAGCCTCTTTTGGTTTCGCAGAGACCGTCGAACCCAGGACAACCTTGCTCTGAAAAAAGCCGCAGAGAGCTCGGCTGAGCTGCATACTCTCTTCGTCTTTCCACAGTGGCTCCCCAATCGCTCACCCTTGAGGCAACACAGCATCTTGGAGTCGGCTCGAAGTTTGGATGCCTCGCTCCCCACGGGGCTTTCGGTTTCAGTTGGCAACGCGGCCGAGGAGATCGCCTCCTATTGCAAACAGCACTCGATAGAGAGAGTTTTTGCAACCCGCAGCTATGACACCACTGGCATTGCCGTTCAGGAGGAGGTTCAACTGGCTCTAGCAGAGTCTGACACTCAGCTGGAACTAATTGATAGTTACCACGCGGTAACGCCAGGGACCATCAGAAAGGACGATGGAACTCCGCTGAAGGTATACACACCCTTTTACAAGCGCTGGTACCAAAATGGGTGGGATGCTCCAGTGGCTCTCGATTTAGCCTCTGTTAGCTGGGCAAGTCCCGGAGTATCGCGCTGGTTTCAGCCGACAAGTGAAGCTCCATTTCAGGTAATCGCGGGCGAGCAGCGCGCGCTGGAGACATTTGCAAGATTTAGCGAGAAGGTTCATCGTTACCACGAGGACCGCAATAGGACTGATCTATCTGGAACCTCTCACCTCTCCCATGCACTTGCCCATGGCGAGATTCACCCGAGAACACTACTGGCGCAGCTGGGAGATTCTGACGGCGAAGAGGTTTTCCGCAAGGAAATTGCCTGGCGAGAGTTCTACGCAGACGTCCTGTTTCATAATCCGCACACTCTGCATGACTATCTAGAACCGCGCTTTGCAAAGATGCGCTTCGATGACCCCGATACAGATTCCAAGAAGCTTGCAGCATGGAAGGAGGGGAAGACGGGGTACCCAATTGTCGATGCGGCTATGCGCCAGCTGGTGCAGACGGGATGGATGCATAATCGCGCAAGAATGATCGTGGCCAGCTTTCTGGTCAAGGACCTCCACTTTGAATGGCAAATCGGCGCTCGCTTCTTTGAAGAACACCTCACAGATCACGACCCCGCCTCTAATTCTCACGGTTGGCAGTGGACCGCTGGCTGTGGCACGGACGCTTCTCCCTACTACCGGGTTTTCAATCCAGTTCTGCAGGGTGAGAAGTTTGACCCCAAGGGCGATTACGTCAGAAAGTTTGTCCCGGAACTCAGGCATATCTCAGGCCCTGCGGTGCATCAACCTTGGCTTTTGGTTGACGGCGACTCTGGCGGCTATCCCCCGCGGATTGTTGATCACGCAAGTGAACGGGACGAGGCGTTGGCAAGGTTAGAGGAGATAAAGGTCTGACTAGAGGTAGATCAGAGGGTCCACCGCAATCGCTATAAACAGAATCGTCAGCTGAGTTATTGAGCTGTGAAATAGTCGCATCGGATTAGCGGGGATGCTTGTTTTTGCCTCTTTGTAAAGAAGGTGAGACTCGAACACGAACCAAAGCCCAGAGGCAGTGGCAACAACCGAGTAAATGAGTCCCATCTGGGCAACCGGAATCAGCAGCAGTGAAGCCGCGAGGTAGGCCCAGGCATAGAGAATGATTTGCCTTGCAACTACCTGGTTCTTTGCGACCACCGGCAGCATTGGAACACCAGCGCTCTTATAGTCATCTAGGTACTTCATTGAAAGCGGCCAGTAGTGAGGCGGCGTCCAAAGAAACACAATCAGAAACAGTACGAAGGCTGCCAGCGAAACCTCTCCGGTAACGCTTGCCCAGCCGATGAGCGCTGGCATCGCTCCTGCTGCCCCTCCCCACACAATGTTCTGTGGAGTTCTGCGCTTGAGGCCGAGAGTGTAGACAAAGACGTAGAACAAGATTGCGCTCAGGCTCAATAGGGCCGAGAGCGGATTTACCAGAAGGGCAAACCAAAGCACCGACAGGATTCCTATCCCCCATGCAAATACCAGTGCTTCGGTCTTCGTTAGCTCGCCAGTCACCAAAGGCCGGTTCTTGGTTCTACCCATCACCTTGTCGATGTCTGCATCTATGTAGCAGTTGAAGGCGTTAGCACTCCCTGCGCTCAGCGAACCTCCAAACAAAACTGCTAGCACAAGCCACAAATCAGGTAGCCCGCGCTGGGCCAGAATCATTGTTGGGACGGTGGCAATCAGCAGCAGCTCAATCACCCTCGGCTTGGTCAAAGCGAGGTAGGCACCTAGCTTGCGCGCAAGCGGAATAGGTGAGCGAGTGGGAGCAGACATTTGCTCTAGTCTACGTTGTCCAAGGAGAGCAAACTGGCTCAGGGTGTAGACTTCAAGGCACACCCAAGGCAAAGTCGCCTGGCCTTCTCTAATGGGTTTTCGCCCCAAAAAGACGGGAATTTCCAATTGCTTCAATGGAATCAAATTGATGATCTAGCAGTAAGAACCGCAAAGGTATTGGCAGCGGATGCTGTTGAGAAGGTTGGCAATGGCCACCCTGGCACCGCCATAAGCCTTGCGCCGGCCGCCTACCTACTTTTTCAGAAGGTCATGCGCCATGATCCAAGCGATGATCGCTGGATTGGCAGAGACCGATTCATCCTCTCGGCAGGTCACTCCTCGCTCACCCTTTATAACCAGCTCTTCCTAGGTGGATTTGGGCTCGAGCAAAAAGACATCGAGTCGCTTCGCACCTGGGGCTCGAAGACACCAGGTCACCCAGAGTATGGGCACACCAGCGGCGTTGAGATAACTACGGGCCCTCTTGGCCAGGGCCTTGCCTCTGCCACCGGCTTTGCAATGTCAACAAGATTCGAGCGTGAGCTCTTCGACCCCGAGGCGAAGCCTGGCAAGTCCGTCTTCGACCACTTTGTTTATGTCATTGCGGGGGACGGAGACATGATGGAGGGTGTCAGCGGTGAAGCCGGGTCCCTAGCCGGGCACCTCGGGCTTGGAAATCTCATTACGATCTACGACGCCAATCAGATCTCTATCGAGGACGACACCAACATCTCCTTTACGGAGGATGTGGCAGCCCGCTATCGCTCCTACGGCTGGGAAACTCTTGAGGTCAACTGGCGTGGCAGCGAGTACAAGGAAGACGTCCAGGCCCTGTACGAGGCGATCGAAAAGGCCAAGGAGAATTCTTCCCAGCCAACTCTGATAACTCTGAGGACCATTATTGGTTGGCCCTCTCCCACCAAGCAGAACACGGGAAAGATCCACGGCTCAAAGCTTGGTGAGGATGAGGTTAGCGGCCTAAAGCTGGCTCTCGGCTTCGATCCTGAAAAGGCATTTGAGGTCAGTGCAGAGGTTCTCTTTCACACCAGAGATCTTGCCAACCGCGCTAAGGCCGAGCGCGCCGCGTGGGACGCCGAATTTACCTTATGGCAGAGTGCAAATCCAGAGCGAGCGGCTCTGCTTGAA
>Ga0181568_10003860_pt1 | contig 13454 bp, 29 predicted proteins | sample 101ome_20_FD_133758 | JGI IMG/M metagenome (GOLD analysis project Ga0181568, IMG submission 133758) | Coastal salt marsh microbial communities from the Groves Creek Marsh, Skidaway Island, Georgia - 101404AT metaG (megahit assembly) | ecosystem: Environmental > Aquatic > Marine > Intertidal... | reverse complement strand
TTGTCAATATGGGAGGACAACTTCTGTCCGGACACTTTATGTCCTCTTGGTGGGGAGCTTGCTTGAGTTATGGTAATAAAGTTTGGCACGCTTTTTGCAAGTAATATATCTTGAGTTATGTAATCTTTTTTTGGCACGGAACTTGCAAGGGATATTTTTGAGTTATGGTAACAAAGTTTGGCACGCTTTTTGCAAGAGCCGATTTTGAGAATGAAAATCAAAATCATAATGATCTCCGGACAAAAAATGACCGTAGGGATTTTTATCTCCCTACGGGAGCGACCTTTATTCAAGGCGCACGCAAGGCCGTTTTTAGAGCATGTAGTGAATAGACATTCGAACACCATCATAGCCCAAGATTTTGAAAGAGCTGATCGATGGTTCATGCTGAACGATGGTGTAGCCATGCTCATCCGTGAACACTGCGAAGTCATCTTCTGCGCTTAGGTGCGCCTCGTTCTGCGCTACCTGTTGCTCACGAGTGAGAGCGTTGTATGCTACACACATGGTTGCAAGACGCTCCTGTTGAAATGCGCTTATAACCATTGAACTGACAATCTTTTGATAGTGAGCGAGAGAGATAGCGTTTTTGGTGTCTTGGAGGCCTGTGTTATTGAGATAGAGAGAATCAGTAGTTGGAAGTTGAGAAGACATTGAAAATCCTTGGTTGGTGTTAGATGTAGTCATGTGTATATCCTTTGGATAGGGGTGTAGGGTAGGGGGGTAGTACGGTAGTGTGTAGGGTGGTAGGCTAGTAGGGATAGCGAAAGCCGGGGATACGATTACGAGGAAGTCGATGTTCTGAAATCATGCGATTGTCTTGACAAGTGCTACACTCAGCCCACATCCCGTTCCAAGAAACAAAGCCGTTAGAGCAGTGACTGGAGTCACATTCTGAGTGGGTAACCTTACGGCTAGTTGGTTGGTGAACCTCAATCTCGCAAGTAGCACCGAAACGCTCTTGACCCTCAAAGTGAAGGTTGTTTGTCCATTTCTCCACATCAAGACCATCGGGGATAAGACGGTATTCCCAGTGCTTACCGTAGGTTTGTTCTGCGTGGTCTTTGATGTAGTGGAAGTAAACCTTGCGAATGGTGAAAGAGAGAGTCTGAATGTATTGTTGACGTTGAGTGGGCATAGTGGCTCCGAATAAAGATTTTAAGGGTTTGGACTTCGGTAAGGTTTCAGCAGTCGTTAACTCATTATCACCAAACGTTTTCGTCATGTTTATAATATAAGCTGTTTTGTTGGTCTTGTCAAATGTGGTGGACACTTTTTGTCCTACCAGCGTTCTACGGGATCTGTGTGGAGGTTTTGGTACATTTCTCGGATCTCTCGTATCTGAGCCTTGTCTAGGCCGTAGTAATAAGCCTGAGTCAAGAGAGCGCCATAGAAAGTCCTTTCGTGGCCATAGTAGAGATCGTCAAGGATGTTGTCGAAAGCTTCGATTGTAGCTGTCTCATAGAGGTCTTCCATACAAGCCTTGTTGAAACAGTGCATACAGACCACTTGGCCATCGTTGTTTCGAAAGTCTCCAATGTCATCCTCCGGAATAAAGGTGGAACAGTCTGAGCAGTGAATGAAAATGTTGTGAGCCATGAAATCTCCAATGGTCGGGGTGATGTTTATACCTTATTGGATTGGAATGATTTTGTCAATAGTGCCGGACAGTTTTTGTCCAAAGTGGATCTGGGGGTATCGTGAGTTAAGGTTGAACCCCTAGCGAGAGCTGGCTTGAGTTATGTAAATATTTTTTGGCACACTTCTTGCAAGTATGATCTCCGAGTTATGGAAAGAAGTTTTGGCACACTTCTTGCAAGGCAGCAAAATGATAATGATTTTCATTATCAAAAAGGCTCACGCATATACGCAAAAAAGCTCTTTTTAAGAGCTTGGAAAAAATAGGCGATAATCGAAAAGTTTACGAAGTAAAAGGCGTTTTAATGTTTGGGGTACTACTTAGGGATAGGTGCGTGTGTTTGGGCATGGTTTTTGCTCTGATACATTCCAACATAAGGCAGGTTTTCAATACACCCATAACACACATCCAAAGCTTATTTTCATAAAGTTTGTTTCCTCCACTTTTTAGCCCATTCGTTTACTTGCGTTTGGGCTTTTTTGTACACGCTTTTCCACATGCTCGGACATGCTCTGATGAGCTACGCTCATACGCTTGCTGACGCTCTCTTATGTCCATAAGCACACCCACAAACTCCATCGCTTGCATGAGGTTCATATCACCTACGTTGCGATCAAGCCCTTTGTCTATGATGGTGATGGTTCTATCTATCAATGTGTCTAGTATGTTCTGTGTGTTCATGATTATTCCTTGGTTCTTGGTTGGGGGTAGGGTACTAGGGTAGTAGGGTAGAGAGTAGGCTAACATGTGAAGTCAATCAGTTCCATGTCAAGGTCAAACTCAAAAGCGTAGTGATCATAGAGGTCTTGGTCTATTACTTCGTAACACTCTTCTTCTTTGTTATGGATAAAGAAAGCAACGTAGTTGTGTGATACAGTATTGAAGTAAAGAGAGGCATTCTTATAGAAGAGGAAAGTTTTATTTTTCATGTGTTCTCCGTTAGACGAGGATAAAGGGTAGGGAAAGGACGAGGATCATTATTGCAAGGTCATTCAAGTCTTTGTTGTTCATTTTAGCACCTGCTTGCAGATAAGAGGGATTGCATGTTCTTCGTATGCCTCCACCATGGCTTGGAGGTTGCGTAACGTTTGACGCTTAACTTGGATACCCACAAGGTCATTCACATAAGAACCATCTGGATTTTTTGTGTCTTGTAGTTCGTCAATCTCATTGTGTAAAGTGATGAGGTCTGAATAAAGTTTTGAGAGGGTGGCGACTTCTGCGAAGTATTCATATGATGTGTCCATAGTTCCGTTTCGGTATGATTGTAATGCAAGGGCAAGATAGTTTGTCATGTTGTCTCCGTTGGTTGGTGATGTTTATAATGTAACCTGTTCTCAGCTATTGTCAAGTGGGGTGGACAAAATGTGTCCGTTATCCCACATCCAGTTCGCATTGGTCGGTTAGTTCATCACGTACAGTTTCGTAGCACTCATGGATGATTTCCCATCCTTGGATGTAAACCCACATGTTCACAACGCTTTCGGGAGAGGATAGATCTGTGTGGACTTCTCCGAAGTTGTCTTTCTCATACTCTTGAACATCACCAATCATATCGAAAGCATCTGCTCCCATCCATTCTTTGGCTTGGTAGTAACCAATGATGTAATAGTCTGTATTGAAAATGTCGTTGTGAAGATCTGAAACATAAGCATCACGATAGTCTTGATTGCCCATGTAGATTGATAGCTCACGAAGTCGGTCAAGGCAGAAGTCTTTGATTTCTTGTTTCTTTTGTTGGTAAGTGAGTGACATATTGTCTCCGTTGTTGGTGATGTTTATAATATAAGGGGTTTGGATGAAAAAGTCAAGGACAGAAAATGTCCGTTACTGTAAAGTGGCTCTGAAACCTTTTGCATTACGTGGTGCTTGCTTTCGTGCCTTGCTGATAGCCTCTTTTTTGGATGTGGCTTGCACTCGGATAAATCCGTATTGCGCTCCAAAGTTCGTTCCGGTTGTGTTGTAAGTGTAATCTACGAAGTAGTTCATGTTTCTCTCCTGTTTAATGATTGTTTTAGCTCCAAGAGCTGCCATAAGGTATCTTGTTGTTTTGTCCATGTGGTTTCCTAGCATGAATATGGTTGGTTGTTGGATGGTTTGGTACAAAGACCGACTTCAATAAGGTGCTGGGCTTGTCTACCGTATCTGCCTTGCAGACTCCATACAACACCAGTATCAATGAGGTGCTGATAAGCATGGATTATATCTTGGGCTGAACCGGCTACAAAGCCGTCTATTATATCGACTGCCTTGATGGTAGTCATTTCTTCGGGGAAAGGAAGTTCAAGTTGTATCATTTTGGACATATTGTCTCCGTTGTTGGTGATGTTAGTAATGTATCTCGTTTGGTTGGTTTAGTCAAGGACATTTTTTGACCGTTAGTTAAAATCTTTGGGATCAAAGCTTTCGTGGATCATAGCGAGAAGTGCCTGTTCTGCTATCTCTCGCAAGGGTTTTGGCATGTCACCACCTCTGAGAGCTTGCAAAGCGATGTTGATTGTGACGAACGTTTCAAGTTGCTCTTTGTTGAAAAGCGAGGTTAAAGGCATTTTATTCATTGTCTCTCCTGTCGAATATGATGAGTTGGATTTGTAGGGCAGCGATTGCTATGAAAGGTGCTATAAGCATGAAGATGTAAACCATCGTGTCTCCTATTGAAGAGGTTCGATTAGGTTGGTTATGTCGTCTAGGGTGTCGATAGACAAACCAGTAACGACTTCAAACTCGGTACAGGTTCGGTAGCCACCCATACCGTTTGGGATTTGCTTTGTAGTGTGGGAAAGATAGACTACTGGCTTACGATTTACGAGGATTAGATCGCCTTTGGCAAGGCTTTCAGCCCACATATTCTTACCATGGTTTGGATAGTTTTTGTGGAAGTTCTTTGCGAAGTTAAGCATGGTTCTCATTTTGTCTCCGTTGTTGGTGTTTATAATATAACCGACTGGTTGGAAAAGTCAAGGACAAAAAATGTCCGTTTATGATTGAAAGCGATTTATGTTCTTGCACAATGTTTTGAACTGGTTCATGGTGACAGGATGATGAACTGCCCAAAGGGTTCTGGCTTTGGTGAGGCCAACCCATCGTGACGGTTTATCGCACCATTCAAGTTGTATCCATTGACCACATTGAAGTTTGACTTCGCCATTTTCGATTTTGATGTAGAGGTCGTTGTCTACAAGGATTGTTGGTTGGAACTTCATTTTGTCTCCGTTGTTGAAGTGATGTTAGTAATGTAACCCATTGAGAGGTTTTGTCAAATCGGGAGGACAGAATATGTCCGGCAAGGGTTCGTTCCCTAAAGGGAACGGCTTGGAGAGCTGATCTGAGTTATGTAAATCATTTTTGGCATGGATTTTGCAAGGGGTGTCTCTACTCTGAAACTGCCCCTTGCGCTATCTCATTCACCGTTTGACTTTGATATGGTAGTTTGAACCTCGTTTATTGACATAGAGAGTCTCAATCCCATCCACATGCTCGTCACGCGCAAGCGCATCAAGCAGGTGTTGCACGTCAAACTGTGTAACAGTTTCCTCGCTTATGACGTTCGCTACGAAGTCGTGCAAGTCTCCATCCCAATCGCCCCATGTTGTTTCAATGAAGTCCAAAGCTTCTTTTACTGCTTTGATAGTGACTGTTGTTTTATCCTCCATCTTTTCCTCCGTAGTGGAATGTGTCGTACTTGGTTGTGCGCTTGATCTCCTTTGGAGACAGGACACGCACTTGTGTTCCCTTGCGTGTGGTGATAGTCACCTTGTCCATTTTGTATTTACTCATGTTTCCTCCGTTGGTTGTGTGAGTTGTGTGTAGTAGAAGTGTATATTGCTCTCGCTTATGTGTACAAATGCGTTGGGATCATCTAGGTATGTGAGTGTGTAGAACCCATCTTTATACTTTGTACATACGGATATGCAGTCTGTTCCGATTGATGTCCATAATGTTCCGACCATAGTTTCTCCTTGGTTGGGGGTAGGGTAGTAGGGTAGTAGGCTAGGGATCTTCGGTAGTCAAAGGTTCAAAGTATCTATCCAGTTCTCTCAATCCTTTGACTACCCATGTTTCTCCGTTTGTTATACAAACCATGGTGAAGAAAGGGATGTGTAGGTAGTCTATGCTTATGCAAGCATATATGTGCTTGCTATGTTTTGATCTGTACAACATCCCTATCATGTTCTCACCTAGTCTATCGCTATGACACGTTCGTTGGTTGTGAAGTAAGGGTTCTCCTTACCTCGTTGGTCAGTCATCCACATACGTTGGCACTTACTGGCTATGGGCTTTGGAGCTTCCATATCAGTGAGGATGATGTGACCATCAAAGCCATTGTCATTGACATATCGTGTTGGGGCATCAAAGCATGTGCCACCACACTTGACACGCTCCCATGTCTTTCGTTCACCTTTCTTCCATGTGTAGACAAGACTCTCGTCCACTTCGGTATCAAAAGGTACAACGGTAAACTCGGCAAGGCTTGATAGGCTATTGAGTTCTGCGAAGAATGAGGCAAGCATTTGATCTGAAACAGAACCCGATTGATCAATGCTGATAGCAATCTTGGCTTGACGTGTAACTTTGCGACCGGCATGAATGTATGGAAACCTACGATTAAGCCTACGAACAGTAGAACGCTTGTTGCTACGTTGTGAAGTCTTGATGAAGTATCTCAGAACCTTACGCCAATCAATCTTGGGAGTGATAGCATCCATGATTTGCTTACGAACGTCAGCAGAAACAGAACCCCAACCTTGACCACTTGAAGCATCCTTGGCTGCTTTTTCCATAGCATCTTTCAAACGCTCTTTGGCCATAGCCTTTGTCTCTTCATCTACATCGCCCCAACCACTATGGTCATCAAGAACATGGTCACCAAGAGAAGAACCTTGGCCTTGACCATCACCTTGATCGCCTTGGCCTTGTCCACCTTGTCCATCACCTTGACCTTGTCCATCATCTTTCTTAAACTGCTCATCTTCTTCGATGATCTTTAGATAAGCCTCAGCAGACAGACCGACAGGATACTTCTCAAACGGAGTACCAGCCTTGCCGGGAATACAGCCACCATCAGGCAACATATCGGCTATGTGACTGTTGATTGCAAGGTCTGTTGCAACGTTCCACTTCATAGACATTCCCTCAGCCGGAAGTCGTGTGGTGACATGCTCAAAGATGATGTGATAGAACTCGTGCATTAGGACACCAAGCTTTTGCTTATCTGTGAGACTTGCCATAAAGTCTGGATTGTAAAGCATTTCAAACTGTGCTGATTGTGGATTGATACGGACACCGGCAGTTGGAATGTGCTTGGATGGTGCTTTGTGGATACGTCTTGAAAGACTTGCGAAGAACGGTTCTTGTTGTAGCAAACGGAAAGTGTGCATGTTCAAGTCAAACTTTTCTTTTGTTTCGTTATCACTCATTGGAAACTCCTTGTTGGGGTGATGTATATAACTTATCCGATTGTGATGGTTTTGTCAAACGTGGAGGACAAAAAGTGTCCGATAGTCTTGAAACATCTATTCTATCATTGTTCTTGGCCACTTTGTCCTCCAGTGTCATGATGGGGATTGAGATAGGCTCTTCAAGAACCTCTTCCACATGGTTCTCTTTCGCATAGGCTATAGCCTTGCGTGTGATTTGTCTTGTCCAATATACATTGGAATAACCTAGATTTGGTCTACCGTTGCTCATTTTGCACCCCCATCTATCTTGAAGCCTACTGGTGGCTTTTCCTTGGGCTTGTCTCCCTTGGGAAGTGCTTGTGGAGGCATGGCCATACCCATAAGGGCTTGCAAGGGAATACCCATCGTGTTGTCTTGTGGTTTGATGGCCATGATTAGCTTGGCCAATAGCTCATCTGATATGTTTAATGTGATGTTAATCTCGTTGTTACTCATTGGTTTCTCCGGCATTGTGTACAATGTCATTAAGTAGGTTTTGTTTATAGGTTGGTAGTAAGGACTTTTGGTGGTTCAAAGTCTCAGCAGTAGGCATTAGGAACAAAGGCCACTCTTTGAGAGCCTTGGATAGTTGCCTTGCGTGTTTCAAAGAGAGATTTCTTTTTATCGCATATCCAGTAGACATGTGAGATAAAGTCCACCACTTTTCGTTCTCTTTACGATGAACATAGAAAGGGAAGTCATTTCCGTAGGAACCATCATAGTATGTCCATTTGCGTTCACCATCACCATGTTCACGTATCTTGAATGTACCTTTGTGTATCTTCATGGTTGTCTCCATAGGAAGAAAGATTATAGTCTCCTTGTTTCAAGGCACAAGGAGCCAAAGCCTTTTCGGTTTAGTTACCAGCGTTTAGGATACCGACAACATAGTCTTGGATAGATGTACCATCCACTTCGATTGCCCAAAGTTTAGCGATGTTGTAGGTAGACTCATCAGTCTGAGCCATGGATTGCCATAGAACCATGACGATCTCAGATGGAAGTTGCAAGAAGTACTTTGCAAGGTTGTCAAGACGAGTGTCTGAGAGACGTTCTGCAAAGATGTTCTTTGCTTTCATCTTTTCGACCATAGCATTGTGGTCATTGATCTTCCAACCTTTGATCTTGTCGAACTTACCATCATCAAGAAGATCTTCGATGGTGACTTGACGATCGTATTTGTCAAGGAAGTCTTTGAAAGCTACTGCACCCTCAAAGCCGATGAAAGAGCAAGCGATATGGTAGGTTACAGACGAACCCTCAATCTGATCGCCCATTCCAGACAAAGTCGTGGATAGTCGTTCCCAAGAACGTCTTGATGGGTAAACCTTGTTAGGCTCATAGTCATCATTGTGTTCAAGATGATTGTGGTTCTGATTGATGAAATCCCATATCTCTTGGGCAACATTACCCTTAGCCCAATCAAGCCAATCTTCTACTGTAGGTTCTACGTCAAAGACGGTATATCGGTCAAGTTCAGCCGGATCCATTTCACCAACTTGGTATTGAGAACCATGCTCTCCACCATTGACACAAGCAAAGATAAGGGTATCGGGATGTAGACTACGTCCGGCAATCTTACGAGAGTCGCAAAGCTCAAAGATACCTTGACGGACTTCAAGTGTTGCTCGGTCTACTTCGTCAAGAAAGAGGACAACAGGAGTGTCACAAGCAGTCTTGAACCACTTTGGTGGACACCACTCAGTTACATCATTGTCTGATTGCTTTGGCAAGCCAAGCAAGTCACCCTCAGTCATTTGGCTTGCACGTCTTTCGACAACAGGCAAACCAAGTTCTTTGGCTTTTTGATATACAATGGTGGATTTACCGATACCATGCCGACCACGAACGAGGACAGGAAACTTTGCGTTAAGGATAGGGTTGATTACGTTTGAGAATGTTTTGAAGTCAATAGCCATGATAGCTCTCCGTTAGTTTTGTTGTTGTTGAAAGTTCTTCGTTGTGAAGATGTTTATAATATAACTAGGTTTGAAAGTTTGTCAAGTATTTTTTTTATTGGGAGGACATTTTTTGTCCTCCCAAACACTTTAGATCTTGTGAGTAGACATTACATCATCAAAGATGTTTTGTCTATCGACACCCACTTGTGTTATCTTAGTACCTATGTTTCTAGGGTTGAAAGCACAGTTCAAGACTTTTGATCTGTTTTCTACAAGACTCTCTATTTGATCAGAAGTATACTTCTTAATCTTAGATAAGACATCCACTTTATAGTTGAAATCCCAAAGCAAACCACCTTGGCTTTTCCAAGCCCCGATAGAGTCGGGGTTGTCTGTGTATTCTCGGATAGAGCAACAGAAAACTTCATAAGTTTGATCATGACTATTTTCTGCAACAACAATAATGTTGTCACCGATTGCAGGTAGTCTTTGAGCAATACCTTTGTAACCAGTACTGTTTTTGCCAACAATAGCGTTTTGATGTGATATAAGTAAATCTTTTGAAGATCTACCTTTCGCAGAAAACTTATCTTTGTAAGTGAAAGGTAGTGGGAAAGGCGATTTGCCTTGTTTATTATATGTAGTCATAATGACCTCCTGTGTTGTTAGAGTTTCTTCGTTGTGAAGATGTTAGTAATGTAATATGTTTGAGTTGATTAGTCAAGGACATTTTTTGTCCGGTTGTTTTTTTTCTTGTTTTCGTCCACATAGATTGCATAGAGATTAAGTGCCCATGCAGTGAACAAGACAATACCCATGTTCATAATGAAAATGTAATAAGCATTGTTATGTATCATGTTTTCCTCCGTTGTTAGTTGGTGATGTTAGTAATGTATCTGATTGAGTTGAAAAAGTCAAGGACATTTTTTGTCCGTTTACCCAATATGGTACTTGCGTAGTATTGGGAGGTCGTTTTCTTCTATCTCTTGTGCATGATATAGCCGATAGCCACGATAGGTATATGGTGATTTATACACTCTGAGATCTTCGTCATAAACAAGATCATCATGACCAGACCATGCTTTCAACACTTTGTGTTCATCCGATGTGTCTTTCATAAAGACGATGGCTTTATCCCAATACTCATGATCTCCGTCATAGATTGTTATGGTTAGTAAATGATATTTCATGTTATCTCCGTTGTTTTAAGTTTTTCTAGCATACCCCTTGGGAATGTGAATATGCGATTGTCTTGGAAGATGTGTATATCATACACACCCTCACGTCTTTCACACACAACCACACCTATCATGCTCTCCAATCCATACATGTGTATTAGGTCGCCTGTATGTAGGGGAGGATAACGCATGTTATTTCCATGCGTTAATGTGGACTACGAGATTAGCTGGTCGCCAATCGGACTTCATGCCGTTTTGTAGTTGCTCGTAAGTTCTCTTCTTGACAAGAGTCTCAAAGCTTTCCTTGTAGGAAGTAATCCACTCTTGGGGTAGGGGAGTAGGGGAGTTGGTAATGACACGAACCAGTGAACATGCCGGTGCGCCTTGCCAAAAGGAATGTATTCTACCATTCTCTCCGACAGTGTTGAACTTCACGTGAAGATTATCAAGTCTTCTTGTCTCTCCATCTACCAGTACAGAAACCTCTATCGGAGAATGAGCGTCATTTTGGTGTTTGTTCATGCCGGAGAACACATTTACAGTGTTCCAGTTTATCTTGGTGATGATACCAGTGCTTGTTTTTTTCTCTCTATTACTCCAACTGCCTACTTCATAAGTAACTTTGACACAAGCCCCAACGGACAGACCTCCATCCAATACAAGGTCTTTGTAGGCAGCCATTCGCCAGTTCTCATTGGCTTTGTAGCAGTCTTTGAGAAACTGTTCCATAGTTGGACAGTTGCGCCTTGTATGGTCTTTGCCACCACAAAAACCACATGTTCTATTTACTGCTTTGCGCTTGGCTTTGTGTTCAAGATTGAACCCACGTTCTTTCTGAACAAGATATGCTTTCTTACAGTTACGGAACCATGAAGCAAGAGCATTGTTAGCTATGTCCGTAGTGAGAGGATCAAAGCTATCATTTACATGCCATGTGGCATAGTTATAGCCACGTTTGATGAGGTTACCGTCTTTATCTTTGGGGATTTCCAGTCTTGATAGAAAGTTCTCCCAATCGCCTTTGACGTGTGGACATTGGTATTGGTTGTGGCCAGTCTCTCGGCAATAGCCACATGTTGCTTTTGATTTGTTTGATTTACCTTTATTTTCATGAATGTTCATGTTGTCTCCGTTGTGGTTGGTTGTTGTTCGTTTTGAACATGTTTATATTATATCTGATTGTGTTGAAAAAGTCAAGGACAAAAAATGTCCGTTATGGTTGAAGTGCGTATTCAAGTACCTCTATCTCTGTTTCTATACTCCAAAGAAGTTCTTCACACTTATTAAAGATCGCATCCAGTTCTGCTATTGTGAGACTGTGGTTTGGGTTGTCCACTGTATATAGACCCTCTTCTATCCATGTTAAATCCTCATCATTTTGATCAAAACAACCCAAAAGAAGTTCCAATGCCTCAGCACATGCTACTTGCAAAGCACCTTTTCGTGTTATGTGGATACTTAATGTTTCTCTACCATCCCATGGTCTTGCTATTGTAACTTCGTAAACTTTCATTGTTTCACCTCTTTGAGTTCTCTTGGGTTGTAGTGATGGTCGTTGCCTGTTTTTAAGTTTGTACCACAAATGAATACTCCATGCGTGTATCCTGTTATGACCACTAAATCACCGTATTGTGTTGGCAAGTGACTCACCTTTGAAATCACCTTGCATAATGTTCCTATCTTCATGCTCTTTCCTCTCCAATGAGTTGGTTGATTGGTATGACATTGAGTTCTGAGAAGAACCGTTCTTTACCTACAAGAGAGCCAGTCAAGAACACGACCATAACATAACTTCTTCCATAGCGACCAAACTTCTTGATGTAACCAATCTCATTATGACCTCGTTGGTTAAACACTTTTACTAAATCACCTATTTCCATTTTGTCTCCGTTGTTCGGTGTGATGTTATTAATGTATCCGATTGAGACAAAAAAGTCAAGGACAAAAAGTGTCCGGCTCTGATTATTGAGGTTTTAACTTCTTTATCTCGTATCTCTTGAACCAAACTCTCTTGTTGTGAACGCTCCTACCCTCGCAAAACCACTGTATACCGAAGTCATAGTACCCTTTGGCTGGATAAACCTCCAATATGATACCAAAACCTTGATAGTAATAGTGATTGTGCTTTAACTTTGCACCTTTGGCCGATAACACAACAAGATCGCCTATTTTCATTCTCTATGTCTCTCCAAAATATGCTTGATGAACCCATCTGGACACCACACATGCACCACTCTCCATCCCTCAAAGGGTGTTGGGATGGTCTTGCACACCTCTGCACCTATCTCCGTGCGCTCTACATACACACATAGGTACGAGCCACTATCATCACCCTCCTGTTTGACTATAAACGCACTGTCCGTATGGTCAGGCATTATTTTCATAAGGTTTTGGATTGCTTGTTCTCTTTCTGTTTTCATGGTTGTCTCCTTTGTTAAATAGTTTTTCCTAGTAGTTCTCGCATCTTGAATAGACCAAGCTCTTTGTGCTTACATTCAAGCATTACATCCACATCATGTCCGTATGTATCCACCGGTGTCCAGTACGAGTCTGAGTGTGCATGTGCTTTGATGGACGTGTCATTGTACTCGGTAGCACGGGATTGGGAGTAGTGTACCACGGGGGTAGTATCCCCCCACGTAGACACTGCAAGAGCAAGGGCATCTGCATTGGATAGACCACCAGTGCAGAACGTGTGGTGGTGCAAGTCATGCACGATGGGTGTGCCAACACGCTTGTAGACTTCCAGTAGGTCTAGGGTAGAGTAGAGGGAGGCACGATCATCATTCTCTACGGTCAAACGAGAACGCACTGCATCTGATAGTCTGTCCACGTTGCGACAAAAGTTGTCAATAGCTTTGGGCTTGTCACCATAGGACGCACCAACATGAATGTTGAGTTTGGCATAGTGGGTACGAGGTAGGCACAACAAATCAAAGATTTCGCCATGTATCTCCAAGTCACGAATAGAGTTGCGAACAACATCCTCGTTGGGTGACGCAAGTTTGACGAAGTGATCGGGATGTGATGTGACACGCATACCATGCTCCTCAATGAACAGACCACACTCAAAGAGAACCTCTTCAATCTGATCGTAGTCCGGCAAGTCAGTGAGTTGATACTCCGTAGCCCACGATACAATCTGCGAGGACAGACGGAAGAACTTGATGTTGTGTTGCTCGTTCCATTGTAGGATTTTGAGCAAGTCTTTACTGTTCTGCAAGAAGATTGCAGACGCATGGGGCAAACCTTTCTCCTCAAAGGTAGCCTTGCGAAATGTGCGATTGGTTGTGATACG
>Ga0181568_10003857_pt1 | contig 13458 bp, 3 predicted proteins | sample 101ome_20_FD_133758 | JGI IMG/M metagenome (GOLD analysis project Ga0181568, IMG submission 133758) | Coastal salt marsh microbial communities from the Groves Creek Marsh, Skidaway Island, Georgia - 101404AT metaG (megahit assembly) | ecosystem: Environmental > Aquatic > Marine > Intertidal zone... | reverse complement strand
GTCCGAATTCTGCCTCGTCGTTGGCGTCACTTGGATTCACCAACAGTTGGTGTTCCGAGATCAGGTTTGAATTCAATTGCTTGAGTATGTAGGCATAGCCCTCGCCGCTGTTGGATGTGGATGCTCCCACCACCGACCATGTCTCGTCGGCACATGCTATGTCACAACCATAGTTGTCCAGGTTGATGGCATTTGCACCTGTCAGTATGCTGTTCTGCACCATGACGTTGTTGGAGGTCTTGACGTATGTGAATATTCCGCCCTTGCTGTTGTTGTATCCAGTCACACCCACGAATGCCGTGAGGTTGTCTGCGTTCTGTGCCACGGAAACACCAAAGTCGATGTCAACCAGGTTCTGGTCTGTCAGTCCACTCTGGAAATAGTCGCGTGGCTCGAGACTGCTTTCCTGTGTGAATGGAGCGACCTTTTCTATCACCTGCCATCTATCACTGCCATTGTTGTCGATCCACACCCTGTTGCCCGAGTCTATCTCGTTGGCAAATGGTAGGTTCAGCACGTCACTGCCCTGTGCCACCCTGACCGAATTCAACTTGTATGTGAACGCCTCCAGCGTGACTGAAGGGATTGAGTTGTCCAGTGACTGTGTGATGGTCAACTTGTTTAGGTCCGGTACCGTCTGTACCCTGAACGCTGAATCTATCAGCGAGTCTTCGCTCCACTTGATCAGTATGATGTCATTCTTGGCCAGTCCATGGTGTCCGTTGAACAGCAGTGTGCTGGTACCATCCAGGTTGTCAGTTATCTTGGTCAGTGTCGGCAGTACCTGGCTACTCCTGTACACGTTCCAGTTGTGGGAGTTGTCCTTGGCCACCCAGACAGTGGTGCCATCACCGATCTTGTCCATGTATGGTGTCAGCGTCGATAGGTCGAGTATGTCAAACAGTTGTATGTCAATGTCATCCACGTTGACGTATCCTGCCGTTGGTAGGTTGAGCTCCGATGCCACTGAGTAACGCTGTGGCAGTATGGGTGTTGATGTTATCTTGTAGCTCTGCTTGTAGAGGTCTTCCAGGGCCACGCTCTGGTCAACTGTCACGTCCGATCCGCTGTCGACGATCTTGAATGTGGATGGGTTGGCTCCCAGCAGGCTCTCGTCCAGTCTCAGCTCGATGTATGCCCTGTTGCCTCCCGCTCCGTATTGTCCCTGCTTGACTGCCCAGTTCTCGTAGATGTCATATTCAGCGATCTCCTTGGCCAGTCTTGATGTCTTGAATAGGTCAGCGGCACGCTTGGTTCCCTTGTTGCCAATGAAACTGCGGAACACATTGACCTGGCTGATGTCATCCAGTCCCATGCTGGAGAGGTAATCTCTCTCATTGAATCCGATCAGGTTGAATGCCATCCTGTCGCCGTCCTTCTCGAGGTTGGCCGCGTTGGTGTTGTAGTAGTTTCTGAGTTCTTCTGACTTGAGGCTGAGGTTTGGCAACAGTCCTTTCTTGATGCTGTCGTATTCCGTTTCTGCCCAGTCGCTGTAGTCGAACATGGTCTTGGGGATCACCCTCTTGGTCGCGGCATAGTAGTTGTTCTTGTATTCCACGATGTCGCCCTTGCCGTATTCCTTGTTGCTGGACCATTCCTGGACATTGTCGATGTTGAATATGAATCCCTGTGCGTCGACCTGTCCGTTCCATTCCGAGGTCTTGAATCCTGATATCCTCAATCGCTGTTGCCTGGATCCAGTGGTTGGATCATATATCAGGTCATTGAAGATGGATCTGTTGTCAAACACCAACACGTGTTCATAGCTCGTGAACTCGGCCTTGAGATATGATATGGCATTCTCGTCCAGGCTTTCCACCTCAAAGGTGTTTTCCATCCTGTTGAAGTTCAACTGGTTGTTGGGTATGGCATTCAGGTTCTGGTTCAGCACGAAGTCATCTGCCGTCTCGCCCGTGATGGGTGCGACTATGCTCTGTGCCCTGGAGATCTTCAATTTGTTGGCATTGGGATTGAGGCTGATTATGCTACCATCACCCCAGCCCTGTTGGCTCCAGTACAGGAACTCACGCACCATCTGGCTCCAGTCCAGTATGTAATCGTTGTCCTTGTCCTCAAACACGTAACCCTGTCCCTCTAGGTATCTGCCATAGCTCACCAAGAAGTCAGCCACGGCACTGGTGCTCGTGAACACATAGTTGTAAGGAATGCGTGTGGTGGTCGTGTCAAAGTCATTGTTGATCCTCACGGATCGACTGCCCACCTTGACAGTGGAATAGTTGCCATTCACGATGCTGTTGTATATCGTGAAGTATGGATCCAGTTGGCTGTTACCACGCACTGCCCAGCCGTCTGCTGTTTTCTGCACCACCACGGATGAATACTCGGCTGTGCCGAATATCTCGTTGCTGTACAGGAACACCTCGAAACTCTCGTCAGGCAACAACAGGCTGGTGTTGTTGGAGTTGGGAGAAGATTTCTCTGTGTAGATCTTCAGGTACTCCTTGTCGCTGAAACTGGCCAACCTATAGGTCAACTGTATGTTTATGTTTTCCAACAGTTCCTTGATGTCAGTGATCGCTGACACGCCCTGTTTCTTGCTGTATTCCACACACCAGTTGATGTATGAGTGCTTGGCCGTGCCATCGCCGTATAGTACTATGTCCTCTGCCTTGATCCTGCTCCTGCCATCGTACAGGTACTGTGCCAGCTCGCTGTCATACTTGTACAGATCCCTGTCTGCGTTCAGTGCGAAGAACTCCGCTGGCTTGCTCTGTGCCAACATCCTGACCACTGCGAAAGGGAATGAGCTTGATCTCCTCCAAGCGGATTCCACGGGACCAACATCTCCGCTGGTCCATGATTTTTCAAAACTGTTGCTGTCGTACTGGCCCACTATGGCGTCGAACGCTGTCTTGAGCCTGCCCTCGTCGTCCACCGGCAGTATCTTGCTGAGTCCTGGGCGTTTCCATTTGTCCACCACCGTGTAGGTGTCGACTCCGTCCCATACCCTGCCGTTCTCTAGGTCGCCCCATAGCACCTCGTTGCCTGACGTGTATGGTGCGGGACCGTATCTGGTGTTCCACCAGGTGGGTTTCTCCGAGAAACCTATCATCTCCCATGGCGTGATGTGTGGAGTGTCGGTGTCGTAGTATTTGAGGTAGGCACCTCTCTGCCCGCCTGGCAACAGCTCACCGTCTACCCTGTCCTGTGACTGGCTGTAGTTCCAGGTCTTCTGTTCGTCCGCCTCGTAGTCCTGTGCCTTGTAGTCCAATCTACTCCATGCCACCCAGGACAGGAAGTCCCTGTTCAATAACTGCGTCACTTCGGCACTGGTGTAGTCTGTGGTCCTAAACTTGCCTGGCGACACATCCTCCAGTTGCAGTGGAACGTCACCGGTCCACTTGATGTTGTTGTATATGCGTTTTTCAAATTCCAGCAGTATGTCATCCCTGCTGTCACCGAACGCTATGGTCTTACTGCCATCATGCCCTATGATGACGTCCTGTGATTCGACATAACTGTCGTCTGAAATCTTTTCTGGCTTGTACTTGTTGTACAATCCCAACTTGGTGGGAGTGGCTGGCAAGAAACTGCCCGAGGTATTGGTGTACTCTCTGATCTTGACCACGTCACCGGCGGTGAGGGTGGATGTTATGGTAACCCTGGCGGCATCCGTGGCAACTGTGTAATCGGTGTCTTTCAACAACTGTGTGTCATTGACATATATGCACAGTCCCTGGTAGTTGGCCTTGGTGAAATCATATGTGGTGGTGAGATCGAATATGTCATCATCTATGGCAGTTATGGTGTACTTGGTTTCCGTGAACACCTGTCCGGATGGTATCATGTCAGAGTAGAAGAATGGTTCTGTGTCCTGTCTGCCATTGGTGATGTATGCCAGTGCCTCATCCAGTTGCTGTGCCACCGTGCCCTGGAAGTCATTCCTGACCAGTGCATCCAACAACTTGCCCTTGTACTTTTCATATTCTCTTGACGAGTAGTCCAGTGACTTGAAGAAGTTGATGTTGCTGTCCCTGACGAAAGTGGATGCCAGTTGCAGTGGCGATGACTGCTGTACTATGGTGTTGCCATAGGGGACGATGTTGCCCAGATCCCTGGAATTGTTGTTACCAAAGACCTTGCCTGACAGATCCGTGAGATTGTATGCCAGATTGATGTAGTGGTTGCGTATCGTGCCCAGTGTGATGTCCGTGAAGATCGCATTGGGTGAATTGTTGACCAGGTTGGTGGGGATCTCGTAATGCCCGACCTGGCTGATGCTGTCACTCAATATGTTTACCGTGATGTTGGCTCCCGTGCTGGGAGTGTAGTCACTGCCAAATGTTATGGTGGTCTGCGTGCTGGACACAGTGTACGAATATTTGAATGTTTCCTGGAACACGTTGTCCACGTAGATTGCCACGGGTATGTCTGCCGACTCTCTGGCCGGTATGTCTGCAACCAATGGCACACCCGCATAGGTGAACTCCAGTGATTGATACTGCCTGGACTTGTTGGCCTGTTTCTCCCAGCCTATCTCCTTGGTAAAGGTGGTCCTGTCCGTGTAACAGCGTGCGAATCCGGTGTTGATCTTGGTGGTCGTAGACACTGCATCAACAGTGGATACGAAGGAATCCTTCTCGAGGTTGTTGTCAAACACGATGTCGCCCACGTTGTTGATGGTCTGGTATTTCAGCCTGATGCCGAGCTCGTCGTCGACAGCACCTGATCCCGGTGCGAATGAGAACAGTTTGGTTCCTGTAAAGTTCGTTGATGGATAGTACGTGCTGTCACCAAAACTTCTTCCATTCTTGTCAAACATGTCAAACAGAGGTGCCTGGTTGACTTCCGTCTTGCGTTGCGCCTCTTGCCATGCCGTGCCGTCATATCTCCATGACTTGCCCTGTCCCGTGGATCCGCTCAATTGATACACCACGTCATCCGTGACCACGTCTCCCACCTGGGTGAGATTGATTATGGGCAGTGTGCCAACTTCTCCATCCTGGTCGATGAATTCGACCTCATATATCTTGTTCCTTACCTCTGGATCCTCATCCTTGGTGAAGATGATCTTGCTACCGGTCACCAGCGAGAAGCCGTCGGTGCTGTATCCTATCCTGCCATTGATGTTCGAAAATGCATCTGTCTCTCTTTCATCAATGATGTCGACTGCGCCTATGGAACGTGTGCCATAGTCAAACAGTCTCAGTCCTGCCTTGAACTCAAGTATGGGACGCTTGGCCCTCTTGTCCTGGTCCAGCAGTGCTGTCGTCTTGTTGTATTCTGCCGTCTTGTTGATGACGTCCACGTGTGTCCATCTGTTGCTACGGCTCCAGGAATTCCTGTCCGGGCTGGCCTTGTTGATGGTGAAGTAATCCAATTTCGTGGGAGCATTCAGGCTCTCGTCATAGGGTGTGCTGTCAAAACCAAATAGGTCAAATGGCTGAGTCTCGGAATCAACGCTGGACTCCGGTGTCTTGAATTCGTCAACAGGCAGTAGTTGTATGGCACTGCCCACTCCCTCGATGTAGTATTCGCGATCCTGGTATGTGGAAGGCTCCGTGCCGCCACGGAACTGCACCTTCATGCCGTTGGTGAACACCACTCCGTTGGGTGATTCATAGGTGGCCTTGCCCACGATGTCGTCGTCCACGAACAGTAGATCCTCCGTGGTCTCGTCCACGAGCTTGATGACGCCAAACTTGGTTTCATCAGTGCCGTCCTGGTAGTACAGCGTGTTCTTGACTGCTGTCAGGGGTGGTATCAGTTCCCAGTATCCCTCTGCGTTCCTGTAATATTCTCTTGATGCTGACACAGTTCCATATTCAATCTCTATCTTGTTGAGCTTGGGTGCGTCCAGTATGCGCCTCAATTTCATGTAGGGGCGTGTGCTACCTGTGTCCGTGGCATATTGTATCTGCCATACCGAGTATCTCTCGTCCTGGTCAGCGATTTCTGTCTCTGCATCAAACACTTCCTGGTCAAAGTTCACTCCGTCGGTGTCAAACCTGTCTGTGAATCTCCAACCACTGTTCTGTGGCAGACTTGCCGTGTTCCTGTTGAGGAATATCAGTGTCCTGCCATCGAGATCTCTGATCTCGTCTATGCCGTCGGTGGCATCCAGGAACACATCAACGAACTGATTGTGTATCTCGTCAAATCTCAAAGTGGTGGCTAGGTCGGCAGAACCCAGATCTGTCAGGCCGTAGTAGAAACTCTGTGCATCCGCTGATGGCACATTGAAGGTCACGGTGCCGTTGTCATCTCCGTTGTTGACCACTCCGAACACCTCACGGCTGGACACGTTCTCCCTGCCGGGAACGACGCCACTGGTGCCGGGATCTGACTGTATGTAGAATGGATTGCCCGTCTGTGTGACATTGAACGTGTAGTTTCCGCCCCTGGCCAGTGTCAGTGTGGGATTGGTACCCGAAATTCCACTGAACTTGTAGCCCTTGCTTTCACGTGACACGTCAAGGTCGTCGGATATTGCCACCTCCGATGCCTGCACGTCAACCGAATCCGGTCCGGCGGCCGTCCAGTAGTACTGTCCAAAGTTGACGAACTTGTCATAGTCCACGAATGGATCCCAGGCATAGTAGTCACTGGAGAACAACCTGTCATGCCTGCCAGTGATGGCATCATTGACGTCCAGTGCGTCTATCAGTCCGGGATAGGTCAGTAGGTCCTTGGTCTTCTGTGTGTTGGGTGTCTTGTACACCACCGTCGGCTCCAACTGGTAGTCGGTCCTTTCCTTGTCTGGCTCGATGACGTACTTGTCCGTTTGGTCCACGCCGACGCCATAACGCTTGCCTATGTATCCCTGTACCCTCCTGAGTTTGGAAGGCTGGAACATCTGGTCCAGCGTGGCCGACAGGAACTTCTTGTTGGTCTCGGTTCTAAATATCTCAGGTAGTAGATCTACCGTCCTCACTCTAGTTGCCATTAGATAATCCCACTATTTGATGCTGTTCTCAACACGCTAGGTGTCAATGCTGTCACCACTTCAATGTCATCCACTGTCGCGGCGTTCGCGAATATTTCATTTGGTCCTGATCTGATCTCGTACAGGTCTCCGAAGCTCTTGGCTGGATCGTTGGGTACCAGCACCACGGAAGAAACTATGTCTCCCAGTTCCTCGTGCAGGTATGCCGACAGTTCCGAGAAATAGAAAGTGTCGCCAAAGTCCCAGTTGTCTATGTTGAAGTAGTCATTCAGTGACTCCACCACACGTGATTTGATCTCGCTGGTGCTGGTCACTGTGTCCGCTACCCTGATGACCTTGATCCTGGCCTGCAATTCCTCAGCGGCCTTGGGACCGAACAACGGCTTGAAGCTCACGGAGTTCAGTATCATGTTGTCACTGATCATCTTGTATTCATTCAGGGTGCTGTAGGACACTGATAATTCGTCTATGGTGGGCACGTCGGGCTCAGTGACCGAGCCTGTGCCATCCAGTATCCAGTTCTGGTACGCTGTGTAGTAGGAACTGGTCACCAGGAACACGTCAATGATGTTGGTGATCCCGGGATCCACCCTCTTGTTGTTGCTGGAGTTGTGGCTGTACTGGAAAAATATGTCCTGCCTGCCCGTCCTGTAGATGTAATCTGTTGATGCCTCCAGGGTGTATGTGGTTCCCACCACTGACAGTTTGTAGAATTTCTTGCTGGTGGTTCCGTAGAACACCTGGTTGTTCAGGTATTCGGTCTTGGCCAGTTCCATCGCATCCAGGTCAGCGTACAGTGTGTTGATCACTCCGGACGCCACTGGTAGGAATCTCTCCAGGTTGTCAAAGTCCGTGGTCTTTTCCAGGAACACCACCTTGGTTGCCGAACTCACCGTGGGTGCCACTACCTCCGTGAATATGTCCGGATCGTCAGCGATGCCATCTCCGTCGCTGTCAGCGTAACTGACCGACACCTTGAAGTTGTCGATGAAGCCATCAGTCTCCACTTCCTGTCCCACTATGTCCATCCTCAGGTCAGTGGTGAGGTTGTCGTTGGAGTCTGGCTTGCTGTTCATCTTCAGCACGTTGATGAAGTCGTTCACCGTCTTGCCGGTCTTGGGATCAAATATCTTGTCCGCTGAATCGAATATGAATCTGTTTTCCTGCACGCTGGCGAAGTAGTACTTGAGGTTCCTGTACTTCACCGTGTAGGTCTCGCCATCGGTGGTGAACTGCACCAACCAACTGGCGTCACGCTGTAGCCTGTCAGTGTTCTGTGCATAGTTCGTTGACCAGTCCGCGTCCTTGTTCAGGTTGTCCGCCGTGATCAGGTACCATGTGCCATTGGTGTTGTCATACCCAATGCCGAAGTCTCTGTACAGCTCGGTCTGTGCTATCATCAGCGCCTCTATGCTGGCCGGCAGGTCCGTCACCAGTTTGGCTATCACCTGCGTGGGTATGGCCCCGGTCGGCACGAACTGGTTGAGGGTCACGGGTCCCGTGCCGTCACTCAGGTTGCCTTCTCCAAAGTTGGTTCCATCCAGTGTCAGCGAGGACACAGTGGACCATATCACCAATTTCTCATTGAGTCCGGTTGGTGTGCCCACCTTCAGCCTGTTGTTGGCGTCAAAGAAATAACCAGCGGGTGGTTCGAACTTGACCAGGCTTCCCTGGTCGATGTACTTGCCGTTGTTGGATGCCGATGATCCCACCGCCACGGCATTGCCGTCGCTGTTCTTGAAATATCCTGTGGCCTGGTTGGTGGTGCTGGTCGACTGTTGCCACGAAATGTCTATGTCTGTGAGGCTGGGCCTCACGAACTTGTCATGATAGAAGTGCGAGAACTCCCTGGATGCCAGCACGGGCTCCAGTTGGTTCACCAGCACGTTCGAGATGTCATTGGTGTCGACGAACGTGAACGTGAAGTTGGGATCCTCGTAGTTCCTGTACAGCATGCCGTCCGCACAGAAAGTGTTGGTGCTGGAAAACTTTCCAGTGGGATCCAGTAGATCCAGGTATCTGGACAGTCCGATGCTGGACCTGCCCACTGCCTTTGACTTCAGTATGGAAGTGAACTGCGTGTACGGAAAGTTGTTGTAGTCCTCACCATTGACCATCCTGTTCTGTGTGTAGTAGTTGGATGGCGCACGTGTCTTGATCTCTTCCAGGTTCTCCCTGAACTTGGAATTGGTGATGGTGGTCTGTAGGCTCAGCGAAAATGTCAGTGTCTCGTTGCGTCCGGTCTTGCTCACGTACGGCAGTGTGACCTGCACGCTCTGTAGGTCATCTGGATTGAGCACGTACTCCAGTCCATTGGATGTCCTCAGGAACGTCCTGAACGTGCCCACTGGTTGTCTGGCAAATATGCCGTCACCGAACACCAGGCTGATCTGATCGTTGCCCCTGGACTTGACTGCATATGCACGCCTCAGTTGGTTGTTGGTTGTGGGAGTGGCTCCCACCGCGAAGATGTTGTCCACCTTGCTCCACTCAGTGAGTGATCGTCCCTCGTCCTGTACCTCGAACAGCCACACGTCATTGTTGTTGACTCCGTCCTGGTCTATGTCCACCACGCGGTTGGCTATCCTTTCCTGTACCGTGAAGTCCTGGCTGATCAATGAACCCTGCTTGAAGTAAAAGAAGAAGCCTGTGTTGGCACTGCCATATCCCAACTTGTCGTTGCGGTACAGCACGTTCATCTGTCCATTGGTCTGTGGTGCGGGTTCATATATGTATGTCTGGTTCACTGATGTTGCTGACACCACCTCGAAGTTCATGCTGATGCCATCCACTGATGTCTCGAATGGTACCACAGGCAGGTAACCTGCGACCACGTTGAATTCATATTCTTCTGTGCTGACTCCCAGCACTTCCTGTTTGTTGCCCGGACGTCCCACACGTTGGCTGGACACGAAAGCGGCGTTCATGATGCTGGTGAACTGCTCGTACCAGTCCACGTTGGTGGCGTCGTTCCAATTGACCTGCAGGCCCGAGAGATTGAAGCCATTGTAGTCTATCACGCTTTCTGTGGTGGTGACGCTGTCCACCTTGAGGTAACCCTCTGAGCTGGTGTTACGCTTGGGAGTGTATCCCACGAGCTCTGCCAACTTGATCACTGAGTCTCTTCGCTCAGCGGTGCCCAGGAAGTTCTCCCTGGTGTTTAGGTCATTGCGGAAGGACAGTCCCTGTCCCATGAATGACATGAGATCCAGCAGTGCCACGAATTCCGATGATTCTACGTAGTCGTTGAAGGTCTCAGGATAGTACAACCTGAGGTAATCGACCATCGACTTACGCAGGGTCTCATAGTCATAGCTCTGGAGGTCTGCTTCACGGAAGGTCTGGTATAGTCTCCTCCAATCTTCCGCACCAAAAATTGCTGTCTGTCTGGTAGTTTTAGCCATAGTATCTCTCTGTTATCCAGTATTTATCACCTTAGATAACTGCTTACTTTATAACTTTAAGTGTGGATATTACAGCAGTGTGAGTGTCTGTTGGTCCTGGTCAAAGAACAGGCTCAGTCTCTGTTGTTCGGATGTGGGTAGCACCGTGATGAACAGTTCCACCAGTATGCCGTTGGCTCCCGGATTGACCTGTGCGTCCTCGAATTTCACCCGTGGATCCTGCTCGATGGTCTGTTGTAGTTCCTGCTGGAGTGCCTTGATCATCTGGTCATTCAATGGTTCGAACACCAGACCCCATAGGTCCGTGCCATAGTCGGGACGGCCCAGTTTCTCGCCTTTCCTGATCAACAGGCTGTTGAGCACGTCACGCACCACTAGATCATTGTCCGTGAGTGTGAACTTCCTCTTCCTGTCTATCGTGCTGAATCCAATGTAAGTTGCCATGACAATATTTATCTATGAATATTTTATGGGCGGTACCTTGCCATTGCTGATGAAAGCACCGGCTCCTGCGTCAACTCCGTCGGACTGAGTGGTGTTGGCAAATCCACCCGGACTGCTGAATCCACTGAGATCCGGAGTGATCTTGCTGTCCACGAACTTGGTGGCGAACTGTGCGTTCCTGGCCGTCTGCCTGATGCTGTTGACCGTCCTGGGCACGTTGCCCTTGACCCATGCTATCACGTCATCGTTGCCGTGCTTGGCGCTGGCATTCAACATGCCTGCCACGTCCGCGGTGTCCTCTGTGCCCTTGATCACGCCATTGGCCTTCAACTTGCTGAGATCGGATCGGTACACGTCCTGTATCACTGTGTCCTGTATGCTTTCTGATCCCAGGAATGATGTCAGGTCAGTGGCACCTCCCTTGTTGGTCCAGACGTTGGTGTTGCTCAACACCTTCTCCAGGTCGGTCTTGCTCTGGCCCAGCAGGTTGATCGAGGTATTGCCCGGACTGCTCAGGAAGTTTTTCACTGTGCCTGGTTTGAGGTAACCCGTGGCCTCCAACTGTTCAGGGCTGATTCCAAACTTGCCTATACCCGACTCCACAGAGAAGTCATTGTAGGACTGTGACGTTTCCTTGCTCAACTGTGCCATCATGCCCGTGACTTGGTCAGGGTTGAGATTGGCCAGTCCCTTGTCCACACGTGTCTGTGAGGTGAACTGGTCCAGCGTCAATCCGTCCGGCACCACTTGCTGTAGTTCCTGCAGTCTCGACTGTGTCTGCGAGGGTGCTGGTGACACCGGTGAGGTGCCCAGGTTGGCTGAGTTCTCTATGCCCAATCCATGATAGGGATATGGTTCATGCGTGGGTGCCCTGGTGGTGATGGTCTCCAACTGTCCGCTCTCGACCTGCCATCCCTGTTCGCCGTCGAACTTGGTGTCCGGTAACTTGTTCTTGCGTATGGCAGTCACTGTCTTGGCGGGAAATGCTCCGCCGCCGTTGAGGTCCACGCATCCGCCCTCGAGCTTGAGGCTGTCGCCGCCATCTATGCTGGCCGTCTTGCTGGCCTGCATGGCAATGGATTGGTCGCTCTTGGCCGATATGGTGCCCTTGCTGTACATCTTCAGTCCGGTGTCTGCACGCTGGTTGATCTCCAGTGATTCCAGATTGGCCGACTGCTTGCCGTACAGGTTGAGCTTGTTGCCCGCTGATATGTTGATGTCCTTGTCTGCGTGCAGGTTGATACTGCCCTGTGTCCTCACGTTCACGGAATTGGTGGAGAACACGTCAACCGTGCCTTCCTTGCCCAACTCCAGCCATGTCTGTCCGTTGGCATGTATGATGTAGAATGAGTCTCCGTCATCGCTCATGGTGATCTGGTGGCCCTTGGCCGTCCTGATCCTGATCATCTGGTCCTTGCCCTCGATGTCACCGTCATCCATCACCAGGGTGTGTCCACCTCGGCGTCCCACCACCTTGATCTGTTCTGGAGTGACCGAACCGGTCTCCAGTCGTGACTTGATGGTGCTCTCGTCCAGGCCTCCCTCGTATATGGGCAGTCCGGGTGTGCTGATGCCGAACACCTTGCTGGGCGATTCCCTGTGGCTGGAACTTGATATGGGTCCACGTATCTCGTCGGTGATCAGTCCCTGTCGGAACAGTTCCGCCACCAGTACGTCATGCACCGGCTTGGGCTGATCGTAGTACCTGGGATTCTCGATGACATTGGTATTCAGGTCATTGATCTCCGTCACTGGTACCCTGGGTGCACCTCTCAGATACTTGGCGGTCTGTGCATTGCTGGGAGTCACGTACTTGTTTGACGCACCCACAGCGGGCAACATGTGTCCCAGTCCTGGACTGGGCACGCAGGCTATGTAATAGCCCTGGTCCGGTTGTCCACCAACGAACACACAGATCACCTTGGTGCCTATGTCCGGTGGAGTGAACCACATGCCATATGAATGTTTGTTGCCAACGAAGGCGCCGGATCCGGTGATCGACTCTCGCTGGTTGGGATCGAACCTGCCTATGTCACCATAGAACGGCGATGCATAGTTGATGGTCCTCCAGTTGCTCTGGTCGTCGGGGTTCTCACCACCGAACTGTTCTATGTAGACCTGTAGCCTGCCCTTCCTGGTGGGATCCACGTTGTTCTTGACCGTGCCTATGAACGGTCCAAATTCCGAGGGTACTCCCTCTTTGTCGTATCTGTAGGCCCTGCCCCTGCCTATGTTCCTCTGTATGTTCTCTGCCATGCTGTTATGTATGTTTGCCTGCCTGACGCAGTGTTATTAATTTCCCCGATCGTCATCAAACAGATCAAAACCTCGATTCTGATTGTTGGGTTGCTTCTCGGCTATGGTTCCTGACTGTTTGCCTCCGTCCTGTCGTGGTCCCGGTCTGGGACCTGGTAACGTGTTTTTAATGCCCAATAAGTTACCGGAACTTTTGTATTTGAGTGCTTCATCCCTGCCAATGGTGACGAATGCTTTTGTCGGTTGGTTCACGGGAACGTTGGATGCCCTTTCCTCGAACTCACGCATGATGCCTTCGAGCTCCTGTGTGAATACCCCGCCGGAAAACTTGTTGGTCACTGCCGTCAGGGTGTATATGATGCCATCAGTGCCTGTCACGTCTCGCTGTTTCACGTTCTTCTTTTCCAACTGCTTGACCTCGGCCGTGCCGGTGTCGATGTCATAGTC
>Ga0181568_10003849_pt1 | contig 13475 bp, 9 predicted proteins | sample 101ome_20_FD_133758 | JGI IMG/M metagenome (GOLD analysis project Ga0181568, IMG submission 133758) | Coastal salt marsh microbial communities from the Groves Creek Marsh, Skidaway Island, Georgia - 101404AT metaG (megahit assembly) | ecosystem: Environmental > Aquatic > Marine > Intertidal zone... | reverse complement strand
GATCCTCCAGTAATTCCCAAACTGATTTTGCCAACAACGAATATGATGAACGGGTTCGCATCACTTCTCTGCACTACATTGAACGCTCCCTCAATTCGACCCAGGGCAAAGGGACACATATCCTTCCGGGTTTTAATGACGGAACACTGGAATGGAATCTGGCCGGAGCCACCACCTCCCAATTCGAGCCGGATGTGCGGTTGGTCAACGCATTCTGGAGCTTCCGCGAAGGCACCACCTCATTCCCCAAGCAAGGAGTGGAGCCGAGGAGAATTTTCCGGGACCTGACCGAAACCAGTAACAACTTCGACATCTCCATGAAAATCCCACTGGAATGGGACAAAGTGGAAAAGCAGGAAATCAAGTTTGGTTTTCTGACCAGTAGCAAAGACCGCACATTTTCCGAAAATATCTACCAGTATTTCCGCATGCGGGCCTCCTCCCTGAATTCCTGGCCTGGTAATGACTTCAATTACAGCTTTCTGGAAGAACCGGAAAATGTGCTCAATATGCACCCGTCTTTTCGTCCTCCCAAAAGGCCAGGAGATAACAGCTACGTACTCAATCTCTTCGACGGAACGGACTACACCGGAAGCGAAGACATCACATCCTTTTTCCTGATGGGAGACACTCAGCTTACGGACAAATGGCGGGCAATTTACGGCGTCCGTGTCGAAGATTCCGTACAGGAGATCGAGCGGACCCGTGGAGGTACCACCAGCATCTTCCCCACCGATGACCTCGGGGCCATTAACGAGTCTACGCCAATGCCCTCCCTCAGCTTGGTATTTGCTCCATCGGAACAAACGAACTACCGGGCTGCCGTCTCCCAAACCGTAGCCCGCCCCACCTTCCGCGAATTAGCTCCCTACTTGAGCTATCCCTACATTGGGGGTGACAACTACCAGGGTAACCCAGGCCTATCGATGACAGACATTACCAACTTCGACCTTCGCTGGGAATACTTCCCTTCCGAAGAGGAATTGGTGGGGGTCAGTCTCTTTTACAAACAAATGGAAAACGTCATTGTAAACCAGGTTCGCATCTTCTCGGACAATCGGTACATGTCCCCTACCAATGCGGATGAAGGCACCGTTTTCGGAATCGAGCTGGAGGCCAAAAAGAGCTTGGCCGACTGGCATGAGAAATTGACCAACTTTTTCGTCAATACCAACTTCACCTACACCTTTGCTGAGATTGATTTCCCGGAGGACATGAAGCAGGAAATGCTGGAGGACCAAATCCCAGAGGGCAAGATTCCCACTTCCCGACGTCTGACCGGTCAACCCGAATACATCTTCAACATCGGCCTCGCTTATGAACGCCCGGATCTTGGCTGGAACACGTACCTCAACTACGGCTACGTCTCCTCCAAGCTCGAATCCATTTCCGCAGGCCTAACCCCCGATGTCTTCGAAGCTCCCCGCCACAACCTCGACCTCATCATGACCAAAACCCTCAATGATGACTGGAATCTGAAGTTTTCCGCCAAGAACCTTCTGGATACTCCGATCGAGAAGTATTACGACACGCCGGACAAGTTCATCTACTCCAGCTACAATTACGGCGTCACCTACTCCATTGGTGCCACCTACAGCTTTAAGTAATCAAAACACTCCAGAGAATTCCCTCGATTTTCATGCTCCCGAGGTGGATTACCGGGCTGACCCTTCATGAATTGAGGTAAATTCCAGGCAAGACAACTGGATCTCTGTATGGGCCTGCTCCTTTTGTTGCCATTCAGGCTACAATTTCAAATTTCTCGTAGCAGAAAAGGCCATTTCTTAATCGGGCTGAAGACCCGACAGTACAAAGCCTGAGGCATCAAGCCCCAGGTTGACGATAGCAAAATTAGCGGGCTGAAAGCATTCGAACCTGAAGTTGCTGGCAGACCTGCCGCCCACATTGTCAACTTTCTGATGTTCCCAAAGCTCACCTCTAATGTCAAAGATGGTACTCTGAGATTCCCTCACAATCCATTTCAAGAACATTTGTGACGGTTACATGACAAGCCAGATCCTGCAATTTAGCTCACTATTTTGCAGGGATGTCAGGGTTCAGCATTTGGGTAAATTGTGGAACAACAAACTTGTGTAACATTTCATGTGACAGAATGCATTCCCCACAAACAGAGGGATGCCATCTTTTTGTAACATTTCAACCTGCTCACTTGTAACACAATCGTAACACTACCTCCACGATCACGTTTCATAAAAGGGTATCCTTGTTGCCGCAGTTACAGTTCTGCAAAACTGATTTTACCTAGCTATGAAACACAAACAACAAATCCTAACGAGAACAGTAATCTTAGCCGGATCGTTTTTTTGCAGCAGTGTAACGCTTTTGGCACAAACATCCATTGGGGACTCTTATGCCAAACTTTTGGAAAAGGGAACACTCTATGAGAATCCTGATAACAATTTAGTGCAAAGTGTGGTTCTCAGTGGAAGACTCCAAGGAGAATATGCTTATTTTGATGATGAGAACCTCGGTTCCCATGATGAATTTGAATGGCGGCGATTTCGCTTTGGTTTCAAATCTTCCATCTGGAAGGGACTGACTTTGCACTCCGAAATGGATTTGGACCTCAACAACATGGATCCGTTGTATTCCCGATTGACTGATACCTACGTTTCCTGGACTTCGGAAAACGGCACCAAAATTAAGGTAGGCAGGCAATCTGCCCCATTCACATTGAATGGTGCAACTTCCTCAAAAAAACTGCATACGATGGAACGCAGTAAACTGGCTGAGAACGTTTGGTTCAGAAGGGAGTATTTCAGTGGAGTGAGACTCTCTGGATCCAAAGACAATTGGGATTACGTGGCTGGATTTTACTCCAGTGACGGTGGTACAGAGTTTGATGAAGTTTTTGACGCCGGTACATTCGTTCTCCTTTCCCTGGGATATAATTTTAAAGAAAAGTATGGTGTCGATAATGCACTCATGAGACTAGACTTCGTAAGCAATGAGGAAGACCCGAACAATGGTACTCATGATCACGAAACTATCTTCTCTTTGGTTGGTAAATACGACAATGGCCCTCGCCACCTTTGGGCAGACCTAAGTTTTACTCAAGGTTACGGTGCTCAGTCAGATTTGTTTGGTTTTCAAATCATGCCTTTCTATGACTTGAGTGAACAGTCCCAAATCATCTTCAACTATACCTATTTAGAAGCTGATGATGGGGATGCATTGCGTTTGGGACGTTATGAAAGACGCAATGGCGGTGGACGTGGAAGTAAGTCCAGTGAGTACTATTTTGGGTACAATCACTTCTTTCATGGTCACAAACTCAAGTGGCAAACTGGTATCCAATACTCAGATGCTGAAGCAACAGTTCCCGCCAATGAATATGATGGATGGGGAGTTACATCTGGTTTCCGCATCAGCTGGTAAGTCCGGATAGAAACCAAATCGTAACACCAAAGACACACATTTGTAGATCGCTTCAAAGAAAATATTATTAAAACCCGAAATCATTACCCATGAACAACACAAAGCAAATCACTGCACTTTTTGCATTGGCAGTCAGCTCCGTATCCCAGCTTATGGCCGGACAGGTGGACTCGAATCTTCCTGATTACAAGAAAGTGTTTGGAGTTTCCGGCACCCTCAATGCCGTGGGCTCGGACACTCTCAACAATATGATGGCTCTCTGGGCAGAAGGTTTTCAGACCTACTACCCGAATGTCAAAATCCAGATCGAAGGCAAAGGCTCCTCCACGGCTCCCCCTTCCTTGATTGAAGGTACTTCCCAACTCGGCCCCATGAGCCGGGAGATGAAAGATTCGGAAATTGATAAATTTGAAAAGAAGTTTGGCTACAAGCCGACACAGGTCAGCGTAGCCATTGACGCGTTGGCAGTGTTTGCCAACAAGGACAATCCAATTGACCAGCTCAGCCTGAAACAAGTGGATACTGCTTTCTCCAGCACATTCAAAAGAGGAGGGAAACCCGCAAAAGTATGGGGGGACCTCGGAGCAAAAGGTGCCTGGTCTTCCAAAACGCTCAGCCTCTACGGCCGCAACAGTGCATCCGGCACTTATGGCTTCTTCAAAAAAGTAGCTTTGCTGAGTGGTGATTACTCCACTGCCGTAAAAGAGCAGCCTGGATCATCCGCAGTTGTGCAGGGAGTATCCAGCGATCTTGGTGGCCTGGGCTACTCAGGCATCGGCTACAAAACATCCGGTGTAAAAGCACTGAAAATTGCCGGTGATGAAGGCGGACATTTCGAACCGACAGCAGAAAATTGCCTGACTGGCGATTACCCTCTGGCGAGGACCTTGCTCATCTATTGCAACAAGGCTCCCAACAAAAGCCTGGATAAACTGACTCGTGAATTCCTGAAGTTCGCCCTTTCCAAGCAAGGACAGCAAATTGTGGCCAAGGATGGATATTATCCACTGCCAGCGGAAATTGCCTCGCAAATCCGGGCCACTATCGAGAAGTAATTCAGAAATTGTCCAATTTCTTTCGAAAAATGTTGTCCGGGATGGAAAAACCACCATCCCGGACACCGTCATTTAGCAAGAATGCCAACTACAACCGATCCACCACCTGATCCGAAACGCTTTGAAGTGAGCAAGCCGACTCTCTTGGTCGACTCGTTTATGAACAACTTCATTCGCATCGGAGGTATTGGTATTATCGGTGCGATTTTTTGCATTTTCCTCTTCATCCTGATCCAGATTCTACCCCTGTTCCAAAATGCGAAGGTTCAGGAAGGCATAGTGATCCAAACAGGTCTGGAAAACTTCGATACCGCCGGCATTGATGAGTGGGGAGAGCTCCCCTTTCTGGCTACCAAGGATGGCGTCTTCCGGTTTTACAACACTCTCAACAAAGAGGGGGAAAAGCCTTCCAATTCTCCTGTTCTGGAGCTGAACGCTGGCTTTGAGGAAGGAGAAACTTACGACATCGTACACTACAACCCCGGGACTTCTACAGCGATCTTCGGAGGGCAGGAGGGGCGTTGCCGCATGGTCAAAATCCAGTACAAGGCAAATTTTGATGACCAGCAGGGACGTACGATTGAGGCCAGCCTCGAATCCGGTTCACCTTTTCAAATCGGAAAAGCAGGGGCTCCCATTCTTGCCTTTGACTTTTATGATGTTCCCGGTGAACGCATTGTTGCAGCCATCCAAAAGGGAGAGGAAGGCAATGAGCTGAACATTCTTCGTTTTAAGGCCAAGAAAGCCCTCTTCGGCTCAGGAAAGCTACAACGGGAAAAAGAGTACGCCCTTACCGGAGAGCTGGATGCTGAGCCGCAAAGTGTCCTGGTCAATGGCCTCGGGACCGCGATCCTCGTTGGGGATAAGGAGGGTAAATTTCATTATTTTGCAAAATCGGGAGCCGAGATTACCCATACTCAAACTTTTGTACCTTTTACAGAGTCAGAAGGCACTCTTGGTAAAATGAACTGGCTTCTCGGAAAAATCTCCGTGGTCGTCACTTCCTCCAAAGGGCATGTACGTATCCTCAGCATGTCCTTGAACGAAAAAACGGAGGAACTCCAGTACCACACCTTGCAGGATGTGAGGAAGCTGGAAGGGCCTTCGAGTTTCTTTTCAGCAAGCTTGCGTAATCGTGCCTTTCTCCATGGAGAAGGCAAAAAGGCGTTTCTGGAGTATGCCACTACCGGCAAGACCCGCTGGGAAACCGAACTCCCGGTCGAGCCTCAAATCGCTTTCATCGGTCCCAAGTATGACAGCATGGGCTTTGTAGGAAAAGATGCCTCCCTGCACCTCTATATGCTGGATGACCCTCACCCGGAGTCCGGATTAAGAGCCTTTTTTGGAAAAGTCTGGTATGAAGGCCAACCGCAACCGAAATACCTATGGCAGTCGACAGGTTCCGGCTCCAGCTTTGAGCCCAAGCTCTCCATGATCCCCTTACTTGCGGGATCCTTCAAAGGGACATTTTATGCGTTGATCTTTGCTGTGCCCATCGCAGTCCTTGCCGCCGCCTACACGTCACAGTTTTTACAACCCTCCCTTGCCAAGATCGTAAAGCCAACCATGGAGATTATGGCATCGCTGCCTTCTGTTGTACTCGGCTTCCTCGCAGCTCTCTGGCTGGCTCCCATTCTGGAAACCAAAATCCCCTCGATCCTTTCCGTTCTGATTTTAGTCCCCTTGGTGACGTACATTGCGGGATGGGCATGGAGCCAACTGCCTACCGAAAAAAGAAACCTGATCAAGCCGGGTAGAGAAATCTGGGGACTTCTGCCTCTTTTGTTTGTCACCACCTGGATTGGCTGGCAACTCGGCCCCACACTGGAGGGCTTACTGTTCACCGTAACCGATCCGGTAACCGGCAAAACCGTTGCAGACTTTAGAACCTGGTGGCCGGAAGCGACAGGATTGCCCTTTGAACAAAGGAACTCGGTGGTCGCCGGATTCGCGATGGGATTTGCCGTAATCCCCATCATTTTTACCATCTCCGAAGATGCGATGAGCAATGTTCCCACATATCTGCGAAGTGCCTCTTACGCTCTGGGGGCCAGTCGCTGGCAAACGGCATGGAGAGTTGTCTTGCCCACAGCCTCAGCCGGCATCTTTTCCGCCATCATGATCGGCCTGGGAAGAGCGGTCGGGGAAACCATGATTTTGGTCATGGCTACGGGTAACACTCCCCTCATGGATCTCAATCCATTCTCCGGAATGCGTACCTTATCGGCCAACATTGCAGTTGAACTTCCGGAAGCCCCCCATCACAGCACTCTTTACCGTTCCCTCTTCCTCGGAGCCATGCTCCTCTTCATTTTAACATTCGCCATCAATACAGTGGCGGAAATCACCCGGCAGAAATTACGGGAAAGATTCAAGACCGTAGGATGAACCAATCAAAAAAAGAAATACCCGCCGGGGAGCCATTGGTATGGCTTACCTCCATGGGATTGGTCATTGGGGTCACCATGGTGCTGTATCTGCTCTGGATCATCACGGTCAATGGCGTGACTGTGTTCTGGCCGAAACCTGTCTACGAAATCCAACTGAAGGAAGATAGCACTGAACATGTCGGTGGAGCCAAAAACTTCTTTGGAGTGATTACCATGGAGAGAGAAAAACTCTCTGCCGAAATTTCTGGTGAAGGCAATGACTCGACTCAGGAATATCAGTTCTTCACCGGCAACAAGGATTTGTACGACTTCATGTACAAATTTATCTCCAAAGAGCAGGTCGAAAAGATGCACAAACCCGAGGAGGTGCTGGTAGGAGAAAGGCTGGAATACGGCAGCGCTCTTTTTCTACCGGTGAGGCTGGAACTCCCTGAAGGCAAAATGATCGAGAAAAGCGACGGGAACTTCATGGCAACCCTGCAAAAATACCTCAAAGAAGGAAATCATCGAAGAGAGGAGTTCACTTCCATCGAGAAAAAAGACATAGGGAAAATCAATGCAGAGATGGAGAAAATTCGCATCCGTGGGCTGGCACTGGAAAAAGAGCATGGAGAGAAGGCGGAAGAGTTACCTGTGTTTTCCAAACTCATGAAACGCCAGGAAGCTTTGGAAAAAGAATACATAGTCTTGGAAGAAGAGGCTGGAAAGCTAAGAGAAAAGCAGGAAGAAGTGCTCCTTGTCTACCACACGGCAGCCGGTGAGGAAAACACATTACCCGTAGCCCACTTTACAGATATCTATGCACCCAACCAGTTTGGCATGTCGGATAAGGCGGGATTTTTTGTCAGAAAGTTCTGGGCATTCCTGAGCGAAAACCCACGGGAAGCCAATATGGAAGGAGGCATTTTCCCGGCCATTTTCGGAACCTTCGTCATGACCGTGCTCATGAGCATTGCCGTGATGCCCTTTGGAGTCGTCGCGGCGATCTATCTGAGGGAATATGCCAAGCAAGGCTTCATGGTCAGGTCTGTACGCATTGCAGTAAACAACCTGGCAGGCGTGCCCTCCATTGTCTTTGGCGTCTTTGGATTGGGCTTCTTTGTCTACCTGATGGGAGGCACCATTGACAGCATCTTCTTCAAGGACCGCCTCCTGGATAACACGCCAACATTCGGAACCGGAGGTATACTCTGGGCTTCGCTCACCCTCGCATTGATGACTGTGCCTGTTGTGGTCGTCGCAACCGAAGAAGCCCTGGCCTCAGTTCCCAGAGGTGTCCGGGAAGCCTCTCTGGCCTGTGGAGCCTCCAAATGGCAGACCATACAAAGGATTGTTCTACCCGCCAGTGCTCCAGGTATCCTGACAGGACTGATCCTTGCCATGGCTCGGGGTGCTGGGGAAGTTGCCCCCCTCATGTTGGTAGGAGTTGTCAAACTCGCCCCTGACCTGCCTCTGGATATGATGGCTCCCTTCCTGCACATGGAACGAAAGTTCATGCACCTGGGTTTCCACATTTACGACCTCGGGTTTCAATCCCCAGACTCGGAAGCCGCAAAACCCATGGTCTTCGCCACAACCTTTCTACTCATATTGCTGGTTGTGGTCATGAATCTTTTTGCCATCCTCATCCGCAACCATTTGAGAAAAAAATATTCCAGTGCCGTCTTCTGAGAATTCCCCTACCTTTTCCTAACCCTGATAATTAAGAATTTGACATGGAAACCATGGAAGAACCGCCCCCCGCGAAAAGCCCGGATACGCAGGCTCAACCCTCTCCCGATACCACCAATGAGGAGCCCAAGGCTTCTCCTCCCTATATCCGGGTACAGGATTACTGCTTCTGGTATGGAGAGAACCAAGTCCTCTTTGACCTGAATCTTGATGTCCAGGAAAAGAAAGTCACCGCCCTGATTGGACCCTCCGGCTGCGGAAAGTCGACTCTCCTGCGAAACTTCAACCGAATGAATGACCTGGTTGATGACATCCGACATAAAGGGGACATTACCATTGCAGGCAACAGTATCTACGACCCTGCTGTAGAAATCATCTCCCTGCGCAAACGCGTCGGCATGGTCTTCCAGAAATACAACCCCTTCCCAAAAAGTATCTACGAAAACGTCATCTTCAGCCTTCGGGTGGCTGGCCGACGAAACAAAGCGGAACTGGATGAAACCGTGGAACGCAGCTTGAAAAAGGCCGCTCTCTGGGAAGAAGTCAAAGACCGCCTTCATGAAAGTGCTCTCGGACTCTCCGGAGGACAAATGCAACGACTCTGCATTGCCCGAGCCATTGCAAACCAACCGGAAATCCTCCTCATGGATGAACCCTGCTCAGCCCTCGACCCCATTGCCACCGGCAAAATTGAGGACCTCATCGATGAACTGCGTGACCAGTTTACCATCATCATCGTGACCCACAATATGCAGCAGGCCACACGAATTTCCGACAACACCGCATTTTTCTACCTTGGGGAACTCATCGAATACGGCGAAACCCAACAAATCTTCACCAACCCCAAGATCAAGCAGACAGAAGATTATGTAACTGGCCGTTTCGGGTAAACGGCACATCTCCCCAAACCACCCCGAAACCACACGTTATGCAAATCCTCCAAAAAGAAATCGCCGACTTTAAAAACGAACTTCTTGCCATGGCCAGTCATGCGGAAGGAGCCATTGTCAGAGCAATCAAAGCCCTGCTTGAACGGGACGATAAACTGGCGGAACAAGTCAAAAAAGATGACTACATCCTGGATGAATTTGAAATCAGTATCGACAATGAAGCCATACGCCTCCTCTCTCAGGCTCCATTGGCTAAAGATCTTCGCATGATCGTGACCGGAATGAAAATCTCCAACGATCTCGAACGCATTGGAGATGAAGCTGCCAAAATTGCCAAATGCACCCTGATCCTCAATAAGGAGCCCAACCTCAAGGAATATATCGATATTCCCACCATGGCAGAAAGAGCAACAGAAATGCTCCGAGACGCCCTGGATTCCTTTGTTCAGGGAGACACAGAAAAAGCCCGTGCGGTCCAACCCAAAGACCAACTCGTCAATCAAATCAACAGCCAGGTCCATAGGGAACTGGCCGGATATATCGCAGAAAGCCCGGTCAATATATCCAGATCACTGAGCCTCATGGTCGTCTCCAAAAGTCTCGAACGTATAGCCGACCACGCCAAGAACATTGCCGAAGAAGCTGTATACATCCATGAAGGCGAAGACATCCGGCATAGCAACGGTGCTAAACACACCCAATAAATTCGCCTATCCCGACCACCTACACCCCTAATTACCAAAAAATGAAAGCGAAAGTCCTGGTCGTCGATGATGAGCCTGATGCTCTTGAATTGATAGATTACAATCTCAAGGGAGCCGGCTACCAAGTCTTCACTGCTGCTAATGGTACACGGGCCTTGGAATTGGCTCAACGCCACCTCCCGGACCTGATCATTCTCGATCTCATGCTCCCGGAGATTGACGGCATCGAAGTCTGCAAAATTCTACGTAGAAATACCGAAACTCAGGACATCCCTATCATTATGCTCACGGCCAAAGCCGATGAAATTGACCGAGTGATTGGCCTGGAAGTCGGAGCCGATGACTACGTCACCAAACCCTTCAGCCCACGTGAACTCACACTCCGCGTCAAAAACATCCTTCGACGCGGAAAAGCCAGTGCCGACAGCAAGCAACCCGTCATTGAGATTCAGAATATCTCCATAGATCCAGAGAAACACGAAGTCCTGCTCGATGGAAAAAGCGTTACCCTCACTGCCACAGAATTCAAGCTGCTCTATCTGTTGGCCAGCCGACAAGGGCGCATCCAATCCCGCGAACGCCTGCTGGAAGATGTCTGGGAATACGAGGCCGACGTCTACACCCGTACCGTCGATACACACATGCGACGCCTGCGAAAAAAACTTGGCGAATCGGCTGACCTGATTGAAACCGTACGCGGGGTAGGCTATCGCTTTATCGATAACTGATTTTCAAAATAAATCAGGAAACCACCGCTCTCAACAGCAAACCCAACATAGGACCTCACGAAACATGCCCTGGCCAGCGATCGCCATATTACTGCTGATCTGCCTGCCCGTTTTGCATTGTTGGTGGCGTAAGAAATACACCTTACTGCAAGGACAAAAGCAGCAGCTGGATCGCAAAAACCAACAACTCGAAGAACTCTGCGATACCATAAAAAGTGAAGCCAGGTCTCAACAAAACGCCCTCTTCGACAGCATGATTGAAGGCGTACTCCTACTCGACAAAAATAGCCGAATCCAACACGCCAACCAAACCGTTCTCCGACTCTTCCATCTCGATCCGGAACGTGACCACGGCAAAACCATCATCGAGAGCATTCGCATCCACGAACTCGAAGCCATCATCCATTTTCTGGAGCACAAAAATGAGGTCATGGGAACCGAGATCACCGTTCCCGGAAAAGAAGACCAACTCCTCGAAGTCAATGCGGTCGCCCTCAGAGATGCCCACAACAACCCCAACGGATACATTATGGTATTTCATGATCTCACCCGGATGAGAAAACTAGAAAATACCCGCCGAGAGTTCGTTGCAAATGCCAGCCACGAACTCCGCACCCCCATCTCCATGATCAAAGGCTTTGCCGAAACGCTGGTTGACGGTGCAAAGAACGAACCCGAAACCCTTGACCGCTTCCTGCAAACTATCATCAAGCACACTGACCGCTTAACCCTCCTGGTCGAAGACCTCCTCTCCCTTTCCAAACTCGAGTCCCATTCCGACGCATTGGACATTTCTCAGGTCAAACTCTACCCGCTGGTCAACACCATCTTTGACGAACTCTCCTCCAGAGCTGCCAAACGCAATACCCAGTTCATCAACGAACTGAACAAAGATCTCACACTCCCACTGGACGAAAGTCGCATACGACAAGTCTTTTTCAACCTCATCGACAACGCAGTCAAATACTCAGGCAAAGGCAGAACCATCAAAGTCGGCTGCAAAAAAGGACTGCAAAACTACTGGGAAATATTCGTCTCCGACAACGGTCCGGGCATCCCGGAAGAAGCCATCGGCCGCATCTTCGAACGCTTCTACCGAGTCGACAAATCCCGCTCACGAGAAAGCGGCGACACCGGCCTGGGCCTCGCGATTGTAAAGCACATTGTCCAACTTCATGGCGGTACCGTCTGGTGCGACAGTGACGTTGGCAAAGGCTCCACCTTCTACTTCACTCTCCATTCCCACTCCCCCCAAACCATCACGGAATACACCCCACCTTCCATGCTCAAAGGCAAGGAAGAAGCCAAAAGCCTGGAAACCACCAGCCAATAAGCCACTGGCTCCCCTTGACTCGAAGGGTGCAATCAAGCATAGGATTCTCTCCACTATGAAAATCCTATTCCTTCCACTTCTCGTCCTGGCATTCCTCTCGACTTGGGTAACAACTCAAGCAGCGGATCCTGCATTCAGCAAAAAACCCAACATCATTCTCGTCATGACTGACGATCAGGGACACGGCCCCGTAGGCCGCCATGGACATCCCTGGATCCAAACCCCCAATCTGGACAAACTTCACGACACCAGCGTCCGCTTCAACCGTTTCCTCGTCAGCCCCACTTGCTCCCCTACCCGTGCCGCACTCATGACCGGCAGGCATCCCCTCAAAAATGGAATAACACATACCATTCTTGAGCGTGAACGCATGACTCTCGACGCCACCATCCTTCCTCAAGTCCTGGCCAAAGCCGATTACCAAAGCGGTATTTTCGGCAAATGGCACCTCGGAGACCAGGAACCCTACCAACCTCACCAACGCGGCTTCCACGAAGCCTTTATACACGGCGCTGGCGGCATTGGGCAAGCCTACCCAGGCTCCTGCGCTGATGCACCCGGCAACAAATACTTCAACCCCACCATTCGCCATAACGGCTCCTTTGTTAAAACCAAAGGCTACTGCACCGACCTCTTCTTCACCGCCGCACTCGGATGGATCAAAGAACAAAAAGAAACTCCAAACCCCTTCTTCGCCTACATCTCCACCAACGCTCCCCACGGCCCCTTCATCGCCCCTCCCAAAAACACCAAACGCTTCACCGATCTCGGTTTCTCAGGAAAAACTGCCGGATTCTACGGCATGATCGAAAACATTGATGAAAACATGGGCCGACTCCTGCAAAAGATGGAAGAATGGAACCTCTTCGAGAATACCATCCTCATCTTCCTCTCCGACAACGGAATGACCGGAGGCGGCTCCGGTCGAGGCAAAGTCGGCACCGACAAAGACGGCAAGCCCATGATCGCCTACAACTCCGGCATGAAAGGCCAAAAAGGCTCCACCGACGAAGGCGGCTCCCGAGTCCCCTTCTTCATCCGCTGGGACGGCGTACTCAAACCCGGCAATGAAATCGACAAACTGGCCGCCCACATTGACATCCTCCCCACCTTCGCCGCCATCGCCGGAATCAACGAATTACCGGAAAACCAAGTCGAAGGCCGCAACCTCGTGCCCCTGCTGAAAAACCCCAAAGCCCCCTGGAACGATCGCCACCTCTTCACCCAGATCGCCCGCTGGAAATCCGGCACTGAACCCAACAATCACCAGTGGAATAAATTCGCCGTCCGCAACCAACGCTACCG
>Ga0181568_10003846_pt1 | contig 13476 bp, 14 predicted proteins | sample 101ome_20_FD_133758 | JGI IMG/M metagenome (GOLD analysis project Ga0181568, IMG submission 133758) | Coastal salt marsh microbial communities from the Groves Creek Marsh, Skidaway Island, Georgia - 101404AT metaG (megahit assembly) | ecosystem: Environmental > Aquatic > Marine > Intertidal... | reverse complement strand
CTTCTACTTCTACTACGAGATTTTAGTTTTACTGGTGATCTACTTCTACTTCTACTACGAGATTTTAGTTTTACTGGTGATCTACTTCTACTTCTACTACGAGATTTTAGTTTTACTGGTGATTTTTTTTTATTTTGTTTTTTACTTTGTTTTTTACTTTGTTTTTTATTTTGTTTTTTATTTTGTTTTTTAGATTTTCTTTTAGGAGCATAATGTTTCATTATTTATTATAAAAATGAAAATAAAAAATGAAATCTATTTCATGTAAATGAAATTAACATTAATTAATTTTAGGTGTCATTTAAATAAAACTTTTAATTTTGGAAATAAAGGTTTAGTCTTAATATCGGGACAAAGTGGTAATGGTAAAAGTACGATTATGATAGCTATTAGTTTTGCCTTATTTGGTAAAGGAAATAAACTAATTTCATATGGTAAAAAATCATGTAAAGTGATTTTAGAATTTAATGATTTAAAAATCGAAAGATCTAAAAAACCTAATAGATTAATAGTTAATAATATGTATGAAGATGAAGCGGGACAACATATAATAAATGAAATTTTTGGAGAGACTTATGATGTAACAGGGTATATGGCTCAAAATGGTATAAATTCTTTTATATTAATGTCCCCTTTAGAAAAGATGATTTTTTTAGAAAAATTTGTATTCAAAGATATAAATTTATATCAAATAAAGAATAAATGCAAGGAGGAAATAAATGAATCATTAAAATCTTTAAATCATACAAAATCTCAATTAGAGATGGCAAATAATGTGTTATCAGAGATAAAGAAGCCGATTGTATTAAAATTTCCTATAAAATATAAATCAAAAAATATAACAGAAATTAAAGAGAAATTAAATATAAAAAATAGAAATTGTGATATTAAATTAAAAAAATATAAAAAAAAAATAAGTTTGTTGGAAGAAGAACTAAATAAAAGTATTTTATTAGAAAATGTTTTGAAAATAAATGAAGAACATATAGAAAATATACAAAAAAAAATAAATAAAATAAGTGAAAAAAAAGGAAAAATAAAATTTATTGGAATTTTTGAATTAGAAATATTAGAAGAAAAGTTAAAAAAATTTTTAAATTTAAAAAAATATATGAAATTAAATGAAGATTTAAATTCTAATATACAAAAATTAGAAGAAATAAGAGAAATAGAAAAATTAGAAATAAAACAAGAAATAGAAAATATAGATAATACTATATGGAAAGAGTATAATGAAGATGAAATAAAAGAAAATATAAATGATTATAATTGTATGTTAGAAGATGTAAAAAAAATAAAAAAAATGAATAAAATTATAGAAAACACTAAAATATTAGATATAGATAGTATTATAATTGAAATTAATAATAAAAAGATAATATTAGAAGAAAAAAAGGAAATAAAAAATAAATTAAAAATTCAGTTAGAAACTTATATATGTCCTATGTGTAATTCAAGATTGAAATTAAATGGCGATGTACTAGAATTAACTAATTGTGATAAAGAAATATTAAATGATAATATTCCAAAATTAGAAAAAGAAATAGAAGAAATAATATCTGAAGTAACTGAATATGAAGAAAAATTAAATAATGAAAAAAATAAAAAAATAAAAGTTGTTGAAAGTAAAAAAAATATAGAGAATATAATAAATCAATATGATGATATACTTCCAGATATACAAGAAATAGAAGAGAATTTAAATTATTTAAATGAATATTATCTAAATCAGAAATATTTAAGAAAGAAGAGAAAAAAAATGGTAAATAAATTGGAAAATAAAATATTTTCTCCAATTTGCATGTCTTATGAAAAAAATATAGAACAATTAAAAAATACTTTAAGTATAATTAAACAAGAAATAGATGTAAATAATATAGAGAACTTAAAATTAGAAGAAACAGATGAAGAAAAATTAAGAAATGATATACAGATTAATAAAGATAATAATGAAAGAATAAAAAATTTCAATAAAGAAATTTTGGAATTAAATGAAGAAAAAAATCAAATGTTAAATCAACAAGAAAAATTAAAAAAAGATCATATAGAAAAATATACTGAAATCAAAAACATAGATGTTATAAGACAAAGTATAACTGAATATAAATGTATATTAGAAAAAGAAGAACATTTGAAAATTGATACATATGAAAAAATTGAATCTGTTAAAAAATGGGAATATAATGAAGAAATAAAAATAAATTATGAAAAATGGAAAAATAAAATAAAAGATTTAAAAAAAGAAGAAAAGGAAAAAAGTTTGAAATATAGTTCTGTTGAATTATTAAAAGAGAAAATTTTACAAGCTGAAAGTATAGCAGTTTTAAAGATAATAGATTCTATAAACAGTCATGCCCATATTTTTTTAGAATCTTTTTTTCCTGAAAATCCAATATCTGTAAGGCTTGTACCTTTTAAAAAGATGAAAAATAAAGTTAAATCACAAATTAATTTGGAAATAGAATATAAAGGTATGGAAATAGAACTTAATATGTTAAGTGGTGGAGAATTATCGAGAATAATTTTAGCATTTACATTGGCATTAGGAGAAATGTTTAATACAAAATTAATTTTATTAGATGAATCTACAGCAAGTCTTGATCAAGAACTTACATCATTAGTTTTTAATGGTATAAAAGAAAATTTTAATGAAAAATTAATTCTTATAATTGCTCATCAAGTTATATCAGGAACTTTTGATAAAAAAATAGAATTATTATAATATAATAAATGAAAGAGTTTATTAAAAATAAACGGTGTTTAATAGTCGTAATAGTCTTAATAGTCTTATCTATACCACTATTAGTATTATTCATACAACGAATAATTTATATGATAAATAATAAAAAATTTGAATTATTTAGTAAAAATAAATCAAGTATAAATGATGATGACACAGATAAGTTAAAGCAAATTAAAATAGAAAAAGATGAGTTAGACATAATAAAAAAAACAAATAATTTATCTGCAATTCATAAATTTTTATTTAAAAAATTTAAAAATAGTAAAATCCAAATTAATAAAATAAATATTCCTATTTATTTTATTAATTTGGATAAATCAAAAGAACGAAATAAATTTATGAAGAAACAACAAAAAATATATAATTTAAATATGACACGAATAGAAGCAATTGATGGAAATAAATTAACAAATGAAATAAATTTGACAAATGATAAAAAAATATTTATTAAATATAATTTTAATAATGAAAATAATTCTAAGTATGAATATGCTTGTACTTTATCACATTTAAAAGCTATATACAATTCTTACATTAATGGTGATGAAATATCTATTATTTGTGAAGATGATGTTTCTTTAAGTTTACATCCTTTTTGGGATGTAAATATAGATCAAATAATTAATGATGCACCCAAGAATTGGAATATAATATCATTATATTGGAGTTCTGAAGAAAAAGAAAAAAAAATAATTTCGAAATATATGAAATTTAATTTACCTAATAATCATTGGTATGGGACAGTTATCTATATAATTAACAGAAAAGGGATGAATAATGTATTAATAGATATATTATTAGAAAATGAAATTAATTTTAGATCCAATAAAAATTATAATTATGGTAATTTTATACAGTCTGATTATTTAATATTCCATAGAGCAATTAATACATATGTATATACAAAAAATAATTTATTTTATACATATAATGTAGATATAGGTATGGATAGTACTATCCATACCTCACATACAGATTATCATTTACAAAAATCATTTGAGATAATTCAAAATTTTATTAATAATAAATTTTTGAATAATAAAATTTCGGATAATAAAATTGAATAATTACATTTTTATATAATTTTATATAAAAATGGCATGTAAACTTGATTTTAGTAAAATTTCAGAAGAACAACGAAATAAAATGTGTGATGATTTATATTTAAAAATAGAAAGTGATAATAGGTATAGTTTTAATAAAAATAATTATCAGATATTAGAAATATTTGAAGAATCAAAACAAAATAATATTGATTATATTCACATACCTTTTTTTTATGGATATAATGTATTGAAATTTAAAAAACCTAAATTAAAAAATTATCCTAGAACAAATATAAAATTTGAAGGTAGTTTACGACAGGAACAAAAAATTGTAAAAAAGGAATCAATTGATTATTTAAATAAATTTGGATGTGTTACTATTAGTATGTATACAGGAGGAGGTAAAACTGCTACTTCTATTAATATTAGTTGTACTATTAAATTAAAAACATTAGTTATAGTTAATCGAATTATTTTAATGAAACAATGGGAACAAAGTATATCTAAATTTTGTCCTAATGCTAATATTCAAAAATTAACAAATAAAACTAAATTTGATAATAATGCTGATTTTTACATAATTAATGCAACAAATGTAATTAAAAGAAAAAATGAATTTAATGAAATAGGATGTGTTATAGTTGATGAAGCACATATTATATTAGCGAAAACTTTATCTGCTTCACTATTACATATATTTCCTAAATATGTTTTAGCTCTTACAGCGACACCTTATAGACCAGATGGTTTAAATATATTATTTGATTATTATTTTGGAAAACATAAAATAATCAGAGAATTAAATAGAAAACATATTGTATATAAAGTTAATACAGGATTTACTCCTGTTACAAAACTTACTATAAAAAATAAAATTAATTGGGGATCTTTATTAGATTCACAGGCTAATGATATTCAAAGAAATCAAATAATAATTGATATTGTAACCAACTTTAAAGATAGAGTTGGATTGATTATTACTAAAAGAACTAGCCAAGGACAATATTTATATGATAAATTATTAGATTTAAATGAAAATGTAGATACATTGTTAGGTAAAAAACAAGATTTTAATAACTCATGTAGAATACTTATAGGTACTTCTAATAAACTTGGTGTAGGTTTTGATTTCCCTGAACTAGATATGATTATTTTAGGAGGAGATATTGAAGAATATTTTATACAATATTTAGGAAGAGCATTTAGAAGATTAGATGTAGTTCCAATTATATTTGATCTTGTTGATAATAACCGTATTTTAGAAAAACATTTCAAAACAAGAGAAGAAGTCTATAAAAGACACGGAGGTACTATAAAAATATATTAGATACAATTGTTACTATTTGTGAGTGAAATTGTTACATTAAATAAATTTATTATCTTATTTTAAATTTAAAATAAGATAAAATACTAAATAAAATTATAAACGTTTTATACTAAATAACGCATTTATTTGAATTAAATCATTAGGTTTTGTTGGAGAATAAAATTCTTCTTCTTCTGTTTCAAATAATTCTCCAGATGGTAAATAAACAGAAAATTTTAAATTATCATTTGGTTTAAATTTAATTGTTTGTGTCATTTTATCACCATTTATTTTTAAAAAAGGAGATGTTGAAGGATTGGTTGTATCATTTATTGATAATCTAAATAACATTTTTGAAGAATGCGGATTATTTGAATATATAATATTTGTTACCCCTGAATTAGCATTTGAAACATTTGTTAATTCCACATATACATAAGGATAAAATGCTATTCTATTTCCTCTTCCAACTTTTAAAATTTTATTCGGTAAAATTAAATTTATTAATTCAATTGAATAACAAACCATTTGCTGTTGTGATACCATACTTCCACTATAAACAAAAGGATTAAGATTATCATATGAAAATGGTAAAATTTCAACATCGTCTGATATAGAAGGGATTGCACTAAATGAAGGCGTTACAGTTAATATTCCTGATAGAGCATCGTATTTAACTATTCTTCTGCTTTCATTTTGTGGTGAAACTAAATTATTACCATATCCAGTTAAATTATTTGCTCTAATTCTTACAAAATTTCCATTATATACATTATCAATTGGAGAACCAAGTAATATCTGAACAGTACTTAAAGTTGTTAATGCACCCTGTTGAAATACATTAGAAGGTATTTCTTTTCTAATATTGTAATGATCACTTCTAAGCCATGTTGCTGGAATACTATTTGTTTTTAATAAATGAGATACAGAATCATAATTTATTATATTTCTGTAATCATTTCTTGATTCATTATACAGAATGTATCCAACATATGTATCAATTATCGGTTTCCCGGTTGGAACAAAAAAATATGGATTAGATAAATCTGATAAATCAGTTGGATCAGTAATTTCAAATATGTCATTATTAGCTAAATTATTTGAAAATGAATTTAAAACACATATTTTTGCTTTTGTATTGGATAAATATTCATATTCTGTAATTCTTCTTACTTCAGTTCCCCCTGTTGATGCAATATTTACAGTTATTATAGCACCTCTATAATAATTTTTTTGTCTTTGCAAATGATTATCATTTGCAACTGTTATAACAAAACAATTAGTATCACTAGAATGGCCTAATAAAGTTGTATTTAAATCTATATTTCCAGTAATAAGATTTCCTGCAACTGCATTAAATTTATTTCCAGACCATGTGAGAATAGGAGATGAATTGCAAACCGGATCTACCGCATTCATTTTTAATTTTCTTCCAGTTTGCGATATAGGTATTTCGAATTGAGATGGTAATGGAAATCTGTTTCTATCTCTAAATGTAGATTCAACTTCTAAATATCTTAAATTACTCATTTATTATTATAAATATCTTTTTAATAGATATTTATAATAATAAAAAATGTCGTCATATACTAATTTAGAAAATTTATGTCATCCTCAAACAAATGCATTTACAAGTAATCAAAAATATGTTCATCCAAATGATTGTATTTATCTTAATAAATGTGTTTATATGAGCCCAGGTCAGGAATTATACCCAAATCATATTAAATACCTACAAATTTTCCCTGAACAATTAAAAAATACAATATCACATTTAAATAAGCAAAAATAATTTTAATTTTTATTTAATATTTTAGCAATTTCTTTACTAATTTTATCTATTGTAAGTCCTGATAAATTTGAAGTTTTCGAAAATTCTTTCAAACTTATATTCATATTATTTTTTGTAATCCAATAGTAAATTAAACCTGCACTTACTGATTGAGGTCTTGAACGATTTAATTTTGATGATTTATTTTTTATTTGTTTGTATAAAGAAATTACTTCTTCTTTTTGTTTATCATTAGCTTTAAATTGATCCATTATATCACATAATAAATGTTCTGAAGTAATATAAGTTGTATGTATAATCGAATCTTTAGGAGCATGCAAATTTACATATTTAAGACCTTTTGAACATGATTTTCTACTTAAACTAAATGTATTCATTAATTTAGATTGTGATTGTGGTCTGCCATCTAGTTTATATGCATGAAATATACACGCAAAAATTATAGATTTACGAGAATTTCCACGAAATATATCTCCATTTGTAACTTGATTATATAAATGATTTGCATCTACAACTATTGTGTCACTAAATCCCATTTGTTCAACATCTTTAAAAATATTACGATCTTCAGATTTTCTTATTTGAAGACGCGTTGGGTCAGTATTTTTTTTTATATTTGTTCTATTAAAAGATTTTAAATTTTTACATTCCGGTTTCATCTTTATTTCTTCTCCACAATAACCACATGTGACTAATCCATTTTCTATTGTTATATTATCATGTTTACATTCATCTTTACATTCATCTTTAAATGATTTATCATCTGTTTTATCTTTATACTCACTTAATGCTTGTTCAAATAACTTAAAATCATTCATTTAACATAAAAAATATATTTTAATAAATATCAATTTTATTTTTATGTTAAATTGATTTTTTCATAAAATCAATTTAACATAAAAATAATGTCATTTCCTCCTTTAATACCAGTAGTATTAAAAAATATTTATAATAAAAATATTTTAAAATCATGGAGATTTAAAAATAGAAATTATAATCTAAATAAATATGGTGGAAACCCCCTTAATATAATTCATGCAAATCTTAGAATAGAAGATAGACAATCCATTTTTAAACATATTATATGTAATGAAATATGCATTAAAGTTTTAGAAATTAAAAAAAAAAGATATTTACAAAAACAGGAATTGTATAAAATTTGTTTTTTTAAAAAAAATATACCTAAATCTGTTATCAAAATTGATATTTTTAAATTTCTTTTTTAACCTGTTATTTATCCAAATGTATTTTGAGAATCATATAAACAATATAAAAATCCATCTTCATCTTTATATTCATCATATACTGAACTAATTAACGCATTTGTATTTAATAATGTATTATTAAATAATACATACAATGCTTCATAAGAATTTAATTTTATTCTTTTTCTTATTATATATGTAAATTGTCCTATTGTTAAATCTTTAGGAACTAAATATTTATTTTTATCTATATCTAACAACTTACTTCTATAATATTTTTCAATTATAACAGGTATTCTATCTGAATATTTTTCTTTTATAGTTGAACATTCCTTTTTTCTATTCTCTAAAGAATGTCTTTTTTTAAAATTATATCTTAACATTTATTAATTATTTTAAAATTAAAAATTTTAATTTAAATCATCATAATATTCATCTTCTGCTAAAGCAATTTTTTTACCATATCTCCAATAAAAATATCTTCGTTTCCCACTTGGTGAAAACATTACATTCTCTTCTTTTATTTTCTCTTCTACCTTCTTACAATTCTCTTCTTTTATATTCTCTTCTTTTATATTCTCTTCTTTTATATTCTCTTCTTTTATATTCTCTTCTACCTTCTTACAATTCTCTTCTACCTTCTTTTTTCTAACTTTTTTTTTCTTCTTTTTTCTAACTTTTTTTTCTTGTTCAATATTCATTTAATTTTAAATGAATATTTTAAAATTAATCAATTTACATTACTCTATAAACATATCATACAATTCTTTTATCCAAAAAGGTCTTTCTCTCCCTGCTATTTTACCCTTCCATGAATGAAAGGTCATTTTTTCAAAAAAATAATACTGTTGGTATGCTTCTATATAATCATTAGGACCTCCTTTATAAATATCTGGCATTGCTTGTGCAGGAGTTGTAAATCCTAATTCTGGAATAGGTGGAATATTATCATTTAATTCATAAATAATTTTTTCAGATTTATGAATTTTTCCATATCTATAAGTATATTCGCTACAAAGTTCCTTTCCTAATTTGCATAACCATAAATAATTTGATTTTGAAAATCTTACCCATTTAGTACACGGATGATTTTTATGAGCTAATTTATACACCGGTTTATATATTTTATATTCTGGATCTAGTACATGCCATGCTGCACATAACATTTGTGCTGTTTCAAGTATCATTTTTATAACATGTTTATCCAAATGCATCATCGCACATATTTTTGGATTTATATTTAAAAAAAAAATATTCATACAACCCTACCTTATTCTATTTATTTATAAATTAAAATCAATTTATTTTAATTTAACATTTTCATTTTGTTAATAAATATGCAAATTTTTATTAAAATTAAATCTTCTGGGAAAACTATTACATATGATCCTCCATCTAAAGATATTAAATTAAATGAAATTAAAAATTTCATTCAAAAAAAATATAATTTAATCTTACACAAAAATACTTTAAAAATTATTAATGATTATGATAATATTTTAAATTTTGATAAACATATTGTTTTAGATTTAAATAATTCACTAATTGATCTTTATAAAAATAAAATTGTTAAAGAAATATGTTTTGAAATAGAATAATTATCTTACGTTTCATTAAATTATTTCTAAATAAATTTTCTGTAAATATTCCACTTCATATAAATTTTATTTATTTCTATTATTTGTTCATCCCATGTTTGCAATATAATCTTTCTTAATTTCTATGTAAACATATTAAAATAAAATAAATATTAAAAGTACTAAACAATAATTCATTTATTATTGTATGTAAATAAATTTATTTACAATACACCTAAATATAAAAAACTTTCATTTTGAAAGTTTTCCATACTTACTTCTAATTTATTATATAATTCTTCTTTACTATCAGGCAATCCAGTATGAGTTTTACCATTACTTTTATTTTCAAAACTAGGAAATCCTGCAAATCTTCCATCATTTTGTGCTTCTAATACCTGTATTTCCCCACTTTTTATTTCTTCCTTAAACATTTCTTCTGCTTTTACGCAATACAAACAATTTTTTCCTAATGAATAAAGTATAATCTGTACCATTTATTATAATTATTTTATTTTAAAATAAAATAATTAAATTCATATTAATACAAACCCGCATAAGCATTTATTAAGACTTTCGACGGGTATAAGTTTGTTTGTGGCATGTTCGGAAACTCAGATGCCAAGTTAAAACCTTTAGAAGTTGTTATTGTTGAATTATAATATCTTAAGAAATGATCATTATATCCTGTAACATGTAGTAATCCTTCACATTTTACATTTGACAAAACAACATTTCCATTTTCTATATCTTTTAATTTATTATAAATTGCTTGAAATTTATCATTTATCGATGGTGGTTGTGTTTTTACCGGATTTTTATTTGACTGAGGAACAGGTTGTGAAGTAGAAGTTTGATTAATTGTAATAACGTTATTTTTCGTAGGATCTGCTAATGCGGATAATCCTTGACTTACAAAATCTCGATTTTTTCTACTACTTCCTAGACAAGTTTCTCCAGGGTCCCAAGGTCTTAATGCTGACATATTTCGCTGAGTACTATCTGTAACTGATTTAATAACAGATGTTGAATTATTTGTAGTTTGAACAAATTGAATTTCAACTGGGCTACTACCACCTTTAGAACCACATAATGCCGATGTGTTCTGTATAATAGATAAATTTTCATATTTTAAATTATTAAATGTTCTATTACCAATTATTAAGTCATTTATAGCATTTATTAAATCATCTACTTGTGTTGCGACATTTGATGATTTAAATGTTGAAGAAATATCCGTATTTTTATTACCTGTTAAAAGTTTAGGAACAGGTAGTTTTTTATTTAACGGAATAGGTGGTTGAATAAATTTTGTAGTAGGAGATAAATATCCTATTTGATTAAGTAATAAAGTATCATTTACTTGAGATTGTACTGTAGGTTTATTTTTCATATCACATTGTTGTGCTGTTCCTGTACCACTAGCTCTCATTTTAACTATATTAGGACTGAAAACATCTGTATTTTGTTTATCTAATATTTGCATAAAATCCATAGATACATTAGGATCAGGATTATTTGGGTCTGTTACATATCTTTCAACTAATAACTTATCTGTGTAAATTCCTCCTTTAACAATTCCATTTTTTATAACTGTTTTTCCATTAACCAAATCATTATACATTTTTACAAGATTTACACATTCTTGTTCCCCAGTACTACTATTAACTTGGCACGTTTCTAATCCTTTACAATTGTAAACACAACTACCATTTTTATCATACGTTTGACACGCGTTACATTTGCTTAACAAAAAATTATATTTATTAGGTATTACTCTATAATAAGCTAGACCATATGTTGTAACACTAAACGCTAGGATTGTTATTAATATTAACAATCCTAGTGTCACAGTAGCAGCACCTATTTTTATTGGTTTTTTTAAAAAAGATTTTAGTAGATTAAATAAAGATTTTATAGGTGATGTTGTTTTAGGTGATGTTGTTTTAGATGACATTTTATTATAATAAATAAAAATGATTTTTTATTTATTATTTGTTAAAATATTAAAGATGAAAAGATTTTTAACAAATAATGAAATAGATAATATTTTAGATTTTATTAAACCTAGTAAATGTATACCTGAAGATTCCGCATTTAGTATTTCTGAAAATTTAAAAAATAAATTAAAAAAACAATTAAAAAATCAAAAAGTATATCCTGAAATTATACCTGAATTAAAAAAACAATTAATAAAAAATCATCATAAAAGTTTAATTCAACCAGGTGAAAGTGTAGGAATTATATGTGCACAAAGTATAGGTGAAAGACAAACACAAATGACATTAAATACTTTCCATAAAGCAGGACAAAGTGAAAAAGCAATGACTGCCGGGGTTCCTAGATTTCAAGAATTATTAAATGCTACTAAAAATCAAAATAATACAAATTGTAAAATATTTTTAAAAGAAAAAATAGAAACTTTAAAAAATTTAAGAGAAATAACAGGACACACTATAATTGGTCTTACACTTGGAGATATTATTTTAGATATTGAAATATGTTTAAATAAAAAAAATAAAACATGGTATGAAAGTTATAAAATCATATATGATAACGATTTTAATATTGATAAATATAATGAATGTATTTCTTTAAAAATTAATATGGAAAAAATATATAAATATAAGATAGAATTAAATAATATATGTAAACAAATAAATAGTTTTTATGAAGATATTTATTGTATTTTTTCTCCACCATCTGTTCAAGAAATAGATATTTTTGTTAATACTGATGAAATTGTTCTGCCAGAAGAGCGTATCTTATTTATAAATGAAGAAAATAAGATAGAAATATATTTAGAAGAATGTGTTGTACCTAAATTAGAAGAATTTTTAATTTGTGGTATTGATGGTATAAATGAAATTTATTTTATAAAAGAAAATGATGAATGGATTATTGAAACTGATGGAAGCAATTATAAAAAAATATTAGCACATCCTTTAATCGATGAAACAAGAAGTAAATCCAATGATCCTTGGGAAATTCTTAATATTTTAGGAATAGAAGCTACAAGAGATTTTTTAATAGAAGAATTTATGTCTATAATGGAAGGTATAAATATTTGTCATGCGAAACTTCTTGTAGATAGAATGACTTTTTCAGGAACTATATCATCTATTTCAAGATATACTTTAAGAAAGGAAGATTCAGGACCATTTGGTAAAGCTTCATTCGAAGAAACAATGGACAATTTTATTAATGCTGCAACAAGTGGAGAAATAGAAAAAACTAATGGTGTATCTGCATCTATTATTTGTGGTAAGAGAGCAAAAATTGGAACTGGTATGATGGATTTAAAAATTGATCTTGATAAACTTTCAAGAGCACGAGAAATTAATAATGTCCAAGAAAATTTATACGATTTTAATTTTTAATAATTATCTATAATATTTTTGTTTTATCGTATAATCCAAATCATTCCACTTTTTATTTAAAATTTTATTTATCTTTCTTTCATTTAAATTAGGATATTTTTTTTTTAAAACATTTGAATTATTTCTAAAAAATAATTCAAATGCTTTAATTTCATTCTTATTATCATCTTGTTCATTTTGTTCATCTTGTTCATTTTGTTCATCTTGTTTATCTTGTTCAGTTTGTTCATCTTGTTCTTGTTCATCTTGTTCTTGTTCATCTTGTTCTTGTTCATCTTGTTCTTGTTTATCTTGTTCTTGTTCATCTTGTTCATTTTGTTCTTGTTCATTTTGTTCTTGTTCATTTTGTTCTTGTTCATTTTGTTCTTGTTCATTTTGTTCTTGTTCATTTTGTTCTTGTTCATTTTGTTCTTGTTCATTTTGTTCT
>Ga0181568_10003843_pt1 | contig 13480 bp, 10 predicted proteins | sample 101ome_20_FD_133758 | JGI IMG/M metagenome (GOLD analysis project Ga0181568, IMG submission 133758) | Coastal salt marsh microbial communities from the Groves Creek Marsh, Skidaway Island, Georgia - 101404AT metaG (megahit assembly) | ecosystem: Environmental > Aquatic > Marine > Intertidal... | reverse complement strand
CTTGGCGGCTGGATGAGGTTGGTTTGGCAGCCCTGATGTCGCAGGCGATCACGCGTTGTCCTGAGTGCCAGACTTCGTTTCTCATCACCGAAGACCAGCTGCTGGCAGCTAATGGCAAGGTTCGTTGCGGTGCCTGCATGCATGTGTTCCAGGCGGAGGATTACTTCGTCTCGCCTATGCTGGACGTCACGGAGCTGCTGGCGATTGAACACGACTACTGGGCAAACTTTGAGCAATATGTAGAACAGGTAACGCCAGGCCGCGGGGATGTCTATGGGCATGCTCAGGCTGCGCTGGCAGAACCAGAAACGCAAACTGCACTCTCTCCGCCGATATCGATCGAAGCCGATCCTGAATCCGCGATGCGGCCGCGTTATCTGGTGCAATTCAGCGAGCCGGCAAGTGAGACTGGCGCGGCCTCAGCAGACGATGCCGGACCGTCTGCCGTTGTCGGCTTCTGGCAGCCACAGAGCGCCGAAGTGACTGCCGTGCCGCAGGCAACAACCGGCACTGCAATGGATTCACCGGTGCAGTACTGGCCGCCTGTTGAGCCTGTTGAGCCTGTTGAGATAGTGCCGGCACAGGAGATCGATACCTCTCCGGCTGAAAGCCCGGTCCTTCTAGACGTCACGGCGACAGACGATATCCCGCTTGATCAGCCACTCGATCTTTCGGGCCTGGACATCCAGCCCGATGTTGCTGAGCTGGTCCAGGATCAACGTCGACTGCTGTCGCTTCGGTGGCTGCGCTGGCTGCCGGGTATATTGTTGATGGTCGCGATTGGGTATTTTCAGTATGCGTTCTTCAACATGGAACGTTTCGCCCAGGACCTGCGCTATCGGGGCTACTATAAAACGGCGTGTACCTACCTGTTCTGCGAAGTACCTGATTTCAGAAGTCCGGATGATCTAATGACCCGGGAGGTCGTGATCCGCTCACACCCGGAAGCCGATCAAGCGCTGATCGTCGATCTGTTGCTACGCAATGCGGCAGTACACCGCCAGGTGTTCCCGAAGCTGCGGCTGCAGTTTTTCAATCTGAATGGCCAGGTGATTGGCAGCCGGATCTTTAAGGTGGATGAATATCTTGGTGGTGAGCTGCGCGGCCTGAAGTATATGCCCGCGCGGACCGAGGTGCGCATTTCGCTGGAGTTGGTTGACCCCGGGGCTGATGCCAGCGGCTATGAAATGATCGTTTTGCCCCGGTAATTTTTGTCTATCGTCGAACCTTGCTGGTATGATGCGCGTCTTCGCGGACATCCCCTGAAACATGCTGAGTATCGGTCCTCATTCCCATCACAGTCGCGTCGTCGTGGCCCCTATGGCAGGCGTAACTGACCGACCGTTTCGCCAACTTTGCTTTGAGCTTGGCAGTCACTGGATGGTGTCAGAAATGGTGACCAGTGATATGCGTCTCTGGGATACGAGGAAATCCCGGCATCGACTGGCTCATGCGAATGAGCCCTCCGTGAGTTGGGTGCAGCTGGCAGGCGCTGACTCGCAGATGATGGCCGACGCCGCTGTCGCCAACGTCGAACTGGGAGCGCAGATCATCGATATCAATATGGGTTGTCCCGCTAAGAAAGTTTGCAAACGCGCCGCTGGTTCTGCGCTGTTGCGTGATGAAGCGCTGGTGGCAGACATCCTCGCTGCCGTTGTCGGATCAGTTAGCGTGCCCGTGACCCTGAAAATACGGCTTGGCTGGTCCCGGGATGAAATGAACGCGATCGCTATCGGTCGGATTGCACAGGAGGCGGGCATCAGCCTGCTGTCCGTGCACGGCCGAACGCGAGCCTGTCGATTCTCAGGCCAGGTTGATTACGACGCGATCGGTGCTGTAAAAGCGGAACTTGATATCCCCGTACTTGCAAATGGCGATATTGATTCGCCACAGAAAGCGGCAGACGTGCTGGCCCGAACCGGAGCCGACGGTGTGATGCTGGGTCGTGCCGTACAGGGCAGACCCTGGCTGCCGGCACAGGTTGATGCTTATCTTGCGACGGGTGCACTCAGGCCTGCACCTGCCGTGGCGCAGGTCGCCCGTATCCTGGCCAGGCATGTGATGGCGTTGCATGAACACTACGGTGATTACACCGGCCCTCGCGTTGCCCGCAAGCATGTTGGCTGGGCCCTTGATGCCTTCCCTGAAATTGCCGGACTGAAGCAAAAGTTCAATCAACTGACCCGGCTTGAGGAGCAGCTGGCCCTGATTGAACAGCTGAAGAGACCCCTGGCTGCCTGATGCCGAACGACGCTGTCAACCATCAGACGATCGGCAAAACGGTACACGCTGCGGTCGACAGCTACCTCAGGACCATGGATGACCAGGAAGTCACAGGCCTTTACGAAATGGTCCTGGCTGAGGTTGAGGCCTCGTTGCTGGCCGTCGTCATGCAGCATACCGGCAACAACCAAAGTAAAACCGCGACGCTGCTGGGGCTCAGCCGTGGCACGCTGCGGACCAAGTTGCGGCAATATCGATTGCTGTAAAACATCTGATGTGGAGTTTTCATGAGTGACGTGTGGGTAAAGACTGCCCTGTTATCTGTATCTGACAAAGCGGGACTGATACCCCTGGTAGAAACCCTGGCAGGTCTAGGTATTGAACTCGTGTCGACGGGCGGCACTCACAAGCTGATTGCGGACAGTGGCCACGCGGTGACGGAAATCTCGGCACACACCGGTTCGCCGGAGATGATGGATGGCAGGGTGAAGACACTGCATCCCGTGATACATGGCGGGCTGCTGGGTCGGCGCGGGCAGGATGATGCTGTTATGACAGAACATGGCATCGTCGGGATCGACCTGCTCGTCGTCAATCTGTATCCGTTTGAAGCGGCCGTTGCTGAACACCCCTCTGACCTTGCCAATGCGATTGAGAATATTGATATTGGTGGTCCTGCCATGCTTCGTTCGGCGGCAAAGAATCACGCCTCAGTCGCCGTGGTAGTGGACCCGGCGGACTACGCCTGGGTTGCCGAAGAGCTGCGCAAGCTCGATGGCAGAATCTCAGACGACACCCGGTTTCGTCTGGCGGTCAAGGCCTTTGAACTGGTCGCTCGCTACGATGCCGCCATTGCCAATTACCTGTCAGCTTTTGACCGTGAATCTGCCAGTCTTGGCGAGTACTCTGATACGCTGACCCTGCAGTTCAAGCGGCAGGAAACGATGCGCTACGGCGAGAACCCGCACCAGTCCGCGGCTTTCTACGTCGAGCAGAATGCCCCCGCGGGCTCAATTGCAGCGGCCAAACAGCAGCAGGGCAAAGCCCTGTCATATAACAACGTCGCTGATACGGACGCGGCCTTGCAATGTGTGCAGTCGTTTGCGGAACCTGCCTGTGTGATTGTTAAGCATGCCAATCCCTGCGGCGTGGCGCTGGGTGCGAATCTGCTCGAAGCCTATGACCGGGCCTTCCAGACTGATCCTACCTCGGCCTTCGGCGGCATCATTGCCGTCAATGGTGAACTCTCCGCTGAGCTCGCTGGCAAAATCATTGAGCGCCAGTTTGTTGAGGTCATTGCTGCACCTCGAGTGCCGAAGGCAGCGCTTGATGTGTTGGCGGCGAAAAGCAATGTCAGGGTGCTTGAAGTGCAGGCAGAAGACCAGCAGTCACAGTCTCGGATAATTGATTACAAACGGGTTGCCGGTGGTCTGCTGGTGCAGAGTGCCGATGATGCGCTGCTTGATGAGGCTGCGTTGCGGGTGGTCAGCGAGCGTCAGCCCACAGAGGCTGAGACTGCTGACCTGATGTTTGCCTGGCGGGTTGCCAAGTACGTAAAGTCCAACGCGATTGTCTACGCCAAAGACCTCATGACGATTGGCGTTGGCGCTGGTCAGATGAGCCGCGTCGTCAGCGCGAAAATTGCGGGTATCAAGGCGACCGAGGAAGGGTTGCAAGTTGAAGGATCAGTCATGGCATCTGATGCCTTCTTTCCGTTTCGTGATGGCATTGACGCTGCGGCCGAAGCGGGTATCTCCGCGGTAATCCAGCCCGGCGGGTCGATGCGGGATCAGGAAGTGGTTGATGCCGCTAACGAGCATGGCATGGCGATGATGTTCACGGGCATGCGGCATTTCAGGCACTAGTCATTGGTCGCTGGGTCGCGGGTGCACCTTATCGATTGAGGCGTTAAAAGCAGGAGGTCAGAATGAAAGTGCTGGTGACGGGCAGTGGTGGTCGAGAACACGCCTTGGCGTGGAAGCTCGCACAGTCGAGAAGGGTCGACAAAGTCTTTGTCGCGCCGGGGAATGCCGGTACCGCACAGGAAGCGGGGATCGAGAATGTTGATATCGACGTCATGGATTTTCCTGCATTGATTGATTTCGCCAGGACTGAGGCCGTCGACCTTACGGTGATTGGCCCCGAAGATCCGCTGGTGGGCGGGGTGGTTGATGCGTTTCGCGCCGCCGGTCTCGCCTGCTTCGGGCCGAGTCAGGGCGCCGCCCAGCTCGAGGGTTCGAAGAGTTTCACAAAAGCATTCCTGAAGAAATACAACATTCCGACCGGGGACTACCAGGTCTTTGAAACACCGGAACCCGCGCTGGCGTACATTGCGGATCAGGCGCCACCTTTTGTGATCAAGGCGGATGGCCTCGCTGCGGGTAAAGGTGTGGTTATCGCCGCCGATCATGCGGAGGCGGAGTCAACGATCAGGGACATGCTGGCCGGCAATATGCTCGGCAGTGCCGGCAGTCGCATTGTTATCGAAGAGTTTCTCGAAGGAGAGGAGGCGAGCTTTATCGTCATCGCGGATGGTGAGACCTGTCTGCCGTTTGCGTCCTCTCAGGACCACAAGGCTGCTTATGATGGTGACACCGGTCCCAATACGGGCGGTATGGGTGCCTACTCTCCCGCGCCGGTTGTTACGGATTCAGTCCACCAGCGCATCATTGATCGAGTGATTCGGCCGACGCTCGATGGCATGAGAGAAGAAGGACATGCCTACTCGGGTTTCCTGTATGCGGGATTGATGATTGACTCTGCAGGCAATCCAAACGTGATTGAGTTCAACTGCCGGTTTGGGGACCCAGAAACCCAGCCCGTTATGACGCGCCTGGATTCAGATCTTGCTGATCTGATTTCTGCGGCGCTTGAAGGCAGGCTGGCTGAAACGGATATCAGTTTCAATCCGCAGTCCGCGCTCACCGTCGTCATGGCCTCGGAAGGCTACCCGGGCAATTACGCGAAGAACAAGTTGATCACGGGTCTCGATGCTGTGACGAGCGCCAAAGTTTTTCATGCCGGCACAGTGCTCGTGGATAGGGATGTTGTCACAGCCGGTGGGCGAGTATTGGGAGTGACAGCGCTGGGTGATTCCGTCTCAGCGGCCCAGGCAAATGCCTATGCCGCGGTGCGAGAGATCATGTTTGAAGGTGCTGGTTATCGAACAGATATCGGCTACCGGGCGATTGCACGCGAGCGCGGCGAAGACTGATCTCAGCTGAGACTGCTGCCACCATCCACGGTCAAGATGTGGCCTGTGACATAGTCTGTTGAAATCAGGAACAGGGCTGCATCAGCGATATTATCGGCGTCTCCCAGGCGGCCCAGCGGTATGGTCTCGAGCAGGTTCTGCCAGTTTTCACTCTCAGCAGATTCACCCTCCGGCCAGAGGATTGCGCCGGGCGCAATGCCATTCACCCTCACTGCCGGGGCGAGTTCCAGTGCCAGGGCGCGGGTCGCCATCGCCAGTCCTGCTTTCGAGATACTGTAGGCGGAATACCCGCTGAGTGGTTTGTCACCATAAATGTCCACCAGGTTGATGATGCTGCCGCCGGTCAGTGCTGTGGCGAGCGCGCAACTGAGGAGATACGGCGTGCGCAGATTGATGCTGATCAGTTCATCGAACTGCGCCTGGTTGATCCCGGAGACAGGCGTCGGATAGAAAGCGGATGCATTATTGATCAGATGGTCAATTCGGCCGAAAGGTGTGAGGAGCTGTTGCACCAGGTCGTCGATGTCAGGCCCCGTCAGTTCTGCCTGGACGACGCTGGCGCTGTCGTGCCGCTGCTGGTTCAAAGCCGCGCTGACTGCGTCGGCCTCGGCGGTTGAACGATTGCAGTGCAGCACGATGCGATATCCCGCTGCGTGCAGAGTCTCTGCCAGGCGTCTTCCAAGTCTGCGAGCGGCGCCGGTGATGGCGACGACGGGTCCAGTCATGTCAGCGTCTCGATCCGCCTGATCTGCTCGGCGCGGATTCTATGTCCCAGGCCGGGACCAGGTTCAGCATCCTTGAGGTCGCTTGCCTTCACCCCTGCCATTAGTTCCCTGATCGTGAGCCAGTGCTTGCCGAGATCGGTTTCTGTCAGTGCTTCACAGGCCGCGTTGAACTGGCTGAAGCGCTCGGCCTTGCGGAGGCCGTCAGTAGCGATTACCAGCTCGGCTTTCTCTGTGGCGGTGAGGTCCTCATAGCCGTGCCAGTTCCCGAGATGCTGAGTCAGCATGAGGGACAGGTCCCTACGCTCATTGGACATTTTCAGCCGGCCGCAGAGATTGCGGATCGCCTCAGGTGACAGTTGTAACATCAGCGCATAAAAACGAAATGCTGGGTTCCCGGACCTGGTTTGCGCCAGAGCCGCAATAGCATCGGTGGTGATTTCAGGCCAGAGGTCAATGTGTGCATTCAGCATTTTCAGATATTCGAAAAACACGGCCGGGTCAGGTGTCGACAGCGCCTTGTCGAGTTCCAGCAGGACGCGCTCCTGTGTGAGTTCCCGGAGTTGGCCGTCCCTGACCATCTGTAGCAGCAGCTGGTGGGTTTCCGGTGCGACCTCGAAGCCGAGATGGTGAAAGCGCGCCTTGAAACGTGCCACCCGCAGCACGCGCAGGGGGTCTTCGGCAAATGCGCTGGAAACGTGGCGCAGTTGCTTCGCAGCAATATCGGACTGGCCGCCATAGGGGTCGATCAGCTCACCGCTTGATGCCTCTGCAATGGCGTTGATGGTCAGGTCGCGGCGCTGCAGGTCTTCTTCCAGGGTGACCTCAGGGTCGAACCGACAGATGAATCCGGTGTGCCCAGGCGCTGTCTTTCGTTCAGTCCGGGCCAGCGCATATTCCTCGCCGGTTTCGGGGTGAAGAAAGACAGGAAAGTCGCTGCCGACCTGGCGGTAGCCGAGCAAGCGCAGGTCCCCTGGGGATGTACCAACCACGACCCAATCACGCTCAATGACGGGCAGGCCCAGCAACTGATCACGTACGGCACCGCCGACGAGATAGGTTTCCATTAGCTCGCCTCCACGGTGATGAGCTGTCGGTCCTCCAGCCTGAGAGCGGTCAACTGCCGGCCCCAGACACAGCCGGTGTCAAGTGCTGTCACGAAACTGGCATCCGCCCGGCCCTCGAGAGCAGCCCAGTGGCCGAACAGAATGTGCAGGTCATCTTTGCGTTCGAATGAAAACCAGGGTGAATATCCTTCGGGTTGGATATCTGCCTTGTGACTCAACTCCAGTTCACCGTCGGCCTTGCAGTAGCGAATTCGTGTGAAACCGTTAGTGATCACCCTCAGCCTCTCCATGCCGGTCAGGCGATTGTCAAACCTGGCCGGCTCATTACCGTACATTGACGCGAAATACGGCACGGGGTCATCGGCCTGGAGCGCCGCCTCAACCTCCGCTGCAAGCGACAGGCAGGTTGGCAGATCAAGCTGCGGCGGTAACCCGGCGTGAACCATGACGAGATTTGCTGCCTCGGCATGATGAATGAGCGGCTGCCGCAGCAGATACCCGACATACTCATCCCGTCTCGGATGATCCAGTAAGTCACTAAAGGTGTCACTGCGCATGACGCGCTGTTGATCGAAGGCGACCGCGAGAAAGTGCAGGTCATGATTGCCGAGCACGCAGGTCACGTGAGGCAGCTGCATGATCAGCTCCATGACACCGACGTTGTCCGGGCCACGGTTAATCATATCGCCCGCCAGCCAGAGTGCATCCGCGGCCGAGTCATAGCGCACTTCTTCCAGCAGCCTGGAAAATGCATCGTAACAACCCTGGATATCACCGATGATGTAGGTGCTCACTGGACAAGCTCCTTCAGACGCAGGCTGCAGGCGGCGTAATCATCGAGAGTCAGATTCTCCGGGCGCAGGCCGGGGTCAATCCCCAATGCTGTGAGCTCATTTGCCGGCAGCAGGTTTTTCAGCGCATTCCTGACCGTTTTGCGGCGTGCGCTGAAGGCCTTGATCAGGAGTGTCTCCAGGCTGGCCCGGTCGAAAGCCAGCTTTTGTGTTCTGGGTGCCAGACGAATAATCGCGCTTTGAACCTTGGGCCGTGGCTGGAAACACTCCGGTGGGACCTCGAACAGTTTTTCTGCCTCACATAAAAGCTGGGTCATGATGGAGAGTCGGCCATAGGCGCGGGTCGATGGTTCAGCGATCATGCGATCAACGACCTCGAGCTGCAGCATGAAGTGCATGTCCTGAATCAGGCTGCTGTAGCTGAACAGCTTGAACAACAGCTGGGTAGAGATATTGTAGGGCAGGTTACCGACAACTCGGATGGGGGCTTCGCCAGCCAGTTCGGCGAAGTCTACTTTCATGACATCCTCGTTGATCAGTCTGATCCCCGGGAACGCCAGTTTCAGTTCAAAGGCCAGGTCGCGGTCAATCTCGACGACCTGCAGCGCTGCTCCCGAGTCGGCAAGAGCCCGGGTAATGGCACCACGGCCCGGGCCAATCTCAACCAGTTGATCACCTGCGACCGGGGCCACGGCGCGCGCGATTCGACTGATGATAGTTTCGTCGACGAGGAAGTTCTGACCGAAGCGTTTGCGCGGTGCAGTCACGCCTGGTGTCCGGCGAGTTCCGCAGCGCAGCTGACCGCGCTGATCAGGCTGCCGCCATCGGCGCGGCCGCTGCCTGCCAGGTCGAAGGCAGTACCGTGGTCAACGGAGGTGCGGATGATCGGCAGACCCAGGGTGACATTGACGGCATTGCCGAAGGAGGCATGTTTCAGGACGGGCAGGCCCTGGTCATGGTACATGGCCAGGACGACATCCTGGTCAGCCAGCGCCTGGTTCGTGAAAGCTGTGTCGGCGGGTAGCGGGCCACGCAGGTCCATGCCCTGATTTTTTAGGCGTTGCATGACCGGGATGATGGTTTCCAATTCCTCGCGACCAAGATGGCCATCTTCTCCGGCATGGGGGTTCAGGCCCAGGACATTGATGCGCGGCTGCGCGATGCCGAATTTCTGTTTCAGGTCGTCCGCAAGGATGTTGAGCGTCTGTTCCAGTACAGCCTTTGTGATGGCTGCCGGGACAGCTGTGAGCGGCAGGTGCGTGGTGGCAAGGGCCACCCGGAATCGATCATTGAGCAGCATCATGACCACGCGCGGCGTGCCGGTTTGTTCTGCAAACCACTCGGTGTGACCAGAGAAAGGTGCGCCGGACTCACTGATCACGGCCTTGTTCACAGGTCCGGTTGTGATCGCCTTGGTGGTGCCGTCTTCGCAGGCGGTGAGCGCGGCCTGCAGCGCAGCAATAACATAGGCGCTGTTATCTGTGCAGGGTTTGCCAGGTTGGCACCCGATGTAGCCATCGACCTCAGCGATGTTCATGACGCCTGGCTTGAAACCGGATCTCAGAAAATCGTGCATGGGGACAGACAGGTTCAGCTGTCTGGCACGTTCCGCCATTAATCGGCGGCTGCAGAAATAAAGTGGTTCGGCAATCCCGGCAATGGCCTCAAATGTCTGCAGACAGACATCCGGACCGATACCAGCGGGCTCTCCCGGTGTGATGCCGATCCGTGGCAGATCCACTAGATCTTCACTTCAACGAAGGCTTCTTCGCGAATTTCCCGGACCCAGTTCTCGAGTTCCTCATCAAACTTCTGATTGCGGAGATAGTTCTCTGCCTGGTTTTCTTTGAAGCGCTGGGAGAAGTCTTCGATACGACGTCCTGTCACCTCAAGGAAGTGGTAACCGTGCTGCGTCTTGATGACTTCGCTGATCGTGTTCAAATCGGCGTTGGTCATGGTTCGCTCGAACTCGGGGACATAGACGCCCGGAACCGCCCAGCCCAAATCACCGCCGCTCAGGGCCGAGCCTGGATCGTCCGAGTAGAGCTTGGCCACCTCAGCAAAGTCTCGGCCGTCGACAATTTCCTGTCGCAGGCTCTCGGCCAGATCTCGCGCTTCCTGGTCTGAGCGAATTTCGTTGGGCTTGATCAGTACGTGACGCGTCCGGGTCTGTGCAATCAGGCCCTCGGCATTTGCGCCGCGCTTCTCGATCAGTTTGATGAGGTGGAAGCCCCGGCCGCTTTTGATCGGGCCCCGGATATCACCGACTTCCATATCTTCGACCAGGTCAGAGAAAATAGTAGGCAGCTGCGCGGGTTTGCGCCAGCCCATGTCGCCACCGTTGAGTGCATTCTGGTCATTTGAGTTTTCCATCGCCGCACTGGCGAAGTCCTCGCCCGCTGCCAGCTGGTCTCGCAGCGTTTCTGCCCGGCTTCGAACTGCGCGAATCTGTTCGGCGCTGGGATTGGACGGCAGATCCAGCAGGATATGTGCCAGCCGGTACTCATCAGAAGTCACCGTGGCACCGAGCTCGGAGGCCAGGAAATTTTTAATCTCCTGTTCTGATATCTGAATCCGGCGCCGCATCATGCCTTGTTGTACCCGGCTGATGGCAAATTCCCGGCGAACCTGCTCACGCATGGCGGCCCAGGACATGCCGTCGCGGGCAAGTGCCGTGCGGAACTGCTCCAGGTTCATGTTGTTCTGGGCGGCGATGCCGACAAGCGCCTGGTTCAATTCATCGTCACTGACACGAACCCCCGCGCGCTGGGCCATCTGCAGCTGCAGGCTTTCGACAATCAGCCGTTCAACAATCTGGTTCTGTAAGACGTCATCGGCGGGCAGGCGTCCGCCGGGTGACTGCGCTGCCAGTTGTGCTTTGATAGTTCGGAGACGCTCGTCAATCTCGGATTGCATGATGACATCTTCGTCAACAATGACAGCGATCCGGTCGATCAAAACCAGCGCAGCCTCGACCCGGATGGACGGTGCCAGCAGGCTGAACATCAGCAAAAGTGCAAATTTTTTCATAATGATTACCGTAAATCGTCCGCTTACATCGGGTCAAACCCGGGTATTGAATCCTGAATCATGGAGTCCAGCCGCCCCCCAAGCGAAGCCAGGCCTTTTAGCTGGAACTCGAAATAGATACCGCTGTCGGCGCGCCGGTCGGTGACAAACTGTGTCGGCATGCCGGGCATTTCGATCCTGAACAGTCTGGGTTCCTCCAGTTCGCGCCGGTAGACAATGCGCGCGCGCCAGCAACAGTCATTGTATTCGACTCCCAACAAAGACTCTATGGTCTGGCGATTGTCGAGACCGTAGTTCCAGCGCCCCAGCAGCGTCCAGGCCGCGTTCAGTGGCCAGACAAATGAGATATCGGTTTCCTCTTCATTCCGTGGTTTGACGGTGCGCTGGATGCTCTCATCGGTCATGGTGTAGCTCAGGTTAAGGGCAAGTCCCCAGGATGTCCTGTAGCGCATTCCCAGGAAACCACGGTTGGAACGGCCCTGGTCCGCATCAAACTCGTAGGCAGCGTTCAGTTGCAGGTAACCCATGTTGGTCTGCAGAGTCAGGAAAAGCGGTGAAATATCGGTGGTAGGGTCGATGCCCGGTGTCAGGCCGTAGTTCACCTCGCGGTCTTCGAGGTAAAAGCGCTGGCCGAGACTTGTTGAGAGCAACTGCCGGCCTCGGCTGTCGTAAAGACTGGAGGTGATGCCGAATGAGACTTGGTCAGCATCGCCTATGCGGTCGTAGCCGGTGAAGCGAACGTCTCGGAACAGATTTTCAAAGGAAGGCGTCAGGGGGGTTGAGTCAAAACTTGGCAGATCGTCTTGAAAGTCTTCTTCCGCGTGCAGGAAGTAGATACGCGGCTCAAGCGTCTGGCGTAATCTCTGGCCAAGAAGCTCCGTGCTTCGCTCAAATATGAGCCCTGCATCAACGGATGCCAGCGTTGTCGTCAGACTGGCGCCGTCCCGGTCTGCTGCCGCAACTCGATTGAGGTCGTAGTCCCGATGAATAATCCTGATACCCGGAGTGAGAAACCCCCAGGCACTCCTTAGTGGGACGTTGGCGCGGGTATCCAGCACCATTCTCGATCCATCCGGCGTGTTGCCGGAACGGTCAAATTCGGTCATCTGCGCTGTTGCCTGCAGTCGGACTGCAGCGAGCTGGTGTTGGCCGGTCAGTGTCAGACGCGGCAGCACCGCGTATTGCTCCGGCCGCAGCTGGCTGAGTTCCTGGAAACTCCGTAGTTCCAGCTTGGCCTGCCAGCTGTCTCGGGTATAGTCGAGTGATCCCGTCCGCAGCAGCGCGGGTGCGTCGCTTTCATCATAGACCCGGTCGAACCGGGTACGGGTGGCAGTAAAGCCGCCGAGATCATGAAAGTAGTCAATGTCCGAGACACTGGTGAAATTGATGCGGGAAGACCAGTGCCCGTAATTTCCGCGGTGATCGACATGCGTCAGCCAGCGGTCTTCCTTCTCGGGCTTTGCGGTCGTGATGACATCGCGCCCGTCGTAAAGGTCGTCAGATGGCAGATAAGTCGCTGCGATAGTGTTAGTGGTGCTGGCAGTGAGGTATCGCAGTTCAGCCTCGTGCATGATGCCGCGCTTCCAGATACTGCGCAGGGTGTAGGTTGCATCGAGGTTGGGTCGCAGGTTGAGGTAGTAAGGTACGGCGATATCGGTGCCACCGTCGTTGTCGTGACCCGCGCTGGGTACAAGGAACCCTGAATGCCGACTGTCGTCAATCGGAAACCGCAGATAGGGAACGTAGGCGACAGGAAGATCTTTGATTTTCAGCGTCACGTGTCTGGCCGTGCCATAGCCGTCACGGGTTGAAAGCAGGATCTCTTTACCGCTGATTGCCCAGGTGTTCGCCTCGGGCTCACAGGTCGTGAAACTGCCGCCGGCGATTGTCAGAGTCTCGGTATCATCCTGGCTGATGCTGGCAGCTTTGCCGCGCACACGGTTCGCGTGCAGCAGGAAGCTGGCGCTGTCGATGACCGCGGTGCCACTGAAAAGATTGCCCTTGATTGTATCGCCGGTGATGAGCAGACCCGGTTGCCGGAGGGAAACGTTGCCTTCGGCAGTATAGGTCTCGGTCGCAGCATCAATGCTGGCAAACTCGGCGGTTAAGGTCTGATCACCCTGGCTGATCCTGACGTCTCCAGTCAGCGTGGTGGAATGATCGCGGACATGGAGTGCGCCTCCCGCACTGGCCCTGACCCTGTCATCAGCCAGTTCAACGGCGGTTGATCCGTGCTCAATGTAGTTGCCGCGACATTGACCGGCTGCAGCGGGCTGCCAGTCGATGCTGGCAGCATCGTGGGCGATGGCGTCGCTCATGGGGCTTAACAGGCTAACTGGCAGAGCCAGAATCCAGGTCGCCAGGCCAGACCTGCTGACATGCCTGAACGCACTGATTGACTTCATACCGCTTGTTGTCCTGACTTCGGCATTG
>Ga0181568_10003834_pt1 | contig 13497 bp, 14 predicted proteins | sample 101ome_20_FD_133758 | JGI IMG/M metagenome (GOLD analysis project Ga0181568, IMG submission 133758) | Coastal salt marsh microbial communities from the Groves Creek Marsh, Skidaway Island, Georgia - 101404AT metaG (megahit assembly) | ecosystem: Environmental > Aquatic > Marine > Intertidal... | reverse complement strand
TTCTCAGATTTGAATAAACCACCTCCAACACCAGCAGCGAAAACTCTATTTGGATTTGCTTGATCAATTAAAAGTGCTCTAGTTCTTCCTCCATGATTGTATGGTCCTAATTCAGTCCAATCATCAATTGTAACAGAGGCTCTTGATGCATTAACTTTATTAATTACTGCTTGAGCTTTTGTTCTTGCAGATAGAACTGCTTTGTTGTCTATATTTCCTGTGGCTGGATTGATGATTCTTTTTCTCAACCATTCTTTATATCCGTTAACACCTTCTGTCTTTTCAAAGGCTCTATTAGCCATGTACCTTGAAGTTCTATCGTCAAAGTTTGACTCTTCGGCTTTCCTTAAAACAAATACACTTGATAAAACAAGTACAATTCCTGCGCCTAATAACCAAAGTTGCTTCTTATTCATATGATTGGATTTATCGATGTTTAGTCTATATTTTTGGCTTTTTTAAAAGCACATTAAAATTAATAAGATTTTTTCATTTTACATAGTATCATTATTTGCTGTTGATGGGTTCATAAGATACTTTTCAAATATTAATTTTAATATTTTATTTATACTGCTAGTATAAACAATTTGGCACTATTAATCTGTCTTAGAATTGACAGTACCGCATGCTATATGTGTCTTTCGGCATGGTAAGACGACCTTACTAAAGGACCACTCTCTACATATTCAATACCTCTTTTCAAGCCTTCTTCTTTGTACATTTGAAATTCATCAGGCGTAACAAATCTGTCTACTGCTATATGCATCTTTGTAGGCTGAAGGTATTGTCCAAGAGTTAAAACATTGAGCTCAATAGCTGCCAAATCATCCATGGCATTAAGCACTTGATCTTTTTCTTCTCCAAGCCCTAACATAATACCTGTTTTAGTTCTCATACCACCTTTTTTAAGTCGATCGAGAACTTCCAGGCTTCTATTGTATTTTGCTTGCGGTCGAACTAGTCTGCTAAGACTTTCAACCGTTTCCATATTGTGAGACACAACTTCAGGAGCTACGTCAATAATTTGTTGGAGTGCATCCCAGTTTCCTTTAAAGTCTGGTATTAATGTTTCCATAGTAGTACTAGGTGAAAGGGCTCTGATAGATCTCACAACTGCTGCCCAAATACTGGCACCACCATCTTTCAAGTCATCTCTATCTACAGAGGTTAAAACAGCATGCTTAACTTCCATTCTTTGAATGGATTCAGCTACTCTTTTGGGTTCGTCCCAATCTATTTCTGTGGGCCTACCGGTAGCTACAGCACAAAACGAACAAGATCGGGTACAAATATTACCTAAAATCATAAAAGTTGCTGTTCCTTCTCCCCAACACTCTCCCATATTAGGACAATTACCACTCTCACAAATTGTATGTAGTTTGTGAGTATCCACAAGCTTTCTTACATGCCTGTATTTTTGACCAGTTGGCAATTTAACTCTTAACCAATCTGGTTTAGAAATTTTTGTTTGCTTGTTTGTAGTTTCCATATTCATATTTAAATACCCCTCCAACCAAAATTGAATCGACTATACAAAGTTACGAAATAGTATGTTGGTTCGCTAGCTACCATGACAGAAACAGGTCTATGATATACATCTAATGTAATTCCTAACTCTAAAATTCTTACCAGATCTGTAAATTCTCCGAAGTCAAAATTCAATCCTGCCTCGCAAGTTGCACCGGGTACTATCAAAGACTCCAATAATCCAGTAGACCACTCAGCTCCACTATGGATCTGACTTGGAGTAAGGAAACTACTAGGGTTATCTTCAAAACGAACAGCCTCGATAACTGTTTCACTACCAAAAACATAAATATAGTAGGGCTTTAGCACACCCATATTAAGTCCTAATTTTCGCGTAAAATTTATTCGAACACCTTTATCTTCAGATTTAAAAAAAAGAACTTTTGCCCATGAACGACTCAACTTTAAGTTATAAAACGAATTCGCTTTACCATATATAAACGCACGTTGGGCGCCATAATAAGAAAGCGTACGTTTTTCTTTGGCATCTTTATAATAACTAAGCTCTATGTTATTATATTTCGTTTTGTAAATACCTTTTATTTTCCCGTAGCTATATCCAAGTCCCATACCACGGGTGTATAAATTGGCATTAAAATTATGTTCAAAACGATAAGCAATTTTCTTACCATATTGATTGGTCTGACCAAAAGTAATTTGAACTACAATGAAAAATAATATGCTAAATAAAGCCTTCATTTTTTTAACTTTGGTCTATTAAAGATAGCAAAAATTTAAGCATATGACTTCAATTGTTACCTACAAGGGAAATTTGAGAACTGAAGCAACTCATCTTCAGTCTGGCTCAAAAATCACAACAGATGCCCCAAAAGATAATGCAGGAAAAGGAGAAGCCTTCTCCCCCACAGATCTTGTTGCCACTGCTTTAGGTTCTTGTATGGTTACAATAATGGGTATACTAGCTAATAATGAAGGTATTGATTTAAAAGAAATTAGTTTTGAAATTGTCAAAGTAATGGACTCCAATCCAAGGAGAATAAGTAGAATTGAAATTGAAATTGACATGAAAACCAATTTCAATAGCCATGAAAAAAGACGATTGGAAAACGCAGCGATAAATTGCCCTGTAGCTAAAAGTTTACATCCGGAGATCGAACAAATAATAAATTTTATTTATCCAGAATAGACTTTAGGGCCTTTGCGTCAATAGCCCCATGAGAAGCATTATAAATGGCCTTACCTTTATATACGATTATGATTTGTGGGCTCTCATGTTCAACTTGAAGATCTGATGCAATCGCATTAGAAATAGATCTATAGGCAATTAAATCTAGATAATAAATTGGAAAATCGTCAAATAATGACTGCCAATTATTTTCAAGTCTATTTTTAGCCATACTAGAAATAGAGCACCTAGTACTGTGCTTAAAAATCACTACATACTCTTTATTAGATTTAACATAGAGATCTTCTAATTCCTTGGCCGAAGAAAGCTGTGTCCAAATAGAATTTGGTTTGTTACTAGCAGAGAACATTCCAAACATTTAAGAGAAATTTGGGTGGCTTAAAATAGGAAGTTCAACACCGCAGCTAGCATATCCACAAAATCGGTCTCAAATGAGAACTGATTGGCTGGACATCCTTCTTTCCTGCAAGATGCAAGTCCTGCAACTAAAACTAGAAAAAGGCTTGTTTGAAAAGATTTTTTTATAAGGCTTAACATATTTGCTTGTTTTATCTTTAATGTAACTACACTAAAATAATTAAATTCAAATAAATAACACCATACTAAGTAGTGGAATATCTATTATTTAGCACAGTTTTTTACGAAAGTACTGAATGAATGTTCCATTGTAAGTCTAATAAAATAATGTCTATAGTTCAATTAACTCTATCATTGACATTATCAAGACACATTTCATGATTGTTTATTTAATTGCTAATTTTAATGAAAACATCCTATATGAGAGTACATTTAATAGCTTGTGGTGGTAGTGTAATGCACAATTTAGCCATCGCTCTTCAAGCAAAGGGATTTGAAGTTTCAGGTTCAGATGATGAAATTTATGAGCCCGCCAAATCAAGACTAAAAGCCAAGGGATTACTACCCTCTTGCTTTGGTTGGGATCCAGAAAGAATCAACCAAAATATTGATATAGTTATTCTTGGAATGCATGCTCAAAAAGACAATCCAGAACTTTTAAAAGCCCAAGCCTTAAATCTACAGATATATTCCTATCCAGAATATATTTATGAACTCTCCAAGGATAAAACTAGAATAGTAATAGGAGGAAGCCATGGAAAAACAACCATAACTTCTATTCTTTTACATGTATTAAAATTCTACAACAAACCTTTTGACTATCTAGTCGGTGCACAAATAGAGGGTTTCGATACTATGGTCAAGATATCAGATGCGCCTATTATAATTTTGGAGGGGGATGAATACCTTTCCTCTACATTAGATAGAAGACCAAAATTTCATCTATACCATCCACAAATTGCACTTTTAACAGGAATAGCATGGGATCATGTAAATGTTTTTCCATCCTTTGATAATTATAAAGAACAGTTTGAAAAATTCATTCATAGTATTTTACCTGGAGGATTTCTTGCCTTGTATGAAGGAGATGAACATTTACACAAAATGAAAGCCATTAACGCTGATATAAAAGTAAAAGCTTACAATCAAATACCCCACACAATTAAAGCAGGTAAAACTTTTTTGAAGTACAACGGCGAAGAATATCCTATCAATATTTTTGGTGCACATAACATGCAAAACCTTCAAGGAGCGATGGATATTTGCCAACAACTTGAAATTTCTAATAAAGAATTCATAACCGCTATTACGGCATTTAAAGGAGCTGCCAAAAGACTAGATATTTTGGCTCAAACCAAAAAGCAAGTAGTTTACAAGGATTTTGCTCATTCTCCTTCAAAATTAAAAGCCACGATTGACGCTGTAAAAAAACAGCACCCTGAAAATAAGCTAGTAAGCTGTATAGAACTGCATACTTTTTCAAGCCTTACAAAATCTTTTTTAAAAGAATACAAAGGCACTATGGACAATACAGATGAAGCGATTGTTTTTATAAATAAAAAGTACTTTGAGATAAAAAATTTAGAGGCTTTTGATGCCCAAGAGGTAATTCAATCCTTTCAAAGAAAAGATTTAAAAGTTTTCTTTGATGCAGAGGATCTAAAAAATCATATTGACAACCAAAATTGGAACCAAACTAATTTACTTTTAATGTCTTCTGGAAACTTTGGTAATATCGATCTTGAAGCTATGGCAAAAAAAATAATTTAAATGAAACTAGACCTTAATAAACCCATTGCATTTTTTGATTTAGAAACTACAGGTATTTCCACCAGTAATGATAAAATTGTTGAAATTGCTATTTTAAAAATAACACCTAATGGTGCAGAACAGGCTTACAGATCTTTAGTAAATCCTCAAATGCCCATTCCAAAAGAATCATCTGACATCCATGGAATCTTTGATGAAGATGTTGCTTCAGCGCCTACGTTTAAAGAAATTGCTCAGGAGGTAGAACAATTCTTAAACCATTGTGATTTAGCAGGATACAACAGCAATAGATTTGATATCCCAATGCTGATTGAGGAATTTCACAGAAATGGAATAGACTTTGATATTACCAACAGAAAACTGGTTGATGTTCAAAAAATATTTTTCAAAAAAGAAAAAAGAGATCTATCTAGTGCCTATCAATTTTATTGTGACAAGACACTAGAAAATGCCCATTCTGCTATGGCAGATGTTAAAGCAACCTACGAGGTCTTAAAAGGCCAAATCAATAAGTATAAAGATTTAGAAAATAATATTGATTTTCTTCATCAATATACTAATGAAGCGCACAAAGTAGACTTAGCACAAAGAATGGTTCTCAATGCAGATGCTCAACCCATATTTAACTTTGGTAAGCATAAGGGAAAAAAAGTTTTAGATGTACTAAAATTAGAGCCTCAGTATTATGATTGGATAATGAAAAACGACTTCCCAGCAGAAACTAAGAAAAAATTAACTCAGATAAGACTAAAGGCCTTTAATCAGAAGTAAAAATAATTCCTTAATATTGCCCAAGCTATTTTAAGAAGCCCTCAATGACAAAAATTGTTATTATACCCACATTCAATGAAAAAGAGAATATCGAATCAATGGTTCGTAAAGTTTTCTCTTTAGAGGGTGATTTTCATTTATTAATTGTAGATGACGGTTCTCCTGATGGAACAGCCAATATTGTAAAAGATCTTCAAAAGATTTTCCCTGAAAAATTACACTTATTAGAACGTTCCGGAAAACTTGGATTAGGAACTGCCTATATTACTGGCTTTAAGTGGTGTATGGAAAATAATTATGAGTTCATTTTTGAAATGGATTGTGATTTTTCACACAACCCTGAAAATTTAATAGATCTTTATGAGGCTGTGAGTTCAGGAAATTATGACTTATCCATCGGCTCTAGATACGTAAAAGGTGGTAGTGTAAAAAATTGGCCGCTCAATAGAATCTTATTGTCCTATTTTGCTTCTGTTTATGTAAGATTCATTACCTGGATGCCAGTAGCTGACACAACCGCAGGTTTTGTTTGTTATCACAGAAGAATATTTGACAAAATGGATTTGGATAAAATACAATTTAAAGGTTACGCTTTTCAAATTGAAATGAAATTTGCAACCTGGAAATTAGGATTCAAAATAAAGGAGTGCCCAATTACTTTTACAGATAGGGTTTATGGTGAATCTAAAATGAGCGGAGGCATTTTTAAAGAAGCTGTATTTGGTGTTATAAAAATGGCATTTCAAGGCTTCACTAGAAGTTACGCAAAATAGTCTGTTTCAAAGGTTTCATTCTCAGTCCTTATTTGTATATTTGCCTTGTTAATTAACATTTCAATTCAAAATTAAATATAACATGAAAGTTACAGTAGTTGGAGCAGGTGCAGTAGGTGCAAGTTGTGCTGAATACATCGCAATCAAAAACTTCGCTTCTGAAGTAGTTTTAGTAGATATCAAAGAAGGTTTTGCTGAAGGTAAAGCAATGGACTTAATGCAATGTGCATCCTTAAACGGATTTGACACAAAAATTACAGGAAGTACAAGTGATTATTCAAAAACAGCAGGTTCTGATGTGTGTGTAATTACATCTGGAATTCCTAGAAAACCTGGTATGTCAAGAGAAGATCTTATTGGTATTAATGCTGGTATCGTAAAAGAAGTAACTGAAAACCTACTTAAAAACTCTCCTGACACTATTATTATTGTTGTATCCAATCCTATGGATACAATGACTTATTTAGTGCATAAAGCTACATCATTGCCAAAGAATAGAATTATTGGTATGGGTGGTGCTCTAGATAGCGGAAGATTTAAGTATAGAATTGCTGAAGCTTTGGATGCACCCATTTCTGATGTAGATGGAATGGTTATTGGTGGACATTCTGATACAGGAATGGTTCCTTTAATTGAAAAAGCGACAAGAAACGCAGTTAAAGTTTCTGAATTCCTTTCTGCTGAAAGAATGGAGCAAGTTGTTCAAGACACTAAGGTAGGTGGAGCTACTTTAACAAAATTATTAGGAACTTCTGCTTGGTATGCTCCTGGTGCAGCTGTTTCTGAGCTAGTTAGAGCGATTGCTCAAGATTCTGGTAAAATTTTCCCTTGTTCTGCGCTACTTGAAGGAGAGTTTGGATTATCTGATCTTTCAATTGGTGTTCCTTGTGTTTTAGGTAAAAACGGTATCGAAAGAATAGTTGAGATTCCATTATCTGAAGCTGAAAAGGCAAAATTAACTGAATCTGCAGAAGGTGTTAAAAAAACCAACAGTTTACTAGAAGGTGTTTTAGCTTAAGCTAAAACTTAACAATAAATAAAAGCCCTTCCATTACAGAAGGGCTTTTTTATTTTGTGCACATGAGCTTTATTGTAGAAATACCCATAGAAGTAATTACTATAGATGAGGACGGTTATCATCTATTCTTACAAGGACACATTAATGAAGTACCTGTTAGATTTCTTCTAGATACAGGTGCATCAAAGACAGTTATTGGCTTGCACTTTGCTGCTGCCAATCTTGATGCCAATTCTTTTGAAGACAATCCTAAAAGAGCAACAGGCATCAGTACTAATGATCTAAGTAGTAAAACAGCTATTCTTGAGAGTATTTTCATTGGTCAATACAAAACAGCGCAACTCAAATGTTCAATATTGCCCTTAGAACATGTCAATGCCACCTATTTAGAATTGGGAATACCATCTATAGATGCTATTATTGGTATGGATATACTTATGAAAGCAACCGCTAGAATTTTACTAGATTCCAAGCAACTTCAATTACATATGAACACACTTCCACAACCCAATTATTATAATGGCCCTATCTCTCAATAGGTATAACATTAAATTTAGATAGATTCTTTTATCAAATTCAATATTTAACCTTTTTAAAAGCCTTGAGAATCTTGTCATATGAAAGATTATAGTTATTTTTACTATATATAAAATCATAAAGATGACTAAGAGAATTTTATTACTCGGATCTGGAGAATTAGGAAAAGAATTGGTAATTGCAGCCCAAAGAATTGGTCAATATATAATTGCTGTAGATTCCTACATGAATGCTCCAGCAATGCAAGTTGCAGACGAGTTTGAAGTGATAGACATGTTAGATGGAGAGGCTCTTGATGCGATTGTTGAGAAACACCAACCCGATATTATAGTACCTGAAATTGAAGCCATAAGAACAGAACGATTTTATGATTATGAAGCCAAGGGTATTCAAGTTGTTCCGAGTGCAAAAGCAGCTAATTACACAATGGACAGAAAGGCTATAAGAGATTTAGCAGCTATTGATTTAGGCGTAAAAACCGCCCCATACAAGTATGCTAAAAATCTAGAAGAATTAAAATTAGCAGTTAAACATACTGGTATACCTTGTGTAGTTAAGCCTTTAATGAGTTCTTCTGGTAAAGGACAATCTGTAATTAAAACAGATGCAGATATAGAAAAAGCTTGGGATATAGCCACCAATAAAGGTAGAGGAGATAAAGAAGAAGTTATTGTAGAAGGGTTTATTGATTTTCATACAGAAATAACTCTATTAACAGTTACCCAAAAGAACGGCCCTACTCTATTTTGCCCAGCCATAGGACATAGACAAGAAAGAGGAGACTACCAAGAAAGTTGGCAACCTGTTGCCTTATCTGATAAAGATTTACAAGACGCGCAAGCAATGGCTGACAAAGTAACAAAAGCGTTATCAGGAGCAGGATTATGGGGTGTAGAATTCTTCATCACTGAGGAAGGCGTAGTCTTTTCTGAGCTATCTCCTAGACCACATGACACAGGAATGGTTACCTTAGCTGGTACACAAAACTTTACAGAATTTGAGCTGCACTTAAGAGCTATATTAGGTATTCCTATTCCATCTATAACATTAGAAAAAAGTGGTGCAAGCGCAGTAGTTCTTTTTAACCAAGACAAAGAAATTATACCTAATTATCAAGGACTTGAAAAAGCTGCTGAGTTTGAAAAATCAGATTTTAGAATTTTTGGCAAACCTTATACAAGACAATACAGAAGAATGGGAGTTGGACTAGCCTATGAGGATAAATCAGCCGATACTAAGGTAGCAGTTGAAAGAGCCAAAGCAGTTGCTGCTGCAATTAAGATTTCTTGAATTAACATTATGTTTTTTGAGAATGCTGAGTTCTGTTGTCTAAACCTTATATTTGCATTATGATTGCAAAAACAAAAAAATTCCAATTAGACCCAAATAAGTATATCATGATTGCCACTGGTAATCTTTTGAAAGAACAATGGTGGTATGGATTTGGACCTTTGGCTCTTGGGTCATTATCTTTTTTCTTACCAGGTGATGCCTGGTATATCACTTTTGCTATTTTGATACCCTTAGGTTATTTATTGTTTTGGATGGCTCAATTTGCTGGCGTTACAAGAATGGAACAAAGTAAAATGATGTTTGAAAAAATGTCCTATGAAATTGATTCAAGACAAATTTTAATGAAACTCAATGCTAAAATGGGAAGCGCTCTACCTTGGGATCAAATTACAAAAGCTAAAAAAGGTAAAGATCATTTTTTACTAATTGCAAGTAAAGCTCAATTTATTTATTTGCCTTTTGATGCTTTTCAAAATCAAAATAGTATCTCATTTGTAGAATCTATTCTCAAAAGAAAAGAATTAATATAGTCATTACCATCATGTTATGATATCCAAAGGCCTCTTCTAGAAGAGGCCTTTTTGCTTTTTATAGAAACCCTTCATTAGGTTTTATCTTATAATTAAAACTAATGCTTTAATGTCATGGAAAGTATAAGCGTATTTGAAATATTTAAAATTGGGATAGGTCCCTCCTCCTCTCATACCATGGGACCATGGAAGGCAGGGCAAGAAGCTGTAACTCATTTTCACTTACCACTTGAGAAAATTATAAGTCTAAAAATACATTTGTATGGTTCACTTGCAAAAACCGGAAAAGGTCATGGTACAGATATTGCCATTAAATTAGGTTTGTCTGGCTACGATCCTAAAACCATACCTGTAGAATCAGTCCAAAAAGTAATTAAACAAATACGCGAAACATCAACGCTTCTCCTAGATGGAAAACATCCCATTAAATTTAATGAAGAAGAAGATATCATATTTCATAGAGATGAGTCATTAGATTTTCACCCTAATGGAATGTCTTTTGAATTTCTAATGGAAAACCAAGAATCCATAAGACAAACCTATTTCTCCGTTGGTGGTGGTTTTATTATTCAAGAAGGACAAGAAGAACTTTCGGCGGATAAATCCTTTAAGTTTCCCATTAATACTGCAGAAGATTTAAAAAATCATTGCCACCTGCAAGAATGTAAAACTTCTCAAATTGTGCTTCAAAACGAATTGTGTTGGAAAACACAAACAGAAATTGAGGAATTTCTATTCAATATATGGCAAACAATGTTAGAGAGTATATATAATGGATGCCATACAGATGGAGTACTTCCTGGAGGGCTTGACGTAGTTAGAAGAGCAAGTTCAAGAAATAAGGAACTTTTACCCAATATTAAATACAATGGGATAAATGAATGGTTTGAATTAATTAAAATTCAACCTCAAAATTTCCAAAATATTATGGATTGGATTAGTTGTTTTGCAATGGCTGTAAATGAAGAGAATGCTGCATTTGGAAGAATAGTCACAGCACCTACCAATGGAGCAGCAGGAGTTATTCCTGCCGTTTTAATGTATCATTTAGCTTTTAATCCTAAGGCTTGCCAAGAAGACATTATTCCATTTCTTCTAACCGCAGGTGAAATAGGCTCTATATTCAAAAAAAGATCAACTATATCTGCTGCAATGGGAGGTTGTCAGGCAGAAATAGGAGTGTCTTCTGCTATGGCTGCAGCAGCATTAGTTGAAATACTTGATGGAGACCCTCAAAGAGTTATGATGGCTGCAGAAGTTGCAATGGAACATCATCTTGGTCTAACTTGTGATCCTATAGGTGGATTAGTCCAAATACCGTGTATTGAGCGTAATACTATGGGAGCTATTAAAGCAATATCTGCAGCACAAATAGCCTTAAAAAGAGATCCTGAAAACGCAAAGGTTTCATTGGACGAAGTAATCAACTCTATGTGGGAAACGGCTCAAGATATGCATACAAAATATAAAGAGACCTCTGAAGGAGGACTAGCTACTAATATTTCTGTAAATATTCCGGAGTGCTAAAGCCAACTTAATAATAGTCTATAACGTAAGAATCCAATTTAAATGCATAGGATTGTTCTATACATATGTTTGATTTGTTTATCAAAAATGCTTTTTGGGCAAAGGGGGCTTGAAATTGGACCTAGAGTATTTCCACATCTTTCAAGTATTGTGGTGCATCAAGATAAAATTTCATGGGATAAAAATGTTATAACTACAGGTTTTGATTATGGTGTAGAGATTGGATATAGTACACGAATTAATAGAAGCGTTAGATCAGGTATTTATTTTTGCGAAAGTGGAGATGCTTTTATTAGAGACGGAGTTTATATAGCAAGAAAAATCAATTATGTGGAGGTTCCCATGCATTTCAAATTTATTACTCACCCCTTCTATGTATATATGTTCAGTTTCTATATCGGACCTCAGTTTAAAATGCGCACATTTGCTTATCATTATCAAATAGATTTTGGAGACAATAATACAGCTATGTGGTATGCAAGAAACAATAGTCAACTAAAGGTACCAGATAATAATGCTAAACTTAATTATCCTGAAACATATGGAACCCCTTTTATTAATACTGAAAACTTGTATAATCAATACAACATTGATTTATCTATAGGACTTGGTTTTGACTACCCTCTCAACTCCTATGTATTATTTAACTCCTATTTTAAATATGATCTATCTGTGTTAAATATTGAAAACAAAGCCTATGAGGTCAATTTCCAACGTTTTTGGAGTACACACTGGACGCCTGCTTATGAAAGAAACAGAGCTAGAAATTTTGATTTTGGCTTTATGTTTGGTGTTACTTTAATTCTACCCAAACGATAAAAAAAAGACAATCTTAAGATTGTCTTTTTTCTTTTTGTAAAATATTATAGAGTTTGATACTGCCTATGCTTCTATAGCTACAGCTACATTTTGCTCCACTCTCTCAAAGCTAGAGAAGAAGTAATTTCCTTCGATAGCAGCATTATCATCTGAATCTGAACCATGCACTGCATTTTCTCCAATAGAAGAAGCATAATTCTTTCTAATAGTTCCTTCAGCTGCCTCAGCAGGATTTGTAGCTCCAATTAGAGTTCTGAAGTCTTCGACAGCATTATCTTTTTCCAAAATAGCAGCAACAATTGGTCCTGAAGACATGAAATCAGTTAATTCTCCGAAGAAAGGTCTTTGACTATGCACAGCGTAGAAACCTTCTGCATCTGCTTTAGTCATTTGTAAGTATTTCATCGCAACGATTTTATAACCGTTTTCGGTGATTTGATCTAAAATCTTCCCGATGTATCCGTTCTTAACAGCATCAGGCTTAATCATTGTAAATGTTCTATTTGTTGCCATAATTGTCTAATTTTAACAGCAAAATTACAGCGAAATACTTGAAAAATCAATTCTTTCAAAGAATTCTTTAATGGAAAACACAATTGACCCCCTAATTAAGGCGTTAAAAACGCCCAGTAATATCATTATTACCACACATGCCAAGCCGGATGGAGATGCCATGGGATCTTCCTTAGCTCTTTTTCATTTTTTAAAAGCCCAAGGACATTTTGTTAGGGTAATTATTCCTGATGCCTACCCCGGTTTTTTAAATTGGTTACCTGGTATTGATGGTTGCATCAATTATGAAGAGCAAAGCCAAAAGGCTGATAAACTAATAAAAGAAGCTAAGTACATATATAGTCTTGACTATAATGCATTATCTAGAGTTGGTGATATGGGAACATCTATTGCTGCATCAAAAGCCATTAAGGTACTTATAGATCACCATCTTAAACCAGAAGCTTTTGACGATTATAGATTATGGAACTCTAATGCTTGCTCAACTTGTGAATTAATTTATGATTATATCCAGCAGGCTGCGGGAATCTCTGCTATCAATAAAGCCATTGCTCAAAATATTTATACAGGCATAATGACGGATACCGGTTCATTCCGATTTCCCTCTACAACCTCAAAGGTACATCGTATTATTGCAGACTTAATTGATAAAGGAGCCGAAGTTGGCACCATACATCAAAATGTATATGACAGTTATACAGAAAATAGATTACGATTTATTGGTCATATCCTGAAGGAAAAAATGGTACTAGTACCTAAGTATAATATGGCCTATATTACTATTTCAGCTGCAGAGCGTGCCCAATACAAATTAGTAGGAGGAGACACTGAAGGGCTCGTTAATTATCCCCTAAGTATGAAAAATATCAAAATGGCAGTTCTCATTACTGACAGAACACCAGAGGGGGCAAGCCA
>Ga0181568_10003833_pt1 | contig 13498 bp, 10 predicted proteins | sample 101ome_20_FD_133758 | JGI IMG/M metagenome (GOLD analysis project Ga0181568, IMG submission 133758) | Coastal salt marsh microbial communities from the Groves Creek Marsh, Skidaway Island, Georgia - 101404AT metaG (megahit assembly) | ecosystem: Environmental > Aquatic > Marine > Intertidal... | reverse complement strand
TCTTTAATGAAAATGGCCATGAGCTTGACAACGATATTTGGGAGAGCCAGTGTTCTTACCTTGTATCCGTTTGATTTCAGATGACGAGCGATGTTCGGCATCGTAATTGGGGATGTGGCCATCATAAGTCGTTCTCCATTGAGTTCACTTCGCTCCAAAGCCTCGGCATGCATCCATGCGACATCACGGACATCGACAGGAGCAAAACTGATCTTAGGAAAACCAGGATAGGAGCTCTGAACGATGGATTCAATGATTCTCAACGATGTTCCCGAACGACCGCTATGCAATGGGCCAAAAATGACGTTTGGATTGACAGTGGTTAATTCAACACCGTCATGAGATTGTGCAAACGCTCTGGCTGCTTGTTCGGCGAGGGTTTTACTCTTGGTGTATGCTGAAATATCCTTTTCCAAGTTGGTCCAATCCTGCTCTGTGTAGGTTTGATTCTTGGTTGTTGGTGTCGCTCCCGATATAGCCGCAGTCGATGATGTAATCACAAACTTACGAATTCCTAAAGCATAGGCTGTATTCAGGACTCTCAAGGTTCCTTCCCGAGCAGGGCCAATCAATTCCATCTCGTCTTTCGGTTCGTACGCAGAAAAGGGTGAGGCGGTGTGAATGACGGCATCTATGCCTTCCATTGCCTTGCTCCAGCCTTCGTCGGTTGTGAGATCGAGTGTACACAATTCAAGCGCATCATTGCCTGTAAAGTCGCTGTGAATCGAATGATGTTCTGATTCAGGTAAGCGAGTAGTCCCACGAACGTTGTATCCACGGGAGAGGAATTCTTGTGTTACGTGTCGTCCAAGAAAACCCGTACATCCCGTTATGAGGACGTTTGGATACGCTTTGCTCATGGCGTATGGTGCACGATTCATGGCTTGAAGATTTGTCAAAGGGATTCAAACGATTGGACAGCAAAACTTTGCAGGTGCTGTTTTCATAAACCAAGTCGAATTTGGTGTACTCAGTGATACCATGAGTGAGATGGCCATTTCAGACGATATGAGAACCGCACAGGACATGATTTCATCGATGAGCGATGATGATCAAAAAGCAATCAAGGGATGGTATTTCTTTGATTGGGCAAACCAAGCGTATGCTCTCACTGTCATGACCGTAATCGCTCCTGCGTTGATGGCAAATCTCTACAATAAGGCGACTGGTACGCAATCTGGAGATTCATTTTACGCAACAATTCTGACGCTTTCAATGGTTTTTGTTGTCGCTACAGCACCTGCTCTTGGTGTCATTGCTGACAAGATGCCAATCAAGAAAAAGCTGCTCAAATGGTATACTGCGGCAGGTATTATCTTCTGCGCTCTGATGGGTGCTGCGCCGTATTTTGGTTCAGACGGTTACATTATTCTAGCCATAATGTTCACCATCGGTACAATTGGATTTACAGGTGGAAACGTGATTTACTATTCGTTCATGCCGTACCTCGGTTCTCGAGATGAGCAGGATAAGTTATCCACATGGGGCTACATCTACGGATTCGCAGGAGGTTCACTCCTCTTGGTCTTCCACTTAATTATCCTCCTTGGACCATTTGATTGGGATACTGATTTCAAGCTCGCCGTCATTTTTGCTACATCGGCATTGTGGTGGTGGGGCTTCGGGGCGTTGATCTTCAAGTGGACGCCTGAACCAGATATTCCAACCGAGATGGAATGGCACGGTCTTGGTAAGAACAACATCGCACGTGTCATGAGTGCGACCAAAATCGCATACGGTCAGGTATTTCAAACTGCGAAGGAAATTCGTAAATTCAAGGTTCTTGCCTTCTTCCTCGTCGCTTATTTGCTCTTTTACGATGGTGTAAACACGATCGCAAGTATGGCTAGTGCCTTTGGTGAATCGGTTTTGAGAATCAATCCGAGTATGAACATCATGTTGTTGTTGACGGTGAACGTCGTTGCAGTCCCAATGACATTCGTCTTTGGTAAACTCGCATCAAAGAAAGGGACGAAGTTTGCTTTGATGGTTGCTTTATTGATTTATTGTGCAGTTTCCGTTACAGCTGCTGGTTTTGCACCTCTCGAACTTGAAGGCGCAGATGATGCAGAGCGCTACGATTTCCAATTTGAATGGAACAACGATACTGGCATGTATGAAATGACAACCCTTTACGAGAGAGGATATGAAGGTTGGATTGCAGAAGATTCTGAAGGTGATGCAGCATTTAGGGATAATTTCCAAGCCCACTTCCCTGATACGGACTACTCGGTTGAAGAAGCAGGTGAGAGTACGCTTGGTAAAGGTCTAGTCGTCTGTCTGTTTATTTTAGCAATGGTTGGTTTGCTCGGATTCGGAATCAAATTCATTCAGGATAGAGAGTTGGGTCTTATGGGGTTCCTTGCAGCCTTCTTGCTCGTTGGAGTCGGCGTATTTGGAGCCTCATTCCTCGCAGACCAAGCAAAAGTGGTGGAGAAAGAAGTCAAATCCATTTCTGAAGAGGATGCAGTCGCTTTGGTCTCCGCCTTTGACAACACAAGCGACCACCGATTTTCGATCATCGTCCTAGGAGGCAATGAAACGATAGCAGGGTCCGATGAAATTGGTGACCGCCATCCTACGATGCTGGACCAGGGCGGAATGGTTGATGGATGGGCAGAGACCATGCGTGACAACGTCTGGAAACCGCTCAATCTCGGTGTTTCGATGCAATGGATTATTCTCGGAATGTTCGTTGGTTGTGCAATGGGGTCTGCAGGTGCGCAAGCTCGTTCTATGTTTTCCATGTTAACCCCGAAGTCTCGAGCATCTGAATTCTATGGATTCTTCGGTTTCCTCGGAAAATCAGCTGCCATGATCGGAACGGCGCTTTATGCAATTGCAAGCACAACATTCGATAGCCGTGTTGCGATTTTGTCGATTACGATTGTTATTCTTGCCGGTACCTTCCTCACAAGTCGAGTTGACCTTGAGGAAGGAATACGCGTCGCAGAAGAAGAGGACGCACGGGCTGAAGCAGCAGCGAAGAACGATGCTTGATGTGTGATCGCCATGCGTGGCTTCACTCAGATTCAAGCCGTCTTGTCTGTGTTCATGATTCTGCTCATGGGTGTGGTTTGGGGTCTTCCAATTGCTCCTGCAATCTACGTCTTTGATTACATGACCTCCTTTGGTCCAGGAGACAAAAGTTGGCCAGATTTGCTCCTGATTGGCTTTTCTGGCTCGATTGCTTTTTTGACCTGGGGTATGTGTTTGTTGATGTTGTCAGGAATTCTGCAATCAATCATTCGGCTTCGATATAAAGATCGAATTGTTGTACCACTCGCTTCAATGACAACGATTCGTTGGGCGATTTGTGGCCAACTTCACCGCTCAACACAACCGTTCCTTTCTCACATTGTACCCTCATTTTTCGCAAATGCATACTACCGTTTAGCAGGATGCAAAATTGGGAAGAATGTGAACATTAATTCTGTTTCAATCAACGATCCGTCTTTGGTGGAACTCGGCGACAATGTCGTTGTTGGAGGTGGAGCAACAATCAATGGGCACCTCGTTGAAAAGGGGAACCTTATCTTGGAAAAAGTTGTCATTGGAAAGCATTCAACAGTTGGAGGTACAACCATGGTTGGACCTGGTTCACGGATTGGGGAGTATTGCGTCTTAGGCAGTCGTGCAGTCCTACCAAAACGAAAGGTCATTCCAGATGGAGAAATCTGGGGGGGAGTGCCTGCCCGCTTCATCAAGAAGTCTCAGTCAGACTCGTCCAAATGATGCACGTACGTTGGAATGCCTCGCTGGTGTGCTTCATCGGCAACGACTTTTGTCCATTTGCTTCCTTGACCTAGGAATGCAAGAACATGCGTTGCAGCTTCAAGGAGCTTTTTGGTCAGTTCCAATGGGGCCTCATCTCGTCCAGAATCTTCCAATCCAGGCCTTGGATTGTCCCAGAATTCATTGAACATGATGAACTCAACGTGATTGTTGGTTGCCCATCGTTCTGCCAAGTAATCAACACCACTTGCTCCACCTACGATTATCAGGTCTGGATAACCTTCAATCTCAATCCATTGATCTAAAATTTCCTCGATTACACTGTAATCATAAAAGCGACTTGAACCCGCAATGACCAGGTTGATTATTTGTCCATCGTTGTTCAAATCTTGTGCCCCAAGTCGCAATAGTTTCGCCTCGCCAGTTGTCCCGCTCATGTTATCGTATCACAATCCGTACGAATAAACCCTACGTTTTCCGAATATATTCGAAAATCTTGAGGGCAACTGTATTCAAGTGCCCGCGATACCAAGAAACATCGGGGAGTGTACACTATGGACGAGAAATCTGCTTCGGATTCAACGGTTCAACGCTCAGCATACCGTCAACCGGTCACTGCAAAAGGTCTCAAAGCAATCGAAGACGGGACGCTGACTTGGCTCGATGACGAAATGTACAACAATCTCAACACGGGTGTTTTGGAACAATATCTGGAGGAGAAAAACCTCGAAGAATCCTTCGAAGTGTCGCATTGGTCTCCATCGAAAGTAATGATTGGTATTGCCATCGGTGCTATCTTTTCTGGTGTAACCGCGTATATTGGGTTGAAGCTTGGTCTCGCTATCTCGGCTGCTTGGTACATTGCTTATCTGTTGGGTATGGCCCTCAAATGGTCGCCATCCGAAGTCAACATTGCTACATCTGCAACGACAGGTGCAACGCACGCTTCAACAGGTTTTATTTTCACCTTCCCTGCAATCTTTTTGCTAGCATCAAAAGCGCAGTATTCACTGGCTGATGGTCCCTTGATTACACTGGAAGATGGAGAAGCATTCAGACTCGCTTTCATCGCAATTGTCGCTTCAATGTTCGCAGGATTCCTTGGCGTGATGTATTTCATCATCTTCAGGCGAGTTTGGTTGGTTGAAGATCCGCTCCCTCTTCCTGGATTCGAGGCTACTCTGAAGATGTTGGATATTGCTTCAGACGTTAACACTGGGGCAGTTGAACATGCACGTGAATCGCTCAAGACCATTGGATTATGGACTGGAATAACCATGATCGGTATGTTCCTTATTGAATATCCACTGATATGGCTTTCCGATAAGAAACTCTCAGTTATGGATTACCTCGCAGAGACTCTGCACGTTGGTGATGTTGGACTTGCGTCGTTCTACAGTGCAGGAAAAATCCACCAACCGTCTGGAATTTATGAGGATGGTTCATCGAAGAAGTACACGCAGTGGTCAGAAGACAGTGCATGGAATCCCTTTGCTTACACCTACGTCGGTGTTGCATTGACGCCATCGATGTTTGCAATTGGATGGTTCATGAAGACACGTGTTGCGTTCTTAGTCAACCTTGGAACTCTCGTTGGTTGGTTCTTCCTCGTGCCGTTGGCTGTGTTTGCGAATTTCCCAGTTTACGATGCAACCATGCAAGCAAACGTACCGATTCAATCCTATGCGAGTGAAGGTGGTCAAGCGTTGCAAATGATTGCTTTCTCCAAGACCGTCCGCACCATTGCAATTGGTTCAATCGTTGGTGGTGGAATGTTCGGATTGGCCAAGATGTGGCGAACCTTCGCAAACATCTTCAAGGACATTGGCGCAGCATTCAAGGGCGAAGGATCCCAAGAATACATGGAGGGCAAGGGTTGGTATGAATGGCCGCTCATGCACATTCCAATCTTCATGGGTCTTACGTTCCTTTCAATGATTCTCATCTTCTGGGTAGGTGGTTTCCCGATTGCAGCTGCAATTATCTTCGCAACGGTCCTCATCATGACTACGTTCCTCCTCGGTGCAATTGCTGTCCGTGTCATGGGAGAAACAGGTATCGAGCCGGTTTCTGGGACATCGTTCATTGTTCTACTTATGTTGTTAGGAATCTTCCTCAATTTCGACTCAGCATTAGGTTTGAACAAGCAAGACGCCGTTCTTCTCGGGCTTGTAGGAACCACAGTCTTTGGTTCAGCAATCTCAATGTCAGGTACGGTCATTGGCGATTACAAGAACAGTCTGTATATCGGAAACCGTCCATATCACATTTCCAAAGGAAACATCATGGGTGTTGTACCTGGTGCTATTATTGGAGCAGCGGTTGCTATCTTCCTCTCCATTCAACTGGCTGAAGGACGAATCGATTTGATCGCTCCACAAGCAAACGCGTTTGCAACGTTTTCGGTTATTTTTGCTGAGGGTCAAGGCGACCTGTACTTACTTGGACTTGGATTCCTCTTGGGAATGTTTGTTGAATGGGTAACTGGGATGGGGACTTCCTTTGGACTCGGTATGTATCTTGACGTCCCTCACACATTGCCAATGCTCATTGGTGGTTACAGCCGTGATAAGTGGGAAGAGAAGAAACTCAAGCCAAAGATTGAGGCTATCAAGGAAGAGGAAGGTGCCACTGCCGCAGAAAAGAAGCGTGCTTTGATTCTCCTCAGCACCTTCATGGTTGCTGCAGGACTGCTAACTGGTGAGGCCTTCTTTGGAACTGAATCGAGTATTCTTTCCTTCATTGACACACTCGTGCCTGATCCTAACAGTTCGGGTTGGTACATTGGTCGAATGGCAGGATTCATTGGCCTCAACGTGGGTATCGGATGGATCATCTACGCCTTATTCAAGCGTGCAGGCGTCATCGGTGCTCCACCAGTAATGGATGCTGAATTGGTCAACGAGTCGTGACCGTCATGCGTGGCGGCACAGTTCCAGCACATGTGTGGCTGGTTCTTGGAGTGGCAATTTGTGGTGTTTCGAGTGCCGGTGCTATTTTTACACACGTGGACGAGATTCCTCCATTGCTTCGTGCTTCGTGGCGTCTGCAATTGACAGCACTGCTTCTTGCACCTCTTGCTTTTTGGCAATTGAATCAAGTAGAGCACGAGATCAAAACCAAGTTGTTTGAGGCATCAACCGTGAAAATCCTTCTTGCAAGTGGTGTTTTCCTAGCCCTTCACTTCGGCTTTTGGGTCACTTCACTTGACTATACATCACTTACGCATTCGCTTTTGTTTGTGACGGCACACCCTCTTGTGATCTTGATTGGCATGTTCATCTTTGTTCGAAAACCAAACCGTATGGAATTGATTGGTGGCATTGCAGCGTTTTCTGGTGCTGCTATTTCGATGCTTGATGCAGGTGATGTTCAAGGCGACCGGTCTGTTTCCTTCTTTGGAGATCAATTGGCCTTTTTTGGAGCAGTTTTTGTTGTAGGATACATTGTCTGCGGGAGAATTCTTCGAGAATGGATGCCATTGTTTCTCTACGCCTTTCCCGTCACGCTCATCGGTGGTCTACTCTTGATTCCAGCTTCCTGGTTGCTTGAATCAGAATATTCTGATTTTGGAGCGTTTGGATACATTGGTCATGAAACATTGGTCTGGTTTGTTTTGCTCGCCTTTATTGCTGGAATACTAGGTCATACGGGCCTCAATTATTGTCTGAAGTACGTCTCACCATTGTTGATTTCAATCAGTGTTACACTTGAACCTGTACTTGGTTCAATCATTGGTTGGATGTTCTTTTCTACGGGCGTTCCTGGTTTATGGACGTGGATTGGAGGGCCTATACTGATGCTTGGAATCATCTCGATTGTTTACGGCGAACACCTCACCAATCAAACATTACTTGATAACAAGGGTCGCCCAGAGGGGGTTGAATGATGGGTAAGAAATGGGTTCTGATGACCAATGATGATGGAATCGAGGCTCCGGGTTTCGAGCTTCTTGTCAAGGCCTTGAACAAAGCAGAAATCCCACTCGTTGCCTTTGCCCCATCCGGAAACAAATCCGCTTGCAGTATGCAATTAAATCTCGGAAAACCCATCGATCTTCATAATCGAAAGGAATTGATTGACCGATGGGGCCTTGATGAATCGGTTGGTGTCCATTTGTTTGCTCTTGATGGCACACCTTGCGATACAATGATTGTGGCACTGGATGGAGGTCTCAACCATGTTTTACCAAACATTCAACCCTCTCTTGTTTTGTCTGGTGTCAATCTCGGGCCGAATCTTTCCCAAGATTCCTACCACAGTGGGACGATGGGTGCTGCTCGTGAAGCAGGATTGTATGGCATGCCTGCGATTGCGAGTTCATACACTTCATTTGATCCAGAAGGTATGCAAGTTGGTATTGATTCGACAGTAGAGCTTGTCCAACGTGTGCTTCCTCTTGTTCCAGCAACACCTACAAATCTTTGCCGTCCCCACATCGACGCTCGGTCAAAGCATGTCACATCTTGGCCAAATCCTGCTATTCAGAGATCACCGAGTGAAGCAGATTCGCAACTTATGAGTGCCTTCCGCAATGGAGAACTTATGCTCAATCTCAACGTACCACCAGAATGGAACGGAGCCTACCAAACAACACGTTTGGGTATGCGATGGTATCGAAATGCTGTTCAGTTTGCAGATGGAAACCAAGGTTCCGTTGAATCTACGTTCACAATTGGAGCGGCATACATTGATACGGATAGCGTTGAGAAAGGTGACTGTGATTCCGTCGCATCAGGCTTTGCAAGTATATCCTCACTTCCAACTTGGCCTCAGACCCACCCACTGGCACTTGACGATGAATTGTTAGCGCATGCACTGCGGGCTGACAATACTGGCTACCCTTCATGGTTCAAAGGTTGAGCTCAACGCCTTCATCGAGAAGGAAATGACAAATTGCAATTGCATGATGTCCTTGCAACCATGTCGTCCCAAGCGAGCGAGGAAGTCCGTCAATTGTCTCCAAGGGTTGATCATCAGAAAGTAAGAATGCTATCGATTGATTGTTTGGTTTCGACTCCAATGGAATACTGCTCTCTGATTTCCATAATCGATCAGCATTAGCATCAAGTCGAACAATGGTTGATTCGTTCCACTCAGAAAGGGTATGGGAAAGTTTTCCACCACCATCATACAGTCCTGGTGTGCGTTCAATCCATTGGCCAATGGCAGGCAACGGTTCTCGGATCGCTTTGGCAACCAAACCAGCAACACTTCGCTCTTCAGCATGAAATCCTCGTAGTTCAGATCCGACGAATTTCAATCGACGATGGGGGCCAGGTCCTCCCTGAAGATGCAAAACAACTTCCACATTGTCCCTTAACCCATGCGATGTAAGCAAGGCAGACATCACTGCTCGAATGAGTACGTCCATACGGCCTGCACCTCCTGCAAGGTCATTGAGGGGCAACTTACCCTTACTCATTGCACGATGGCCTACGATTGCAAAACGACGCACTTCAATCTCCTCGTTCGATAATGGTCCGAAGGGCGTCACACATATCGAACTGAGTTTCAAGAACAAAATGACTGCCTTGTTTGTCGACAAGGTATCCCCGAGGTTTTGATGGGTCACGAAGATCTTCCAAACGATTTGCGACAACAGCTGTCATCTCTGAGTGCTCGATTTGTGCAGTTGCCCTATGAATCAAATCACGTTGTTTGATTCCCGTTTCAAGCTTGAAACCAATTCGCGTCGAACCTCGAACCTTTTCCTTCAGTTCTTGGATATGTTTTGCACCTTCAACGAGATTGACCTGCAAGGGTCCTTGTTGACTTGCCAACTTCCCTTCTGCTGGAGTTTCTACTACGTAATCAAGGACTGCTGCTGTATGTACCCAAGCATGGATGTCATCGTTTGCTAACGCCTTAAGTTCCGCAAGCATCTGATTTGGCTGTTCTGCTTCGATACAAAGAGGCAACCACGCCGGCTTCTCTACGCTTGTTTTTCCTACAACACAGGTCACATCATGGCCATATCGATGCAGGTCATCAGCAATAGCAAAACCAGTTGCTCCCGAACTGGTATTTTGTACACCTCGCACATCATCAATGGGCGAGTATGTGCCGCCAAGTGTGATGACGACATTCTTCCGACTTGCTGATTTAGAATTGATACCATGTGCGAATTGTGCTACAATGTGTTCATGATTTGGCGTCTTTCTCTTCCCCTCTTCGAGGTTACCCCACATTACATCGATGCCCTCATTTCGCAAACGGTCAACAATGTCATCGGTAACAGGATCATCTGCAAGGTCTGCATGCATACTTGGCACCATCAAGACGTGCGTATTTCTTGACCGTGCAGCGCTTAATGCCATGAGAAGAGGGCCTTGTTGCATACCGTGTAAGTGTGCAGCAATTGTATTCCGTGTTGCTGGCGCAACAAGAATTGCATCAACATCCTCAAGTTGTTTCATATCACCATCCCAATCGGTGATGACTTCGCATTGACTTGCCCATTCAACTGCGAGCGGAGTGATGACGCGTTGTGCACTTTCGGTCATGATAACAAGCATCTCTGCCCCATGGCGTCGCATTTCACGGAGAAGTCGAACCGTATCAACCGCTGCAATTCCGCCCGTGACACCAACAACAATACGCTTTCCAGTCAGACTGGAGCCACGCATCTCAACGTCGGTATCACGGACGCTCATGCCATTCCGAGAGTATTGACCATCAAGACTTCTTCGCTGTTCACAAGCCTTCATGTGAGGGCAATGATTGGTCAGAACATGGCAGGGAACAGAGGCGATGACATCGTCTTGGCAGGGTCGGGAGGGCAACGTGCCTCAGCCACCCTTTCAGCAATCTTTGACCAAACCCATCGCAGTACATCACTCATCTTAGCGATTGATAGCCTCATCATTGTCCTCATTGCATGGGACTTTGCGAGTGTAGGTCAGTCGTATTTTGGACGGTTGGCGTTGCTCTTCTGGGCGGTTCCACTTTTCATTACCTCCTCAACTTGGTTTTCGTATCGTTCTCGAAGGGCTTGGGCTTATTGGCCAGCTGCATTGATTATTGCTGTAGCATCGATAATTTTCTTCCTACTGTTTTTGATTAATCTCTTCTATGTTGTCTCAGGTGCAGTCGGAGGACTCCTGTTCATGCTGATCATGGGTTATGCTTCGTACAGTTCGTTTCAACGTGTTCGATATCATTTCTCTCCACTCTATAAACAAGGGTATAGGACGTTTATTCCAACGCCAGAGGCCGATCTAGAAGATGGGGAAATGTTGGCCGCATGTCCAAGTTGTATGGCTGTTTTAGCCATCCGACCCGATCTCCTCTCACCAAACGATTCGTGTCCACATTGCAACAATCCACTTGTTAGCAAAGAACTCGCACAGCGTCACGGTTGGGAAGAAGAGTAACACTCAACTTGAACATGAGAGCATCGAGCATCCGACGCGATGTCGAGCCCATTCTGGCCGTTTTTGGAACCATTCGTCTTCATGTTCGGGTTGCTCGTCATATGGATTTTTGAGCAATTCATACAACGTTTCGGCTACTGAAAAATCCTCTTTGTCAGCCGCATCGATTGCGAGTTGAGCCATCCAATTACGCAGAACATATTTGGGATTTGAAGCGAGCATAACCTCACGGTTCGGTTCACCATTTGTTCGCTCCCACCATCGTTCCAGCCATTGATTCCATTGTTCTTTAGGAATGGTCTTGGGGTCGTAAAATGCGAAGGATAGGAGTTCAATATCTGGCGTGTCGATTGTTGAAATGAGTCTGAAAAAGATGGTCATATCAGTTTCAACCAATTGCAAGTTCGCAATCAACTCTTTGATTAATTCTTCATCACCTTCTTGGAACACTCTCAAGCCAAGTTTCTTACACCACATCTCATTATTTGCTTGTTCATATGCATTGTAATATGCTTCAAGACTTTCATACAGTCGCTCAGGCTCATCCATGAGTGGAGATATAGATTCCAACAATCGAGCGAAGTTCCATGCTCCAATTTGTGCTTGGTGGCCGAATCGGTATCTTCCTGTTCGGGCATCGGTTGTATTTGGTGTCCAATTCGGATTGAAATCTTCAATCCATCCATATGGTCCGTAGTCAATGGTTAATCCATGAATCGACATGTTGTCCGTGTTCATGACGCCATGGACGAAACCAACTCGCATCCAATGGGCAATCATATTGGCTGTTTCCTTTCCAATTTGCTTGAGCCAATTGACCAAACCATCATCATTGGTTACTGAGTGGTTTGGAAAATGATGTTGAACTGTGTAATCGACCAAAGTTCGTAACGTCTCTTTATCTCCATTCATTGAATGAATTTGGAACGATCCAAATCGAAGGAAGCTGGGAGCAACTCTGCAAACGATAGCACCCGACTCTGGTGCCGGATTTCCGTTGTAGAGAACATCTCGAATAACTTCCTCTCCAGTGGTGACAAGTGACAGTGCCCTTGTTGTCGGAACACCAAGATGATGCATGGCCTCGCTACACAAGAACTCCCGAATAGATGAACGAAGCACTGCTTTGCCATCTGCAAATCGGGAATAAGGAGTGATTCCGGGCCCTTTCAATTGGAGCTCAAGAATTTCAGTTCCTGTGTCTACCTCTCCAAGAGTTATCGCTCTCCCGTCACCTAATTGGTTTGCCCAATTTCCAAACTGATGTCCACCATATCTCTGAGCATAAGGTTCCATTCCTGAAACCGAACGGTTGCCACCAAGGATGTCAGTTGCGTCCTGTTGAACATTCAACGTCTCAGCCATTTCCTTGGACCATAAGCGAAGAATTGGTTCCGGAACATGCGTTGGCTCAACACGAGACCAACAGGCGTTAGGGACTTGTCTTGGTTTACCTCCAACTTCTTCGTCGCCAGGCGTACCCTCAAGAAATCGTTTCGACCACTTGAGTTTAGAGAACGAATCGGTTTCCACAATATCATCTCAACGTGATGTCTCTTGAACTTGATTCAATTTCCAGTCGATTCGTTCCTAACTCGAACCACGATCATTGAAATCGAGATGGCAATGATTGCGGTAAGAAGCCCGAATCCGGGGGTTGAATTCGATCTTTCATCGCCTTGATTTTCCTCTGAAGGTACAGAATCAACCGCCTCTGTATACACTCCATCCAAACAGATTCCATCACCAACGACTACTTCCGATTGATTGCTCGACAACACAGTAGCACTTCCTGGATCAGTATTCAAATCTCCTTCTTCGTACAAGGTTGAGTCGATGGAATAACAGCCACGGTTCAGGGAGAGCAATAGGTCGTACCGGTCTCCATTCGATTGGATGTCTTCCCACCACCATATTCCGCTCCACTCCCCACTGGTGAGATTCTTCGCAACGATGATCGCAGTATACGTCGTATCCTGTGCAAGGTCACTGACTTCAGCTTGGTACTCATATGTCCATGGAGATTCCAAGTCGATTGGTGTGCTTGTTGCCCGGAAAAAATTCAATTGAATTTCTTCATCAACTTCAATCACAGGAGGAATGTACTCGCGCCACAACCAGACCATATTGCTCTCGTGTCTTCGAGTGTCCTCTCCAACGAGAACACTTCCATCATCAAGGACGACGAGGTTATCCGGTCCTGCAAGATTGTCAATGTTGCATTGGTTTTGATTGGATGATGTGTAAGGTCCGCCGATGATGGCAGGATCAATTCTGTTGACATTCCAAGAATCAATCATTGTCATTTGATAGACAATACCACAGAAGTTGTCCGAGACATCGATGTCGCCTTGTCCATCTGTCATTGCATTGTCAATGCTGGACAT
>Ga0181568_10003825_pt1 | contig 13509 bp, 12 predicted proteins | sample 101ome_20_FD_133758 | JGI IMG/M metagenome (GOLD analysis project Ga0181568, IMG submission 133758) | Coastal salt marsh microbial communities from the Groves Creek Marsh, Skidaway Island, Georgia - 101404AT metaG (megahit assembly) | ecosystem: Environmental > Aquatic > Marine > Intertidal... | reverse complement strand
TTTGAAAATATTTCAAATATTTTAGGTAAACTACACCTTACAGGCGTTGTGAAATTTCCCTCAGTGGATCAAAAGTTTCTTTCTGAGTATAACGCTACTAAACAAATCAGCTCAGCAATGATATCACTTTCAAATAAATTAATCGTAATTAGTAGTATTGAAAGTGGTTTAAGATTTAATTTAGAACCAGATTATTTATCATTATCATACTTAGAGTTTTCAAAATCTTTAGCTGAGCTCAGAGAACATTTAAATAATGATGGTCCATTTCCCGAATCAGGACTAGTTCTTGAAGATTTTATTGAGAGCGGTGATGAGAACTCATCATTTTCTGCTCAGCAATTTAGGAATGATTTTGCGGCTAATTTAACATCTTTTGTGAGTAAAGGGCTTTTTCTCAGAAATATTGACCGTGAGGCCACAACTGCAGCTCAGGAAAGAGCAATTTCAGAAATGGATCCTCCCATAATTACTGTCAAGGAGGGGGATGTGATTTTAAGAAAAGGTAGCAAGTTGACTGAGGTTGACTTGGAGAAATATATGCAGTTTTTGTCCTTAACTTCAAACGACAGAGATCTCTTACCCAAAAGAATTTTTATTACAATGGTAACTTTCTTAATCGCGATCTTTTACATCAGCTTAATCTTGCCTAACTTTTGGAAAGATACATTACGATCTACGATTGTTGCTTTTGCGATCCTATCCAATCTTTCTCTGTCTAGGTTTATATTGGAGCTGGGATCTACTGATCTATTTGGTGAAAACTCATTACTCGTCGGCCTAATTCCTTACTTGATTCCAGTAGCATTTGCTCCGATGGTAGTAATGGTAACGGTTGGTCCAAGAATGGCTGCATTATCAGCATTGATGACCAGTGTATTTCATGCAACTATGCAGAATTCAGGAATTGAGGCATTTTCTAATTCGCTCGTTGCTGGATTAGTTGGAGCCTATTTTTGCAGGGAGATACGATTGCGAGGGAGCGTACTGAAAGCGGGTGCGATGGCTGGGCTGACTGGTGCAATTCTGTCCCTCGGGGTTGGTTTTATTTCTAGTGGTGGTGGTATTAGTCTTTTAAATCATGCTTTGGCTTCATTGGTAATTGGATTATTCACGGGCGGATTGGTGCTCGCCATAATGCCCTTGATTGAAAATTTATTTAAGGTCGCCACCGATGCTACTTTGTTTGAATTAACAGATTTTAATCATCCACTTCTGCGGAGAATGCAAGTGGAAGCTCCAGGCACTTATCACCATAGTTTAATGGTTGCAAACTTGTCGGAAAATGCAGCAATTGCGGTGGGTGCAAACCCAATATTGTGTAGAGCTTGTTCATTATTTCATGATATCGGAAAAATGGTGCAGCCTCATTACTTTACTGAAAATCAAGGCGAATTTGGAAATCCGCACAATCGTCAAAACCCAGCAATGAGTGCTTTAATAATTAAAAGCCATGTGAAGGAGGGTATTGATATGGCTAGGGAAAATGGACTGCCCAAAATCATTAGAGATGTGATACGACAACACCATGGTACAACTTTGGTTAAATATTTTTACCACCAGGCAAAAAAGAAAATTAAACAAGAAAAATTACCATATGGGGATTTAGCTGATGTTGAACCAGATGAATCCACTTATCGTTATGATGGACCCAAACCAAGATTTAAAGAAAGTGCGATTATCTTTTTTGCGGACTCTGTTGAAGCAGCAGCTCGTAGTTTGCCAAAAGTTACGCACCATAGCGTTGAGGAATTACTCGAAAAAATCTTTCAAGATCGGTTGGAGGATAATCAGTTGGATGAGTGCCCTTTGACATTGGAGGAGGTTGCTAAGATAAAAGAAAGTTTTATCAAAACTACATTAAATATGTTACATTCAAGAATTGAGTATCCAGATGACGATAACTCTGAAGCGTAAGTATTTAATGTCATAATAATTCAAACATTAATTCATTTTGGCCAGCATTGAAGTAACAAATCTGCATCCTTATCTTTCCTTTGAAGAACATAGAGTGCATGAATTCTTTAAAAGATTGATTAGCCACTATGATTGGGACGCAAAAGGTGTGCTTTCATTAGCGTTTCTTCCCGAAAAAGATCATTCAAAATTGCATGGTCAGTTCTTAAATGATTATCGTCCGACTGATGTGATTACTTTTCCAGCTGATCCCGATAATGAAATAGCTGGTGAGATTTGCGTTTCCGTTGATCAAGCCATGGAAATTTCTCTTACCGAGAACTTTACATTCGATCAAGAGCTAAGTCTTTATTTAATTCACGGTTTACTTCATCTTATTGGTTATGATGATAAAAGCCCGGATGATCGTAAATTAATGAAACAAGAAGAATCTGTAGCTATGGAAATTATTGATAAGGATGATCTTTGGCCAAAGTTTCTTCTCGCATCTTCTCATTCAGCAGATTAGCGAAGGTAAAGTAATCATGAAAACAACTTCTTTGTCTCGCAAATTTCGCAATGCTTTTCTCACAGGCCTTCTTATCTTTTTACCATTAGGCACGACAATTTTTGTCTTAAACTTTTTACTCGATCTTTTTAAGGACCCGGTAACCAGACTTGCCACTCAACTTGGTTTAAGCGAAGAAAGCTTCTTTTTTGGTCTTGAATCTTTGCTTGGTTTTCTCGGATTAATTGTGGGTGTGTTGGCATTAACTTTCCTAGGATTTCTATCGAATTATGTTTTGGGCAAGTTCTTTATTTCTTCCACGGAGAAAATACTCGGTAAAGTACCATTTATTAACACAGTTTATCGCTCAGTTAAGCAAATAGTTGAAACATTTGGTAAAGAAAATAGAGCTGTATTTAAATCTGTCGTTTTGATTGAATACCCAAGGCCAAATTGTTATGTGCTTGGCTTTCTTACTAACGACGCATCAGGTGAAACAGTTAAAGTCATTGGCAAGCCGCTTACCAATGTTTTTGTTCCCACCACACCAAATCCAACAAGTGGATTCTTACTGATGTTGCCCCCAAGTGATATTTTTCCTTTAAAAATGAGTGTTGGAGAGGGTATGAAAATGTTAATTTCAGGTGGGGCGGTAATTCCCCCAAGTGATGCAATAAAATTAAAAACAGAAGAAAGTTCAAATGATCAAAGTGTGACCGGTCATTAAAAGCATTGATATTACTTAAACGGAATAAATGGGTTGGAATACAAATTGTTATGAGTGAATAAATTTAGTTTTGTCGTTGATGTCTGGTAAACATGAATTACTAGAAGGAATAGTTCTTGATCGTTTGGAAACGGGTGAAACCCACCTTCGTATTAGTTTATATTCCCCGAATGTTGGGCTTCGATTAGCTTTATTAAGGTTGAGGAAAGGCAATCTTTCTCACCCTCCACCCGATATTTTTGATGATGTTGAAATATCTATGAATCGCCGTGTAGATAGTAATAGCATTTCTTTTATTAAGGATTTTCAAATATTAAATAAAAGAACTGCTTTAGCCTTTAGTCACAAATGCTTTTATTATGCTTCAAAAGTAGCCAGGCTTTTTTTGGATAATGGTTCTCTGATTCAAGACACAGTTCCGACATATCAACTTATTATTTCATCAATGGAAGCATTCCAAAAAGGCTTGAGACCTGACTTAGTCTGGATAAAAACACTTTTTCGATTAGGTCGTGCAGAGGGTTTTGCTGTAAAGGAAGATTGGTTGAGTAATCTGAAAAAGACAGAACAAGAGTTTGCAGTTAATGTATTATCCAAAACAGTTAATACGCAGGATCCATCTCCAAATTCAGTAAAGGAATTAACCCACTCGCTTTCAGTTTGGTTAGATTCAGAAACTGAGCTTAACTGTAAAGTTTAAATATGGTCTTTAATCAATTCCTTGCCAAGTGCGCTTTCCTTTTCTAAGACTAATTTATTTATCAAATTTTGAATGGCAGTTTACAAAAAAGATTTAGATTTTAAAACTAATGGACAAGGGACTTATGAAATTACGGACAAAATTTCAGAAGGCCTTAATGAATCTAGGTTTTCTGAGGGCATTGTTTCTGTATTTGTTTGTCATACAAGTTGCAGTTTAGTTTTGATGGAAAATGCAGACCCGTCTGCAAGGGTAGATTTGGAACATTATTTAAATAAATTAGTTCCTGAGGGAGATCCTGATTATACACATACCTACGAAGGTTCCGATGATATGCCTTCACATATTAAAATGGCACTTACCCGAACGAGTGAAAATATACCGTTTAGGAATGGGAAATTAGAACTTGGTACATGGCAAGGTGTCTTTCTTTGGGAGCATCGAAAGTCTACCCATCAAAGAAGGATAATTTTTAGCTACTTAGGTAATTAAATGAAACAGGCTTTAGTGCACTTCCTGATTTTAAGCTCGATTATTTTGGTTATTTGTTCATGCGGTCAGACTGGACCTGTTGTTAAAGAGGAAGATGATTCTGGATTTCAACGGGCAATGTCACTTTTAAAAGTTGGGAATGATGAAGATGCACTTGAGGAATTCCTTTCGGTGACTCGTAGAACAGTTCATTGCCCGAAGTCTCACCTCCAGGTTGGCATGCTTTTTCTAAATCTAGAATCTAGAAAAGATCCAATTGCCTCAATTTATCATTTTCAGCGATTTCTTTTGTTAGAAAATAACTCGAAAGAAGCTTTACGAGTAAGGCAGTTAATTGTCACAGCAGAGCGTGAAATTATTCGTAAATTACCCGGCGAACCTTATTCAGATTATCTGGACTCCATACAACTGAGGGAAGAAAATTCAGAACTTAAAAGAGAAATTGCAGACTTAAAGGCTAGATTGGGAATGCCAATAACTGAAAAAAATGATCTTAGCATAAATGCCCCATTGCCTAAACCGAAGCTAGAAGCTATTCCAAAGTCAGCAGTATCACCAAGGAATTCTACTCCAACTCAAATTTATGAAGTTCAAAAAGGAGATAGTCTTTATGGAATTAGTAGAAAGTTTTACGGTGACTCAAGCCACATGGATAGAATTTTTCAAGTTAATAGGAATTCACTTAAAAGTAAAAATAGCCTTAGACCTGGACAGAAGTTGATTATTCCCGCAGTCAAGCATTCTCAATAGTGTTTTTATGGCCTATTTTGATAATAACGCGACCACGCCAATAGGAAAAAAAGCACTAGAATGTTACATCGAGACATTAAGAACTGATTGGTATAATCCTTCATCTCCTTTTCGTTCAGCTTCTAAAGTTCGTGCAAAGCTTGAAAAATTGCGTGAAGATTTCGCATCTTTTTTTTCATTAAGTCCGGAGCAGCTTATTTTTACAAGTGGTGCAACAGAATCAAATAATGCAGTATTTGCACATTGTTCTAATATTCAAGGATCACAGTCAGTATGTTTGATTTCGCCCTATGAGCATCCAAGTATTACTGAATCGGCAAAGAGGTGGTTTGGTGAAAATATTTTATATCTACCCACTGATGGTAAAGGTAAGGTTCTTTTGGATGGAGTTGAATCAATTTTAGAACAGGAGAAGATAACTTTAGTTTCTTTAATTGCAGCAAACAATGAGACTGGAGTTCTTCAACCTTGGTACGAATTATCTAGGCTTTGCGCATCAAGAGGAATTTTTTTTCACTCTGATGCAACTCAATGGGTTGGGAAATTAGACATTGAAAATCTATCAAGTTGTACTTCCTTTTCTGGCAGTGGTCATAAATTTTTTGGACCTAAAGGAGTGGGTTGGCTAGCAACAAAATCCCCGATAAATTTGTTTTGCGGAGGAAAGCAAGAATTTGGTTACAGGGGAGGCACAGAAAATTATCCTGCCATTCTTTCTATGTTTACTGCATTTAAGAATGCACAAGCGGAAATTTCTGATGCTGAAAAAAGGGTGGTGTGGAGAGATAATTTTGAAAATTGGATCCTTTCGGAAATTCCCGGTTCAAGGATATTGGGGATTAATAGTAAAAGGTTATGGAATACATCAATGATCATAATGCCAAAATTTGATAATCTAAGGTGGGTTGGGAAACTTGATAAGCTAGGTTTTCAAATTTCAACTGGGTCTGCTTGCTCGGTGGGTAGTCACTCTGATAGAAAAACTATCATGAAAGCATATGGATTAGATAACCAAGAAATTAATAGATTGGTAAGGATTAGTTCATATTTAAATCATAGTAAGCTGGACTGGGATAATTTAAAAATTGCAATCCATACTGTTTATAAAGAGTTGCAGAGTGGGCTAGTTGGTTCACGGATTGTATCCGTTTGAGATTTCTAAGGTGCAACTTATTTCCATAAATCTTGAGAATTTTAGAAATATTAAGTTTGCAGAATTAACTTTTTCCTCATCGCGAGTTTTTTTAATCGGACTTAATGCTCAGGGTAAGACTAATTTGCTTGAGGCAATTGGTTTATCCTCAAACCTTAGGTCTTTCCGAAAGTCTGGTATGGAAGGATTAGTAAGGGAAGATGCTAAATTGAGTAGGCTTTTTTATAATTTTCACCATGATAATAAAGATAATATTGAAGTGTTTTTTAGTTTCGGGAATAAAGGAAATAAGTCACTTGAGGTAGATGGAGAAAAAATTAGAAGATTTGCTGATTATCTTGGCAAGTTTCCGGTTGTATGCATGTCATCGAGAGATTTTCGTTTGGTTCGTGACGGTCCTTCTGAAAGAAGAAAGTGGCTTGATATGGTACTTTCACTGTCATCTCAAAATTATTTCAATGTATTACAGTCATTTCACCGATCTTTAAGAGAAAGAAATTCTTTGCTCAAAAAAAATGGTAGCGACCGAGAAATTGATGCATTTGAAAAGATTCTAGTGCCAAGTGCTATTGAGCTGATTAAATTAAGAAAGAACGCATTTCCAAAACTTTCTGATTCGTTTAAAAAATATTGTGATTTATTAACAGGGAAAAAAGAAGATGCATCTTTAATCTATCTACCAGATTCAGGTCTAGAAGGCGGGGAGGAAGAATATAAGAATTTTTTTGTAAATAACAGAGGGAAAGACCGCCAATTCGGTTCAACTAGAAAGGGACCGCATCGGGACGATTTTGAACTTTGCATTAATGGAAGAAATGCCAAAACTTTTGCATCTGAGGGGCAACAGAAAGGGTTAGTTTTAGGTTTGCGATTTGCAGAATTTGATTTTCTACGCAATGAATTAGAAGTTGTCCCAATCATTCTAGCGGATGACATTTTAGGTGAATTAGATCCTGAACGACGTAAAAATTTTAATAATTTGATTCCCTCCGATGTGCAGTTTTTTGGAACTGGAACTGAGTTTCCTTTTCTCGATAATTCAGAAAAATGGCAGATTCTAAAAGTTAACAGTGGTATTTTCTCTCTTTCAAATCTCCAATGATCTAGGAAAATTTAATCAAATGAACTGCAAAATAAAACAATAAAAAATGGATGAAATAACTACCGTTCACTGGATTATACTGCTCATTGGGTCTTTGATTATGGGCATGAGCAAGGGTGGATTGCCGGGAGCTGGGAATTTAACTGTGGCTATGTATGCATTAGTTTTAGAAGATGCATTAGGTCCTGCTGGAGTACCTCTCTCAGTTGGTTTGCTTTTGCCAGTATTGATAGCGGCTGATTTGACTGCCACCCTTGTTTATAGAAAGCATGCAGATTGGAATTTTATTCTTCGATTATTACCTTGTTTTATTGCAGGTACTGTTTTGGGTTGGTGGATATTTGACTATTTCCAAGGTGGTGCGGAAAGAGTGAGGCATTTAAAATACATTATTGGTGGAATTTTATTGAGCATGTCTTTGTTGCACCTCTTGGTGAAAATCCGAAAGTTTGATGATACGCAAAATACGGATGGTAATAAAAAACCTCGAGGGGCAGGTGTATTGGGTGTTTTTTTTGGTTTACTTGGTGGCGTTGCAACAATGTTAGCAAATGCAGCAGGTCCAATTGCTCAGTTATACTTATTAGCTATGGCATTACCAAAATATGCTTTTATTGGTACTTCTGCTTGGTTGTTTTTAATAGTTAATGTCATTAAAGTACCATTTATGATCGATCTTGAAATCATAACTTTTCAATCTATGTCTGTAAGTTGGTGGATGTTTATACCAGCAATTCTAGGTGCTATAATTGCTCCCTTGATTGTTAAGTTTATCGATCAAAAATTATTTGAACGCTTAATTTGGTTTTTTATAGTTTTAGCAGGTGTCCGTATGCTTTTTTAGCAATATTTCAATGGTTAAAAATTCAAGAAAACTTTGGGCTCAATATATTTCTGATCAGTCTTCTAAAAAGTCTGCAAAAATTGATTCTCAGGTATTGTTAAGAAAAGTGCCTTTTGACGGAAGAATATTGGGTATTGATCCTAGCCTAAGAGGAACTGGACTTGCTGTGCTTGAGTGCAAAGGGAATTCTCGTAAGCTATTACACTCGGAAACTTTATCCCTTAAGCCTAAGATAGATTCAATCGATTGTTTAGGTCGAATTCATAGTTCTGTCGCTGAATTAATTCAAATGTGGAAGCCTAAACACATTTCATGTGAAGCTACAATTTATGTACAAAACTTTAAGACCGCACAAATTATGGGGGCAGCAAGAGGTGCTGCACTATCCGCATCTGCAATTAAAGGAATTCCAGTTTTTGAATATGCTCCTTTACGCGTGAAGCAAGCAGTCGTTGGTTTCGGTCGTGCAAGCAAAGAACAAATGTCGCTGACTCTCTCACAAATACTTAAACTGCCAAGTCCGTTACCTTTTGACCAATCAGACGCTTTAGGGTTGGCATTATGTCATGCTCTGACTTGGCACCCCGATTAATTTAAAAGAAAAGCTTCGAGGGAAGCAACGGTCGGCTTTTCAATGTACATCCAGCAAGAGAAATTTTTACATTAAATTCATCTGCGATGACATTTAACATTTTATCAGGATTAATTCCTAATTCACTTCTGCTTAGTTTAAACTCTCCTTTCATAAGAAGTAAGTCTCCTTGTTTGCCATCAATTTCTTTTCTTAAAGATCTGCCAAATTTAATTTTTACAGGAAAATTAATTTGAATTTTTTTTGATTTAATAGACAAAACCCCAATGGCTTCAGCTTCTAGTATGTTGTTTGACCATCGTGATTTATGTAACTTTTTAAGTTCAAAAATAATCTCCGGAAATTTTTCAACATTAAGCCATGTTGGATTTTTAGAATTTCCATCGACTTTATGATATCCAAAGTGGAGTGCATGTGCGTTCAGTAATATATTACCACTAGTAAATTGAGGTTGCTCTAACGAAAAGTTTAAAGTTCCTTGGATGTTTTTTAAAACTCCTTTAACAATGCCTTCTCCAAAAAATTTGCCCTTAGAAAGCTCAACTTCAATCCTGTTAAGCTTGCCCATAGGATGAAATTCATATCTTACGGTTTCAGTATCAGTGGCTTGGCAAACTGATATAATTAATAATACCATGGTTAACCATAATTTTTGAATTATATTCAACATCGTCGCCTTTGTTAGGTAAATTACTCCACTTCTTTTGTCGACAACTCTTTGAAAGAAACATGTTTATATTGACGAAATATATCAATGATTGCATTGTAAGATTAAGTGAATTTTTTAGTCTACAGATTCTTAAGTTTAAAAATTTATTTTTTATCTGCCTTCTACGCTCTTTTTGGTCAGGTTAGTAATAGTGGGTCGATAGGAGATTCTTTTTATGGCATTAACCGACACACTGGGTCATCTGTCGTTAACAATGTTGGCTTTTCTAACTCTCTAATTTTACCACAAGAGTTGTTTATTAAATCTGAAATGACCAGTTTGTATGCAGGGGATAAATCAAAATTAGATGCGGGAATTCGTTTTGATGATGGAACTTTGACATCCATTTTGCATAGTGATGTTAATTGGAATGTTTCTAGTCCAGATGTATTAATTGAAAATGGATTTTTAAAAGCAAAGGAAATAGACAGCAACACACGTGTATCTGTCGAAGCTACTTCGCGGGGTCTACAAGCCACATTATTTATTCGCTTAAGAAAAAATGTTCTTTCATCTGATAATTCTGTTACCAGTAGTTCAAAAAATGGTGCCCTTTCTAATTCCACAGATTTAAACATACCGGGTTGGAAAAAGTCTGATTGGTTCGGTGCTTATTTATCGAATGATGATAACTGGATTTACCACCAACACCATGGTTGGCTATTCTCCGTTAGTAAATTACCTAACTCTTTATGGATGTGGAGTCCTTCACAAAAATGGTTGTGGACTGGCCCGGGGATTTACCCTCATATATTTCGCCAAAAAGATGGCGATTGGCTATATTTTGTTTCACAAGCATTGCCGCGTAAGTTTTATTACAACCAGTCCAGTAAAAAGCTAGAGTCCGCAGATTAGTATATTTTTCTAAAGGCTTGGCTTTTTATAATTCATTGTTAACCGACTGTTTTTTAAGAATTTAAGAAAATAAATATATTTTCTTAGAATTCATATTTCGCATTTGGGGCTATTAAAAAAAGCTAAAGAATCAGCATAGAATCACCGTATGAAAAAAACCTGTAATTCGATTTAATTGCTTCTTTGTAAATTTTCTTTAGTGTTTCAATACCATCTGATTCTGATGGGGACAGGAATGCACCAACTAAGCACAGCAGTGTGGAGCCAGGGAGATGGAAATTTGTAAGCAAGTGATCGACTCCTAAAAAATTGAATGGAGGTCGTATGAAAAGGTTTGATTCAGTTTTTACTGATTTTTCCATATCTTGATCATCATTTTTTAAGTAATGTTCGATAGCTCGGACGCAGGTAGTACCGATTGCTAAACGTTTCATTTTTTTATTACGGAGTATACTTTTTGTAAGTGGGTTTATTGTATATTCTTCTGAGTGCATGACATGGTCTTCAACTTCTTCAGTTCCAATTGGGCGAAATGTACCTAAACCAACGGATAATGTAAGGTCAAAGATCTGATGGCCTTTTTCTACTAAATCTTCAAAGATTTTATTTGTGAAATGCAAACCGGCAGTGGGTGCAGCAATTGCACTCGTATTTTTATTATTTGCATAAATTGTTTGATATCGTTCATCGTCCTCTTTCTTAGATTGTCTTTGGATGTATGGTGGAAGAGGTATTGATCCCATTCTTTGAGCAAGTTCAGTCGGGTCATCATCTTTTGAAAGATTAAATTTAACTATGTATTCTCCACTTGGTAACGATTCCAAGATTTCTGCTGTGTATTCATTTTCGATTCCAAAGATTTTTGATTTGGCAGCTTTATATCCGGGTTTAATTAGGCATTTCCACACGAGTTTGCTCGATGCGTGTTCTTTTAAAAGTAGGCATTCGACAATTCCTCCGCTAGGACGTTTTCCAATTAGCCTGGCTTTGAGTACTGCAACATTATTTCTTAGTATTGATAGGTTGGTAGGTAATAATTTCGGGAGTTCATAAAAATAATGATGAGACAAGTTTTGAGTTGCGCGATTAAAAACAAGCAGGCGAGAGTGGTCTCGTTGTTGTGTTGGGAATTGAGCAATTAATTTTTTAGGTAAATCAAAATTTAGATCTTTAGTAAGCATAAATACATACATTTAAAACTCATCGACAAGCTAAGATCAATCGCCTAAAACAATGTATTATAGGATTGTGATAAATATGAATAATAAAATGACAAATGACTTAATAAATCCACCCTCCGAAGTTTCTGATAATGCCCATATAGGATCATTTGAAGAATATCAGAGGCAATACAAGAAAAGTATTAATGACCCAGAAGGATTTTGGTCTGAGATTGCCAGCGAATTTCATTGGTTTAAAAAATGGGACACTGTTCGTAAATATAATTATAATATGGATGATAGTCCCATCGAAATTGAATGGTTTAGTGGGGCAAAGACAAATGCTTGCTATAATTGTGTAGATAGACATTTAGAAAAAAGGTCAGATAAGACTGCAATTATTTGGGAAGGTAATAAACCGGGCGAAGATAAAACTGTAAGTTATCGAGAGTTGCACATTGAGGTTAGCAAATTTGCAAATGTCTTAAAAAGTCGGGGTGTTAAAAAGGGAGATCGTGTTTCGATTTACATGCCCATGATAATTGAAGCAACAGTAGCTATGCTTGCATGTGCTCGAATCGGTGCTGTGCATTCGGTTGTATTTGGGGGGTTTTCAGCTGAAGCATTGGCAGATAGAATTGTAGATTCATCATGTAAAACATTAATCACCGCAAATGGGACATTTCGTGGAGATAAAGCAATTCCCATGAAGCCTAATGCTGATAAAGCTATGGAAATTGCAGCTTCAAAAATGGCGGGTGCTGTTGAGACCTGTATTGTAGTCAGAAGGGTAGAGGATGATTCAAAGATTTCATGTGAGATGAAACTTGGTCGGGACATATGGTGGGATGATGAGATGCAAAATGTTAGCCAGGATTGTGAATGCGAGGAAATGGATTCAGAAGACCCATTGTTCATATTGTATACTTCAGGTTCTACCGGGAAGCCAAAGGGAGTTCTTCATACAACTGCCGGGTATATGGTGTACACTGCGGTCACTCATCGTTTAATTTTTGATTACCATGAGGAAGATGTTTATTTTTGTGCTGCTGATATAGGTTGGATAACTGGACATTCTTACATAGTTTATGGGCCATTGGCAAATGGAGCAACCACGACAATGTTTGAAAGTATTCCAACTTATCCAAATCCTGATCGTTATTGGCAGGTGATTGAAAAATGGAAAGTTAATCAGTTTTACACGGCGCCAACAGCCATTCGTGCAGTTGCCGCTGCGGGTGAAGAATGGCCAAGCAAATATGAGATGACTAGTTTAAGGATTCTTGGTAGTGTAGGAGAGCCTATAAACCCTGAGGCATGGAAATGGTACTACCGAAATGTTGGAAAAGAGAGGTGTCCCATTGTCGATACATGGTGGCAAACAGAGACTGGAGGAATTCTAATATCTCCGATTCCAGGTGCCACGAGTTTAAAACCAGGGTCTGCAACATTTCCATTTTTTGGAGTTAAACCGATCTTATTAGACCCTCAAACCGGTGAAGAAATTAAAGGTGATGGCGTCAGTGGAGTTCTTGCGATTGAGGAACCATGGCCTGGGCAAATGCGAACCATTTATGGGGATCACAAACGTTTTGAGAGCACTTATTTTCAACAATACAAGGGATACTATTTTACCGGTGATGGTTGCAGGCGTGATGATGACGGATATTATTGGATAACAGGTCGGGTAGATGATGTCATAAATGTATCTGGACATCGAATGGGTACTGCAGAAGTTGAAAGTGCTCTGGTTGCCCACGATGCAGTCGCTGAATCTGCAGTTGTTGGTTTTCCTCACGAAGTTAAGGGAGAGGGGATTTATGCCTTTGTAACTTTGAATGCAGGAGAAGAATATAATGAAGAGCTAAGAGGAGAATTAGTGAAACAAGTCAGAAATGTAATTGGACCAATTGCTACTCCAGATAGAATTCATTGGGCACCTGCTTTGCCAAAGACTAGATCAGGTAAAATAATGAGGAGAATACTCCGTAAAATTGCAACTAATGAAACGGACCAAATAG
>Ga0181568_10003822_pt1 | contig 13513 bp, 17 predicted proteins | sample 101ome_20_FD_133758 | JGI IMG/M metagenome (GOLD analysis project Ga0181568, IMG submission 133758) | Coastal salt marsh microbial communities from the Groves Creek Marsh, Skidaway Island, Georgia - 101404AT metaG (megahit assembly) | ecosystem: Environmental > Aquatic > Marine > Intertidal... | reverse complement strand
CGTCCACAAAATGCTGGGCCAAATCCTGTATGTACTCCACCTTGCGCTGGCTAAGTCCAGCGGTGCGCAAGGCAGTGGGTTCAAGGGCAACCACATGCTTGGGGGTGAAACGCGGCACAGCCGCTTCGCATCTGTCCCATACCGCTTGTGCGGCGCGCACCGAAATTTGTTGGCCCACGATGCTGCGTGCCAGCGTTACAAACGCATCGCCGCGCGACTCCAACATGCCTTGTTGGTATTTGGGCAGCAGTTTGCGCAGCACACGGTCGCGCTTCATTAGGTGCGCACGCGCGTCGTCCCAGTAGGTGGGCTGCTGCAGCGCCTTGCGCGGGCCAGCCACTAGGTGCGCTCCCAGGTGGTGCCGCTGGGGCTGTCTTTTAGCGTAATGCCTTGGTCAAGCAGTGCTTGTCGAATGGCGTCGGCGCGGGCGTAGTCTTTGGCTTGTTTGGCGGCCGCACGCTGGGCAATTTGCTCTTCAATGTCGGTGGTGTTGGGGGCTTGAGCTCCGGCGCCTCGCTGCAAGTAGGCTTGCGGGTCGTCTTGCAGCAACCCCAGCACGCCGCCCAGTGCGCGCAGCCAACCGGCGGCCTGTGCATTGCCGGTGCGATTAACCTCGGTTGCCAAGTCAAACAACACCGCCACCGCAGCAGGGGTGCCAAAGTCGTCGTTCATGGCGCGCGCAAAGGCTTGGGCGTGTGCGTTGGCCTGCCAATCCAGCGTGACCGGCTCGGGGCGCACCTGCGACAACGCGGTGTACAGGCGGCGCAGCGCGGTGCGCGCGTCTTTTAAGTGATCCAGCCCATAGTTCAACGCACTGCGGTAGTGCGCCCGCACAATGAAAAAGCGCAGCGTTTCGGCGTCTACGGTTTGCAGCACGTCGCGAATCGTAAAAAAGTTGCCCAAACTTTTGGACATCTTCTCGTCGTTCACCCGCACAAAGCCGTTGTGCATCCAATAACGCGCCAAGGGCTGACCGCTGGCGCCTTCGCTTTGCGCAATTTCATTTTCGTGGTGCGGAAACTGCAAATCCGCACCACCGCCGTGAATGTCAAACGACTCGCCCAACAACGCGCAGCTCATGGCCGAGCACTCCAGGTGCCAGCCCGGTCGGCCACGTCCAAACGGGCTGTCCCACTTGGCGTCTTCGGGCTCGTCGGGCTTGGCGGCTTTCCACAGCACAAAATCAAGCGGGTCACGTTTGCCTTGATCCACGGCCACCCGCTCGCCGGCGCGCAGCTCGTCCAGCGTTTTGCCGCTTAATGCGCCGTAGTTTGCAAACTGGCGCACGGCATACAGCATGTCGCCCTGGCCACTGGGGTAGGCCAAGCCCTGGGCTTGCAAGGTTTGCACCAGTTGCACCATGCCGCCAATGTGATCCGTGGCGCGCGGCTCGTGGCTGGGCCGCTGCACGCCCAGCGCGTCGGCGTCGGTGTTCATGGCCTCGATCATGCGCGCCGTAAGGGCGCCAATGGGCTCACCGTTGGCCACCGCGCGTTGAATGATTTTGTCGTCGATGTCGGTGATGTTGCGCACATAAGTAACGCGGTAGCCCAGTGCCTTAAGCCAGCGTTGCACCACATCAAAAGCCACCATGGAGCGCGCATGGCCAACGTGGCATAGGTCGTACACCGTCATGCCGCACACGTACATCTGCACCTGCCCGGGCTGGCGCGGCACAAATGGCTCGACGGTTTTGGTGAGGGTGTTGTAAAGACTTAGCGACATATTCCGTCAACAGCCGAGCGGTGTTTTTTTCAGCAGGGGCCTGGGCGCGGAGCACGCATTCTAAGTCTGACGCGCGGCGGGTGCGCTGGTTACAATGCGCCCCATGAATGCATGGAGTAAGCCTTTTGTGTTGGCGCTGCTGGTTCTGGGCTCTTGGCTCATGCCAACGCTTGCGGCAGAGCCAGTTGGTTACCAAGCGGCGCAGCAAATGGCGCAGCAAGGCAAATGGGGGGAGTTGCTGCAAGCGGCCCAAACCGCCCACAAGCAAAGCCCCAACGACGCACGCTGGCAGTTGTTGCTCGGCGTGGCACAAGCGCAAACGCAGCAGTTGGGCCAAGCCCGGGCAACCTTTGAAAACATGACCAAGCGCTACCCCGAGCTGCCCGAGGCACATAACAATTTGGGGTTGGTACTGGCCGCACTCGGCAAATCGGCCGAGGCAAAGCAAGCCTTTGAGCAGGCGCTTCGGGCGAACCCGGGGTTCGACTTGGCAAAAAAAAACTTAACATGGCTCTCGCCCACCCCGGCGCGCGCCAACCCCTAACATCCAAGGCACAAGGAACCCGCCCCATGACGCAACCGGTTGTTGAACTGCACCTTACTGGCCACGGCACGATTGTGATCGAGCTCAACGCCGAGCAAGCGCCACAGAGCACCGCCAATTTTCTGTCTTATGTCACCAGCGGGCACTACGACGGCACCATTTTTCATCGCATCATCGACGGCTTTATGGTGCAGGGCGGTGGCTTTGACGCCGACATGAATCAAAAGCCCACCCAGGCCCCGATTGCCAACGAAGCCACCAACGGCCTAACCAACCAGCGCTACACGCTGGCCATGGCACGCACCCAAGACCCACACTCGGCCACGGCACAGTTTTTTATCAATGTGGCCGACAACGACTTTTTAAATCACACCGCGCAAACCCCCTCGGGCTGGGGCTACGCCGTCTTTGGCAAGGTGATTGAAGGCACCGAGGTGGTAGACGCCATACGTAGCCTGCCCACTGGGCGCAAAGGCTTTCATGACGATGTGCCGCTGCAAGCCGTGGTGATTGAACGCGCCGTGGTGCGCTAGCCCAGCGCCACACCATGCACACCCTGGACGCCCAGCCCGATTGGCGGCGGGTGGCGCTGATCTCCGATCTGCACCTTGATTTAAGCCAGCCCGCCACGGCCAGCGCGTGGGTGCAGGCGCTGCAGGCCAGCAAGTTTGACGCGCTTTTTGTACTGGGCGATTTTTTTGAGCTGTGGGTGGGCGACGACGCGTTGCAACCCTCAACCTCACTGTCGGCCACGCAGCAAGCTGAAGTGGCGTTTTGGCAGCAGCAAGTGGCCCACCTCACCCAATGGGCGGCGCAGCGCCCGGTGTACTTCATGGTGGGTAACCGTGATTTTCTAGCGCAACAACCCCTGATGCAGCACACCGGCATGCACGCCCTCCCCGACCCCACGTTGCTGTGCTGGGGCGCGCAGCGCATTGTGCTGTCGCACGGCGACGGTTGGTGCACCGACGACACCGACTACCAACGCTTTAAAACCGAGGTGCGTCACCCCGACTGGCAGCGGCAGTTTTTGCGCCAAAGCCTGGCGCAACGGCTGCAGCAAGGCCGCGCCATGCGCCAAACCAGCCAAGCCCGCCAGGCCCAGCGCGAACAACCGGCCGACGTCAACCTTAAGGCGGTCGACAACGCCGCCCGCCAAGCCGAGGCCACACTGGTGGTGCACGGTCATACCCACCGGCCCAGCCACGACACGTTGCCCAGTGGTTGCCCGCGTGTGGTGCTAACCGACTGGGACGCCAGCGCCACCCCACCGCGCGGTCACGTGCTCAGCCTGGGCCCCCAAGGCTGGCAGCGCGAGCCGGGCCCAGCCATGAACCCAGCATGACGTACCAACAACGGGTTGTTGATGCCCTGGCCATTGTGGGCGGCGCGCTGCTGCTGGTGGCGGTGGTGATTGCGTTGCAGCCGCGCCTGCAGTCGGTGTTGGAGTACCGCTTGTTGCAGCTGGTTGATGTGTCGCGCTCGGTGGAGACCGCCGACGATTTTTCGGCCGAGCAGTCGCGCGTCACACGCTGGCTGGGGCGACAGTACCGCGTCGGCCGTCAGCCGATGCGGGCGCTGGTGGCCGAGGCCTACGCCCTGGGTGAGCAGTGGCAAATGGACCCGTTGGTATTGCTGGCGACAGCGGCGGTGCAATCGCGCTTTAACCCGTTGGCGGACAACGGCAGCGGTGCCGTGGGGGTGATGCTGACCCCGCCTTTGGGTGGCGACGCCCAATGGCTGCCCTACGGGGGCAACAACGCGCGCTTCGACGCGGTGGCCAACTTTCGCGTGGGCGCTTTGTTGCTGCGCGACGCCTGGGCCGTTAACCCCGACCTCGAGGCGGGTTTGTTGCGCTACACCGCCCGCATGCGCGACGACCCAGCGGCCGTGACGCAACGCATCATGACCCTGCACCAACGCTTGCAGCGCGTGGCCGCGCGTGCCTAAGCCACAGACGCTCGCGGGCTAAAATACAACCCATCTTCTTACCGGACACGCCACGCATGTTTAGTCACAGCCCTTCCCTTGCTCAAGCCGACCCCGAGGTGTTTGCCGCCGTGGAGGCCGAGCACCAACGGCAAGAAGACCACATTGAACTGATTGCCAGCGAAAACTACACCTCGCCCGCCGTACTGGCCGCGCAAGGCAGCCAGCTGACCAACAAATACGCCGAGGGCTACCCCGGCAAACGCTATTACGGCGGTTGTGAACACGTGGATGTGGTGGAGCAACTCGCCATTGACCGGGCCAAGGCGTTGTTTGGTGCCGACGCCGCCAATGTGCAGCCCCACTGTGGCGCCTCGGCCAACCAAGCGGTGTTTTTGGCTTTTTTAAAGCCGGGCGACACCATCATGGGCCTGAGCTTGGCCGAAGGTGGCCACCTCACCCACGGCATGCCGCTGAACCTAAGCGGCAAATGGTTCAACGTGGCCAGCTATGGGCTCAACGCCAACGAAACCATTGACTACGACGCCATGCATGCCACCGCCCTTAAGGTGCGGCCCAAGCTCATCATTGCCGGTGCCTCGGCGTACAGCCTGCACATTGACTTTGCGCGCTTTGCGCAGGTTGCCAAAGAAGTGGGCGCCATCTTTTTGGTTGACATGGCGCACTACGCCGGCTTGGTGGCCGCAGGCGTTTACCCCAACCCGGTACCGCACGCCGACGTTGTAACCAGCACCACCCACAAAAGCCTGCGGGGCCCGCGCGGCGGCATCATCTTAATGAAAGCCGAGCACGAAAAAGCCATCAACAGCGCGGTGTTTCCGGGTCTGCAGGGTGGCCCGTTGATGCACGTGATCGCTGGCAAGGCCGTGGCTTTTGGCGAGGCACTGCAGCCCGCCTTTAAGGTGTACCAACAACAAGTCATTGCCAACGCTCAAGCCATGGCCAGCGCCCTTACACGGCGCGGTTTGCGCATTGTCAGCGGTGGCACCGAAAGCCACGTGATGTTGGTTGATTTGCGCGCCAAGGGCCTCACCGGCAAACAAGCCGAGGCGGTGTTGGGCGAGGTGCACATTACGGTTAACAAAAACGCCATCCCCAACGACCCCGAAAAGCCCATGGTCACCAGCGGTGTGCGGCTGGGCACCCCTGCCATGACCACGCGAGGCTTTGGCGTTGCCGAGGCCGAACTCACCGCCAACCTGGTTGCCGATGCGCTAGAGGCCCACAACCAACCCGAACAATTGCAAGCTGTGCGCGCCCGCGTGGCCCAGCTTACCGCAGCTTTTCCGGTTTACCGCGCGCCGCATGAAGTGCCCGTTTTGCGGACAGCCTGACACCCAGGTTGCCGAAACCCGCACCGCCGACGACGACAGCTCGATTCGGCGGCGCCGGCGTTGCCAAAACTGCGAGCGGCGCTTCACCACCTACGAACGCGCCGAATTGGCCTTGCCCATGGTGGTCAAGCGCGACGGCAGGCGCACCGAATTTGACCGAAGAAAACTTCAAAGCTCTCTGCACATCGCCCTGCGCAAACGTCCGGTGGGCGTGCAGCAGATAGAAAGCGCCATTGATCACATTGAGTCCCGGCTGCGCGGCAGCGGCGAGCGCGAGGTTAACGCGCTGCGCCTGGGCGAGTGGGTCATGGCCGAACTGCAGCGCCTAGACAAAGTAGCCTACGTGCGCTTTGCCAGCGTGTATCGAAACTTTGAAGATGTTGACGATTTCCGCGACGCGGTGGACGCGTTGCACGACAAAGGCCGCTGACCCCTCCACCCCATGCAACCGTCAGGGCGGTTTTACGCTGCTCGACGCACTGATTGCCGTTGCCCTCATGGCACTGTTGGCCAGTGCGGCGTTACCGGCTTGGCAAGCGCAGCAAGCCCAACAGCGCCTTGAGCTTGCCGTCTCGGGGCTGCAACGCGCGGTTTGGCTGGCCCAGCTGCATGCTGCCCAACGCCAGCGCCCGGTTACGCTGCGCGCGCTGCCAGCCAGCGCGTGTGCTGCCGCCCCCGCACCTGGCCCCACCGGTTCTCATGCATGGCCCTGCGGCTGGGCGATTACGCAAGACGACACCAACCCCCCGTGGCAGCAAGCGAGCTGGCCTGTGGGGGTGCAGGTCAGCAGCAACAGGGGCGCCTTTGTTACGTTTGCGCCGTCGGGCCAAACCCGACAATGGCAAAGCTTGCACTTAACCGCCAAGCACGCGCCCACCGCATGGCGCGCCACGGTGTCGGTGTTGGGCCGCATGCGCATCGCACCACACACGCCATGACACGGCGACCGGCCCACGGCTACGCCATGCTCGAAGCGCTGCTGGCGCTTACCGTCACGGCCACAGCCGTGGCCACGTGGCACGGTGTGCAGCGTCAGGCGCTGGTGTGGCAACGGCAACAGCAGCAACAGCGCTTGGCCGAGCGCTTGCTTGACGACTGGAACGCACGTTTTCGTCTGCTCGCACCGCACATGACGACCGCCGACTGGCAAGCGGCGCGGCATGGGCCACGTGGCGCCGATTGCCAAACCGCACCATGCAGCCCAAGCAACTTTGCGGCGTGGTGGTGGGACGACTGGCAGCAAACCCAACGCGCGATGCTGCCATCGGTACAGGCTAGGGTGGAGTTAAGCACCGCCCTGCATGGTGCCAGCCAGTGGTGCATCAGCTTGGTTGATCGCGCTTTGCCCGCCCAACCCTTGGCCAGGCGTTGCTGGTTTGGCTAAGCCCACCGTGCCAAACGGCGGCAGCACCTTGCTCGACATGCTGGCCGCCACCGCCTTGGTGGGCGCGGTCATGGCGGCGTTGCTGCCGGCCCTGGCCCAACTGCAAGCCAGTGCCCAACAAGCGCGCCAAGCCAGCAGCCAATGGCTGGGCCAAACCCGCGCGCTGGGGTGGATACAAAGCCAGGTGCGCCATGCCAACGCCATGCAAGTGCGGGGCAACCGCCTCACCCTTTGGCTGCGGCCGGGGCCTTGGGTGGACTGTTACGGCGACCCAATCGCCCAAACCACCTCATGGCAAAACACCTTTGAGGTGCGCGGCAACAGCCTGCGTTGCGCCAGCCAACGGCGCTTGGGCGCACAACCCGCGTTGGACTCGGTTAGCCAATGGCGCATCCAAACGGTGGTGGCTCAGGCGGGGCAGTGGCAGGTGTTGTCTGGCGCGGCGGCACAAAGTGTGGGTATCGACGCGCTTAAAGCGGTGCGCATATGTTTGATGGAGCAGGCCAACAGCGCCTGCCAAACCGGTATCAATCAGCAATGGATGACCCCGCAGCCGCCCACCCGACAGCCTTAACAATCCCCGCCAGCAACCTACGCGGTGCCGCGCTCTGGCTGGCGCTGGCGTTGCTGCCATGGCTGGCGGCGGTGGCTTTGGCTGGGCTGTCGGCGCAATGGCACCAAGCCATGGGCTGGCAAGCATGGCGTGAACATGCCCAAGCCTTGCACGAAGCCGACAACCGACGTGCCTTGGCCGCACGTAGGCAACGCCACGCCCAAGCGGCGCCGGGCTTTACGCTGCTCGAACTGTTGCTGGTGCTGGCCTTGATTGCCACGCTCACCGCGTGGCTGTGGCCCAGTGGGCAAGGCGCTCTACAACAAGCGCGCCGCGCCGATGGCCACGCCGCCTTGCTGTTGGCCGCGCAGTGGTTAAGCCAACCCGATTCGCCCACCACCCTGCCCGCGCCGTTGCAGCGCAGCCCACAAGGGCACTACCGTCTTGAACTGCAGCGGCAGGCGCCGCACTGGCAACTACACGCCCGCCCAGTTGGCGCCCAACAAGCCGACCGTTGCGGCACCCTTACGCTAACCGACGCCGGTCAACGCCAGGCCAGTGGCGGCGGGCGCTGCTGGTAGCGCCACACGGCGCTACCATGCATGCATGCACACCCCTTTGGCCGACACCGCCCACATGCAACACGCCCTGGAGCTGGCGCAACACGCGCTGCGCCTAAGCCAACCCAACCCACGCGTGGGCTGCGTGCTGGTGAATCCGCAAGGGGCGGTGATCGGCAGTGGCCACACCCAAGCAGTGGGCGGGGCGCACGCCGAGGTCATGGCTTTGCGCGCCGCCGCCCAAGCTGGCGCCAGTACCCAGGGTGCCACCGCCTACGTCACCCTAGAGCCCTGCGCCCACACCGGCCGCACCCCACCGTGCTGCGATGCATTGTTGGCCGCTGGCGTCACGCGCGTCGTGGCCGCCGTGACCGACCCCAACCCGCTGGTTGCAGGCACCGGCTTGCAGCGGCTGCGCGCCGCGGGGGTGGATGTCACCGTGGGCCTGTGCCAAGCCGAAGCGGTGGCGTTGAACATTGGTTTTTTTAGCCGCATGCAACGCGGTCGGCCGTGGCTGCGCATGAAAATGGCCACCTCGCTCGACGGCGTCAGCGCCCTGCCCAACGGACAAAGCCAGTGGATCACCAGCGCCCAAGCGCGTGCCGACGGCCACGCCTGGCGCGCCCGCGCCTGTGCCATCCTGACCGGCTACGGCACCGTGCGCGACGACAACCCACGGCTGGACGTGCGCGAGGTCACCACGCCACGCCAACCCCATGTGGTGGTGGTGGACAGCCGCTGCCAAACCCCTGCCTCGGCCAACATTTGGCTGCCCCAGCGCCGCCGCTTTTGGGCGCACGCCACGGCCAATGTGCCACCCACGGCGGTACCACCCGATACCCACGCGCTTTATTTGCCGCAAAACAACGGCAACAAAGTCGACCTGCAAGCCTTGCTGCAAGCCTTGGCCGAACACCAGGTGAATGAAGTTCACGCCGAGGCTGGGCCAGCGCTCAACGGCTCGTTGCTGCAGGCCGGTCTGGTGGATGAAATTTTGCTGTACCAAGCGCCGTTGTGGCTGGGCCAAGGGGCGCAGGCCAGTGACTTGGGCCCGCTGCTTGCACCCGATCAAGGCCTGCAGCTGCAATGGCTGGACGACACACGCGTGGGCCCCGATCGCCGCACCCGCGTGCTCACTCCCCAAGGGGCCGCGTTTTGGCAAGGGGCAATCACAACCTGAGACAATCGGGGGCATGTTTACCGGAATCATCACCGCCGTCGGTCAAATCGAGCACATAGAACCGCTGGGCGCAAGCACCCACCATGGTGTGCGGTTGCACCTCAAGGTGCCCGCCGACTATCTAAGCGACGTTGGCTTGGGCGACAGCATCGCCATTCAGGGTGCGTGCATGACCGTCACCAAACTGCAAGCCGCTGATGGCGCGTTTGCGGTTGAGGTGTCGGCCGAGTCGCTCAACCGCACCGCTGGCCTAGGGCAAACCGGGCCGGTGAACCTAGAAAAAGCCCTGCGCGCCCACGACCGCTTGGGCGGCCACATCGTAACCGGCCACGTGGACGACACCGGCGAGGTGTTGGCGGTTGAGCCCGTAGGCGAAAGCTGGCTGCTGCGTGTGCGTGCGCCCAGCCACCTGGGTCGCTACCTCGCGCGCAAGGGCTCAATCACCGTCAATGGCGTGAGCTTAACGGTTAACGCCGTGCAAGACAGCGCCCAGGGCTGCGCCTTTGACATCAACCTCATCAGCCACACCATGGCGCACACCACGCTGGGTAACCTGCGTGCGACCGAGCGGGTCAATTTAGAAATCGACCTCATGGCGCGCTACGCCGAGCGCATGTTGGGCGACTTGCCGCAAGCCCCTCAAGCTTCCTGAGATAATGCAGGTTTGACGTCGCAAACGACGTCGTCGTTCTTTGGTCCACGCATGTCTACATCCACCTCGCCCGTTCCGATTTCATCCGTAGAAGACATCGTTGCCGACCTGCGCGCCGGGCGCATGGTGGTGCTGGTAGACGAAGAAGACCGCGAAAACGAAGGCGACCTGGTACTCGCCGCCGACCACGTAACGCCCGAGGCCATCAACTTCATGGCGCGTTTTGGGCGCGGCTTAATTTGCCTCACCCTCACCCAAGAGCGCTGCGAGTTTTTAGGCCTGCCACCCATGGCGCGGCACAACGGCACCAGCATGGGCACCGCGTTTACCGTCAGCATTGAAGCCGCCACCGGCGTCACCACAGGCATCTCGGCTGCCGACCGGGCGCGCACCATTGCCGTGGCCGTGTCGCCGCAAAGCCAAGCCAGCGACTTGGTGCAACCTGGGCACGTCTTTCCGCTGCAAGCCAGCCAAGGCGGTGTGCTGATGCGCGCCGGGCACACCGAAGCCGGCTGCGACTTGGCCGCCATGGCCGGCTGCACGCCTGCGGCGGTGATTTGCGAAATCATGAACGACGACGGCACCATGGCGCGCCTGCCCGACTTGCAGCAATTCGCCGCCACCCATGGGCTGCGCATTGGCACCATTGCCGACCTCATTGAATACCGCAGCCGCAACGAAACCCTGCTGCAACACCTAGGCCAACGGCCGCTGAACACCGCACACGGTACCTTTGAGGCGCATTTGTTTCAAGACATTCCCAGCGGCGGCGTGCATGTGGCCTTGGTGTGCGGCCAATGGCAGCCCGACAGCGTGGTGCCGGTGCGGGTGCATGAACCGTTGTCGGTGCTCGACGCCCTAGAGGCCGACCGCACCATGCACTCGTGGCCGCTCGACGCCAGCCTGCGCCACCTGCAAAGCGAAGGTCAAGGCGTGGCGGTGCTGCTCAACGCGGGTGAGTCGGCGCCGCAGTTGATTGCCCAATTTGAGGGGCGCGCGCGCGCCTCACACGCCCCTGAACGTGGCGGCATGGACTTGCGCAGCTACGGCATTGGCGCACAAATTCTGCGCCACGTGGGTGTGCAACGTATGCAACTGCTGGGCACACCACGGCGCCTGCCCAGCATGGCCGGATACGGCCTTGAAATTTGCGCCCACTTACTTCAACCCGAAAGCCAACCATGATGCAAATCAGCCACCCCACCCCAGACGGGCTCAGCGGCGAAGGTCTGGTGATTGGCATCGCCCGCGCGCGCTTTAACAACGACATCACACAAGGCTTGCTGCAAGCCGCGCGCGAACAACTGCTTGCACTCGGTGTGACCAGCGACGACATTGAGGTGGTGGACGTGCCCGGCGCGCTCGAGCTGCCGCTGGCCTTGCAAGCCATGGCCCGCAGCCAACGCCACGACGCCCTGATTGCCCTGGGCTGTGTGATTCGTGGCGAAACCTACCACTTTGAGCTGGTTGCCAATGAATCGGCACGCGGCATCACACAAGTGGGCCTGGCCCACCAAATACCGATTGCCAATGCCGTGCTCACCACCGAAAACCTGGCCCAAGCCCAAGCCCGGGTGCAGGCCAAAGGGCTGGACGCGGCCAACGTAGCGGTTGAACTGGCGCTGTTGCTTGAGGACTTGGACGCGTCATGAGTGTGGTGGGTGGCAGCGGCAAAAAAGGCACGCCCTCGGCGCGTGCCAAGGCCCGAGCCTTTGCCTTGCAAGCCCTGTATCAAGCGTTGGTGGGGCATCAGAACAGCCACGAAGCGGCGCAGTACACCGCCGGCTTGGCCGGCTTTCACAAAGCCGATGCGGAGCACTTTGAAGCGCTGGTGCACGGCTGCTTGGCGCAGCGCGATGCGCTTGACGACGCCTTGCGCCCGCACCTTGACCGTCCGATTGCCGAAGTCTCACCAATTGAACACGCGGTGTTGTGGATCGGGGTGTTTGAGCTCACGCACCTGCTTGAGGTGCCGCGACGGGTGGTGCTCAACGAATGCATTGAATTGGCCAAGTCGTTTGGTGGCACCGATGGCCACCGTTTCATCAACGGCGTGCTGCATCCGCTGGCGCAAAACCTAAGGCCGCTGGAGACCTCAACGTGAGTGCCGCGCACACGCCGGCTGACGCGGCGTGGCGCTTGGCGTCGCGCAACGCCCACATCGACCCCTTTTACGTGATGGAAGTGGGCAAAGCCGCCGATGCCCTGGCCGCGCAGCCCAACAACCCCAGCAAGCCGCTGATTAGGCTCAATATTGGTGAGCCCGCACACGGCGCGGCCCCGGCGGTGCGGCTTGCCGCGGCGCAAGCGTTGCAACACGGCGACCTGGCGTACACCGCGGCACTGGGCTTGCCTGAATTGCGCCAGCGCATTGCCACCTGGTACCGCACCCACCATGGCATTGAAATGGCGCCCGAGCGCGTGGTGGTGACGGCCGGCGCATCGGCCGCGTTGCAACTGGCCTGCATGGCGCTGATGGGGCAGGGTGACGAGGTGCTGATGCCCGACCCAAGCTACCCGTGCAACCGCCACTTTGTGCACGCCACCGACGCCCAAGCCGTGGCACTCGACTGCCCGCCCGAGCAACGCTTTCAGCCCACCGCCGCCCAAGTCAACCAAGCGTGGACCGCGCGCACCCGGGCGCTGTTGCTGGCCTCACCCTCCAACCCCACCGGCACCTCACTCACTTGGTCCGAGCTGCAACAACTGGCGCACGTGGTGCAGCAACGCCGCGGCTTGTTGCTGGCAGACGAAATTTATACCGGGCTTAGTTTTGACCCCGCCTTTGGCGGCACGGCATTGGCTTTGCCCGCCGACTTGGCCGAGCACGTGGTGAGCGTGAACAGTTTTTCCAAGTACTTCGGCATGACCGGTTGGCGTTTGGGCTGGCTGGTGCTGCCCGAACGCCTGGTGCCAGCCATTGAAAAGCTTGCGCAAAACCTTTACATCTGCCCCAGCACCCTAAGCCAACGTGCTGCCTTGGCCTGCTTTGAGCCTGAGAGCTTGGCGTGGTACGAGCAGCGCCGCCAAGAACTCAAGCAACGCCGCGACACCGTGCTGCCACGCCTGCCCGGCGTGGGGCTTGAGGTACCGGTGGTGCCCGACGGCGCGTTTTACATTTGGGCCAACTGCCGTAACCTCTGCGCACGCCTTGGCATCAACACCGGTCCAGACCAAGGCAGCTGGGCATTGGCCTTTGCCCTGTTAGAGCAGGCGCGGGTGGCGCTGGCCCCTGGGCGCGACTTTGGCCACCACCGCACGCACGACTTTGTGCGCTTGTCTTTGGCCAGCAGCGACGTCGACTGGGAAACCGCGCTGCAACGCCTGGAAGCCCTATGGTAGGCACAGCACCGCACCAATGGCCGATTCGGGTGTACTGGGAAGACACCGACGCCGGCGGCGTGGTGTTTTTTGCCAACTACCTTAAATTTTTTGAACGCGCCCGCACCGAATGGTTACGTGCGCTGGGTTTGTCGCAACACCATCTGCGCCAAACCCATGGCGGTATGTTCGTGGTGCGCGACATGCACGTGCGCTACCATGTTCCCGCCAAGCTTGACGACGCGCTGCACGTGACCACCCATGTCACCCGCGTGGGTGGCGCCAGTGTGGCGCTGCAGCAATCACTGGT
>Ga0181568_10003815_pt1 | contig 13520 bp, 15 predicted proteins | sample 101ome_20_FD_133758 | JGI IMG/M metagenome (GOLD analysis project Ga0181568, IMG submission 133758) | Coastal salt marsh microbial communities from the Groves Creek Marsh, Skidaway Island, Georgia - 101404AT metaG (megahit assembly) | ecosystem: Environmental > Aquatic > Marine > Intertidal... | reverse complement strand
CAAGCATGATTTGTTCATTTTTATGAAGTTTATTTTTAATCTTTCCATTTTTTAAATATTGAAGTCTTCCTTCAAAAGAAATATTAGGAATAGTTTTTTCAATTATTTTTCTATTAATTTTAAGATCTAGAGCAATTTTTATTGCATGACAAACATTTTCTAATAATCCTTTTGAGTGGATATTGTTAGAATCAAGTTTAATTTTATTTTTTTTATCTTGATAAAAATAATAATTGTTTTTCTTAATTAATTTCCAAGTGTTTGGATAATTTATTTTACTTTTATTTTTTTTAAGATTATTTTTTATTCTACTTAAAACATTAGGAGTTTGCTTACCTATATAAATTTGGGTAAAATTACTTAAGAAACCCACTTTCTGATAAACGACCTCATCCAATGTTTTCTTTTTAAGAAAATTTAAATGTTGTTTATTAATATTAACGATTACTTGAGCTAAAGGAAAATCAAATACATTGGTGGAGTCTTTAGCGAATAATGCACCAGCTTCAACTAAGTGATAGTCGGTATTTTGATTAGAAGCATGAATTATATAAATTACAGTAAGAACTTCAAAAATAGTGAGAGGAACTTTTAGTTTTGCAATTAATTTTATTGATCGTCCTATTTCTTGATGTGTTAAAAATCTGTTTCCCATCCAAAATCTTTCTTTAATATCTCTTAGTGATGGAGAAATATAGGAAGATACAGTCTGATTGTTGGCTTCAATAAAACTTTTTAGTGAATAAAGAGTTGTATATTTTCCACTTGAACCAAGAAAATTAATTACATTATTTAGTTTTTTTTCTGGATGGCCTAACTTTTTGAGAACTAATTTAATTCTTTTTAAGTCAAAATTAATAGTTTTGTTGAAAAGCTTGTGATTAGCTAACTGCTTGTAAAGACTTATCGACTGTGACATTCGAGTCTTGTTTAGCTTGAGACTCTGCTTTTTTCAATAGAACATTTAGCAGTGTTCCTATAGTTGAATTTAGATATTGTCTTTCGACAACTAAATCAATACCACCATGATCTCTTACATATTCCGCTGTTTGGAATTCGTCTGGTAAAGTTTCTCTAACAGTATCCTGAATCACACGCCTGCCAGCAAACCCAATAGTTGCTTTTGGTTCTGCAATTAAGATATCGCCTAACATTGCCCAAGAAGCTGTAACACCACCTGTAGTTGGATCAGTTAAAACCACTACAAAGGGTACATGTTTTCTTTTTAATTCATTTACAGCTAAAGCAGTTCGAGACATTTGCATTAATGCAATTGATGACTCCATCATTCGCTGTCCTCCTGAACAACTAAAAAAAACATAAGGTATTTTATTTTCAATTGCATATTGAGCGCCTGCAATAAAAGCTTCACCTGATGCTGCACCAAATGATCCACCAATAAATCTAAAATCTTGTGCTCCGACCACCATATTAATATTTTGAACTTTACCTTTTGCTATCAAGATAGCATCGTCTTGTCCGGTTAATTTACGAGCTAATTTTAATCGATCAGTATATTTTTTTTTATCTTCAAAGTTTAAAGGATCATCTTTGGGTAAAGGTGTATCAATTAATTCAAATTCTTTATTATCAAAAAAAGTTTCAAATCTTTCTCTACAAGTTAATTTATGATGTGCTCCACATTTAGGACAGACCTTTTGGTTGGCCTCCATATCTTCTTTGTATATTAGGTTTTTGCATCCACATGTAGTCCAAAGATTTTCTTCAACTTTTGAAGATTTTTTCTCAAAAAGGGATTTTATTTTTGGTTTAATAAATTTTGATATCCAATTCATATAATTTTTTTTTTTAGATTGTACACAACTTTATCTAACTTTGTGACAGGATTTTGTCCCAATTTAAGTGAATTAGTTATTGTTTTACACAACATACTGCCTACTACAAGCCCATTTGCTGATTTTAACGATGATATGGTCTTATCTGTGATACCAAAACCTATGACTAGATTTTTCTGCGGATTGATTCTTTTTATTTTATTATAGTTTTTAAGAATTTTTTTTGGCGACACTTTTAACTTTCCTCCAGTGGTCGATAACATTGATATGTAATAAATCATATCGTGTGAGTCTTTAATGATTTTTTTCATCCTATCTTTAGATGTAGTAGGAGATAGAAGTTGAATGAAATTTATTGAATTTCTTTTACATTTGAAAGCAAAGTTTTTATTTTCTGGATAAGGTAGATCAACTATAATTAAACCATCCACACCTGAAGATTTACAGCTTTTCAAAAAATTATTTTCACCATTTTGATAAATTAAATTAAAATAACCCATTAGAATGATTGGTTTGTTAGGATTTATTTTTTTAAATTTTTTAACTATTTGAAATACATCTTTTAATTTTATTCCATTTCTTAACGCTCGATGTGAGCTGCCTTGTATTTGTCCTCCATCAGCTATTGGTGTGTTATGTGGGAATCCTAACTCAAGAATATCTGCGTGTTTAGATATTTTTTCTAATATTTTTAGAGAATTATTTTTAGTGTTATCTCCAGCAACTGTATATGTAATTAAAGCTGGTCTTTTTTGTTTTTCACAATTTTTAAAAGCTAGAGCAATTTTAGATTTCATCTTATATACGATCCTAATTTCTGTTTTATAATATCTTTATCTTTAAGGCTATCTCCGCAAGAGTTCACAATTATTATTTCAGATGAGCTTAATCTAGGTGCTAGTTTTATTGCTTCAGCAAAAGCATGTGATGGTTCAAGAGAAGGAGAAATATTTTCAAGTTTTGAAACCAGTTGATAAGCTTTAAGCGCTTCCTCATCACTTGCAGAAGTATATCTAGCTCTTTTTGTATCTTTAAGAAAACAATGAAGAGGAGAAATTCCAGGGTAATCAAGACCCGCAGATATTGACTCGGTAGAACCTATTTGGCCTTCTTTGTCTTGTATAACATACTGGGCAGCTCCATGAAGTATACCAATTTTAGACTCATTAGTTAGGGGCGCTGCGTGGAGTTTGCTGTTTTTTGGACCTCCGGCTTCCACTCCAATGAATTGGGCATGGGTATCCATAAATTCATTCCAGAATCCAGCTGCTGAACTACCTCCACCGACACAATTAATTAATTTTAATTTATCGGGTATTTTTCCAAACTCCTCTTTAACTTGCACTATTAATTCTCGTGAGATTTGAGCTGTGCTCCAGGCGCAAATTTTAATAAATATGTTAGGCCCTACTGTTGAACCTACACACATATGTGTCGTATCACAATTTGAGACCCAGTATCGCATACATTCACTCACAGCATCAACAAGTGTTTGACTTCCAGTATTAACAGGAACTATTTCTGCACCATTTTTTCTAATAGCTTCAACATTAGGTCTTTGCCTTTTTATGTCTTTAGCTCCCATAAATATTTTACATTTAAGGCCAAATTTTTTAGCTGCCATGGAAAGCATTTTTCCAGCATATCCAGCGCCTGTATCACCAACTACATATTTTTTTCCTGCTTTTTTAGCTATAAGACAGTGAACAGTAGCATTATAAATCTTGTGGGCTCCGCCATTAGCTTCAGAGACTACCTTTGCATATATTTGCGCGCCTCCTAGATGATCTGTTAAATTATCTAATTTGATAAAAGGCGTAGGAGCACCAACGTAAGTTTTAAAGAAATGATCTCTTTCTTTAATAAACTTTTTATCTTTTCTTAGTTTTGAAAATAGTCTTGTTAAATCGTCTATAGGTTTTTTAAGTGTTTCAGGTATATAATTTCCGCCAAATTTACCTCCATACATAAAGTTTTTATCATGTTGATCGATTAGAGGTGTATTTTTTTTAATTTTTAAGCTCATTAATTTTACTTATAAAGTTTTTAATCTTATGATGATCCTTGTAACCTAATTGACTTTCTAAACTAGACGATAAATCAAAAAAGTTAACCCCTAATTTTTTAATATTTTCTACATTATCCTCAGAGATAGAACCCGCTAAAGCATATTTTGCGCCAACAGGAAGTTTAGTAATTAAATTTTTAGGAAACTCTAAAGACTTTTCCATACCCGGCGTATCAAATAATATTATATCCGCATTATCGAATTCTTTATGCTTTTCAATATCTTGTTCATTTTTTACTTTAATAGCCTTGATGATTTTAAAGCCCATATTTTGGATTTCCGTTATTCTATCCTTTGTTTCTGATCCATGAAGTTGAATATAATCAAAGTTTCCTATTAAATTTCTATTAATAAAATCATTACTTGGATTTACAGTTACGGCAACAAAAATAGAATTTTGTTTGTCGTAATTTGAGAGAACTTTGATATCTGGCAGACTTATATTTCGTGGGGATTTCTCGTAAAAAACAAATCCTAAATAATTTACTTTAAGATCAATACATAATTGTACGTCTCTGGCCGGATTTAAACCGCAAATCTTTATTTTCATTATCTTAATTCTCTAGCAAGATTTTGAATATTCTTCTTAATATTTCCACGAGCAGTAATCGCTCTACCAATAACTAACCAATCTGATTTGACTTTTTTAGCTTCCATTGACCGCTTTTGATCATAGTTTCTTTTTCCTATTTGTACTCCTGGTGTGATAATTTCTTTTTTAAAAATTTTTCTTACAGCATTTACTTCATATGGACTGCAAACCAATGCGTCCAGATTGGCTTTTGTTGCAAGCTTTGCTTGATGGGATACTAAATTTCTTACTGACTTATTATATCCAATAAGTTTTAAATCTTTATCATTTAAAGAGGTTAAAGTTGTAACACCTACAATTTTTGTAAACCCTGATACTTTTTTAACTGCTTTTAAAGCTGTTAACCCAGATGAAATGTGCACAGTAAGGTAGTGAATTTTTAAATCCTTCAAAGCTTTTACAGCTGACACCATTGTGTTTACAGTGTCATTAAGTTTTAAATCTATGAAAATAATCTTTTTTTTTAATGTAGATATAAATTGTCTACCTTTTTTGGAATTTATAAATTCTAAACCAAATTTGTAGCCAATTATAATTTTGTTTGTTTTTGACTGTTTTATAACTCTCTTCACCTTTGCTATATTAGTTGTATCACACGCTATAAAAATTTTAGGTTTTTTCATTCGTTAATTATTTTTATTAAGTTTTTTGACGATCTAAATCTTACCCTAAGACGTTCAGGTTTGTATAATAATTTGTTGGTTTTAGGATTGCGTGCATTGAAATTTTCTTTCAATTTCTTAAAATACCATCGACCTAAACCTCTTATTTCAACATTTTTTCCACTAATTAAAGCATTTGAAATGGTCCCAGAAAAAATCTCTATCAAAGTTTCAATTTCTGAATTATTTAATGAGGGATGTTTTTCTTTAAGCTGTTTTATAAGCTTTGGCTTAGACAATTATTTTTCTTTTTTATTTTTTTTACCAATGGCCTTTTCAAAAATGCCTTTAAGAGTTGCTCCAGACTTCGTAGCTCCTTCACCAAATTTTGCAATTAATGATTTCTCTTCATCAATCTGAGCTGCTTTAACACTTAATTTTACTCTCCTATTCGAAAGATCTAATTCAGTAATTTTTGCATCTAGTACATTTCCTGGAGAAAAAACTTCTGGTCTAGCGTCAGCAGAGTCTTTAGCTAATTCAGATTTTTTAATATTTACAATGAGGTTTTTATCTTTATCTAACGCAACTTTAACACCTGTTTTCAAAACTTCATTAATCCTAGTTGTAATAATATCACCAACTTTTTTATTGTTATTTTTAAACCAGTCAAACGGGTCTTTTTCTAGCGCACGTTTTGAAAATCTAATTTTATCGTCTTTAATTTCTAAAATTTTTACTTTTAAAATTTCATTTTTTTTGAATTTCTTTAAATCTTCAATATTTTCTTGATATGATATTTCTTTATAGTGGAGCATACCTGATAATTTAGAGTCTATAAGTTCACCAAAAATTGCTTTGTCAGTTATGTTATTTATTTTAATTTTTACCTCTTTTCCTAATTGTTCTTTTACATGATCCCATGGGTTTTCTAATATTGCTTTATAAGATAAAGAAATTCTTTTTGACTCCTTTTCTATATTTACAATTTTAAATTTAATTTTTTCGTTAACTGATAAAACTTTATTTGGATTAATATTTCTATTAGTCCAGTCAAGTTCAGAGTTGTGTATTAAACCTTCTATTCCATCCTCAATTTTTACAAAACATCCATAATCCATTATTTTTGTAACTATCCCTTCATAAATATTTCCAACTTTATATTTTTTAGAAATATTTTCATACGGATCTTCAATTAATGCTTTGATAGACGCTGAAACTCTATTGGTTTTATCATCTATTTTTGTTATTTTAACTTTTAATTTCTGACCTATAGTTACTAGGTCGTTAGGTTTTTTTACTCTCCCATGACTTAAGTCAGATACATGAAGAAGAGCATCAATTCCATTTATGTCTAAAAAAATACCCCAATCCGTTGTTGCTTTGACTACTGCATTTTCAACAATGTCACCTTCTTTAATATTTTTAAGCGCCTTAGCTATTTCTGCATTTTTGCTTTTTTCAAGCACAGCTCGCCTAGATACGCAAACGTTTCCACGATTCTTATCTATTCTTGTTGCTATTACTTTGACAGGTGTATTCAATAAATGATCAATCTTTTTTAAAGGTCGTACGTCGATTTGTGAGGAGGGCATAAAACAAGGTAGACCCTCTACGTTAGCTATGAAACCGCCCTTAACCTTGCCTGTAATATAGCCCGTCATTTCTTCTTGAGTTTCAAAAACTTTTTCCATTTTCTTCCACGCCTGCATTTTTTTTGCTTTGTCTCTTGAAATGACTATTTCACCTTTGAAGCTTTCAATTCGTTCTAAATATACATCTATTTTAGAGCCAATTTTTAATTTTGATAATTCATCACCTTCTTTAAATTCTTCAACAGGTATCATGCCTTCCATCTTTGCCTTGCAATCAACAATTACAAAATTTTTTGTTATTTCAGTTATTGTAGCTTTTATTATTTCGTTTTCTTTAAGTGATCTGTCTTTAAAGTCGTTATCCAAAAGACTTTGGAATTCCTTTTGTATTGAGCTTTGTTCTTTAAATCGTTCTTTATTTTCCATATTTTTTTTGTAAAAAAGTTTCAACGTGTTTTGACATTTTGTTTAAAACCGCCTTTTTACTTAATTTTCCGGTATTCACAACTACAGCATCAGGATGTTTCTGTAAAGGTGAAATTTTACGAGACTTATCCATTAAATTTCTTTTTAATAATGCTTTCCTAACCTCCTTAAAATTAATCATATTTGAGCTTTTTTTTAGCTCTTTATACCTTCTTTTGGCTGCAATATTAGGATCACAAATAAAGAAGAATTTGAGATCAGAGTTAGGTAAAATTTTAGTTGAAGCATCTCTTCCTTCCAAAACACAGTTTTTGTTTTTTTTTATAAAATTCTTTTGAAATTCTTTGAGAATATTTCTAATTTTTAAAACTTTCGCAATAATTGCGCTAAAGGATGAAATCTCAGGAGTATGTAATTTTAATTTATTTAATTTTTTATAATTTAATCTTTTAAATTTTTTCTTTAGAAAGGATAAATTATTTTTCGGTTTATGTTTTAAAATTAAATAACTAGCATATCTATATAGCAAACCACTTGAAAGAAATGCTAAATTATATTTTTTTGCAATTAGTTTTGCTCCAGTTGATTTTCCAGTTGCAGCTCCTCCATCACAAGTGATAGTCAACAATTTATTTTTTAATCTCAAATTTTGCCCCTAATGATTTCATTATCTTTAAAAATGATGGTGAAGATGTATAAACAGTTTCAAAATTTTTTATCAAAGTTCTAGTACCAGTGACTAATCCTAATATAAATGCGCACATAGCCACTCTGTGGTCACCGAGATTTCTAACTATTATCTTTTTATTTTTTGTTTCTATTTTCTCTTTTCCATAAATTTTCATTTCATCATTTGTTAGTTTACATTTTATACCAATTTGATTTAAGATTTTTTTCATTTCATGTGCCCTTGAACTTTCTTTATTTGCTAGGTCTGAAATACCTTTAAATGATGAAACGCCATTAGTTAGTGCAGCAATCATAAAAAGTATCAAATATTCATCTGTAGTTTTTGAATATATTGAGGCTGGAGCTTTAATTGGTTTTATTTTTGAACTTTTAACTAATATATCTCCTAAGACTTCATTATTTTCTTTTCTTAAATTTGTAAATTTAATTTTTACATTTTGCTTTTTCAATAGTTCAAAAAAACCAGTTCTTGTAGGGTTCAGGCCCACATTTCTAATTTTGAGAGATGAGTCTTTAATTAATAACGTTAGTGCCACAAAAAAAGCAGCACTAGATGGATCTGCACCTATATTTATTTTAAGAGGTTTTAACTTTTTCTTACCTAATATCTTTATTATTTTTTTCTTATTAACTCTCTTAATTTTAAAAATTTCTTTGTTAACTTTAAGTAAATTTTCTGTATGATCACGTGATTTTAATTCTTCATATATATTAGTGTTTCCATTGCTGTTTAAACCTGCAAGTATTACTGCAGATTTTAATTGAGCGCTTACATCAGTTTTATAATCGATACCCACAGGCATCTCCGATGAAACCATTTTCAATGGAAAATTATTTTTATTCTTAGGAATAAAATTAGCACCAAATCTTTCCATTAGGATAATAAGTTTTTTCATACTTCTTTTATTTAGCGAGTGATCACCCTTTAGTTTTACCATGATATTAGGTGTGGTACTTAAAATCCCTATTAATAGACGGCTCGCAGTTCCTGAATTCCCAAAATTTAATTCAGCATTTTTTTTTGCTATAAAAGATCCAAGACCGTTTCCATAAATTTGATAAACTCTAGGCTTAATTTTTACAATTTTTACACCAAGTTGTTTACATGCATTGATTGTACTTTTAACGTCCTCTGATTCTAAAGTATTTTTTACTATTGAAATTCCTTGACAGATGGATCCTATCAAAAAACTTCTTATCGATAGAGATTTGTCTGGATCAACATTAATCTTACTATTATAAGGCTTAATCTTTTGGTTTAAGCTTACCGTGAGATTTTTCTTCATCTATTAATTATAGCTAAATTCAGAACCAAAATAGTGCGAGATAGCTTTAGTGTTTTTAAGTAGATCTCTTGAAGTTCCCTCTGCAATTATTGATCCATCAGCAATAACATAGTTACGGTCAGTTGTTTCAAATAAGTTTTTAATATTGTGATCAGTGATAATTATGCTTACTCCCATTGATTGTATCTTAAAAATATACTTCTGAATATCTTGAATTACTTGAGGATCTAATGCAGCATAAGGCTCATCCAACAATATAACTTTGGGTTTGTTTATCATAACTCTAGCCATTGTTAATCGCTTAACTTCACCGCCAGATAAAACAGAAGCGCTAAGAGTTCTGAGGTGTTGAAGGTTAAATTCATCTAGAAGTTTTTCAGTTACCTCTTTTTGTTTGTTACTATCCTTTATAGAAATTTGAGCTATACCTAGAATATTGTCATAAACCGACATATCAAAAACACTTCTTTGTTGAGGTAAATAACCTAATCCTTCTTTTGATCTTAAATGAATAGGTATTTGTTCAATCGACTTGTTGTTGAGAAAAATTTTTCCACTATCCAAACTTTGTTCACCAATACACATCGAAAACAGCGTAGTTTTTCCACAACCATTTGGACCAAGAATACCAACACATTCTCCTGGATAAACTTTTAAAGATAGTTTTTTTAATATTGGTCTTCCATCGAAGGATTTAGTTACATCTCGTATTTCAAAAATTTGCTTATCTCTTTTAAATTTTAAAATTCTAAAACCTTTTTTCATTTTAAGTTTATATTTGCTTTTACTTTTTTATTTTTATCAGAAGTAATTTTTAAAGTTTTTGCATTTATATCAAATAAAAGTTTTTTAGCAAACACAGTCCCTCTAGGATCAATTATTTTTACGTCATCAGATACACTAACAAAACCCTTAGAATTAATATAACTAGCATTTTGTGCAAAAAGTTGACTATTTTGATAATTTCCTTTCACATTTCCAAAAAATTGAATATCTAAAGTCCTGTTATTATATATTCCCTTGTCAGACTGAATATTTAGCATAGATTCATTTTTAAAATAAAATCTTGCACTTAAGTTTTTCATATTTACTAATTCAGAAGAATTTTTTTCAATGATGGCTTCCTTACTTAAAATAATATATCTGTTACCATTAAGATCAAACCCAGAGTACTCAATGTTATAAAAAACGTCATTTCTTGATGTTTCTTGCTCAGATAGTTGTTTCTCAATTTTTTTCATTGTTGAAGACTCAATTAGTTCTTCATTTAAATTGTTCTCTCGTTTGATGTATGTAAAAAAAATTATTAAAATTCCTAAAAGTAAAAGAGTAAATTGTATGAATCTTAATTTTTTTTTTCTATCCATTATCTTATTCCATTTTTAAGAAGAAAATGTATGTGAATAATTCCTTTTAATTTTTTGTTTTTTTTATTTAAGTCTTTGTCAGACACTACTAGCAGACTTGTAATTTTTTTTTCAGACATAAAACCAAGAGCTTTATTCGCTGACATATTTTCATTGATGACAAATGGATAATTTCTTTTAATATTATTTAATTCTTTATTTTTAAAAGAGTTATTCAATACTCTTCTTAAATCTCCATCAGTTATAAGACCTTTAATATATTTATTTTTCGTTATGACAACTATTCCTAATTTTTTTTCATTCATAATTTTCAAGGCTTGATTTAAATTTTTTTTATGATCGACTATTGGCATTTTTTGTCCTGTTACCATTATATCCTTCGCCAGCGTAAGCGAAGCCCCCAAATTTCCACCTTTGTGAAATAAGAAAAAGTTTTCTTTAGTAAATTTTCTTTTTTCCATTATCACTGTTGCCATACAATCACAAAGCAGCATTACAAATGAAGTTGAACTTGTAGGCACTAAATTGTTTGGATCTGCTTCTTTTAATTTTGGATAAAGAATTTTAATGTCGCTAGCTTTTAAAAGCATGCTATTTTGGTTAGAAGCTATACCGATTATTTTAATTCTGTTTCTATTTGCAAATTTTAACAAATTTGTTAACTCAGAAGTGTTACCTGAATTAGAAATAATTATTACAATATCTTTCTTTTCTAATTGACCAGCATCACCATGTGATACACCCGTTGGATCTACAAAAAAACTTGAAATGCCAACACTCGAAAAAGTGGCTGCAGCTTTTTTACAGATAAAAGAATTTTTTCCAACACCAGAAAAAATTACTTTACCTTTACAATCCATTATTAACTCTATCGCCTCAGCAAAGGAATTATTAAAAACTTTTTTTATTTTTTTTAATTCATTGATTTGTATCTGAGCTGCTTTATCAGCAAATTTTATATAATTTCTTCTGTTCATTAATGTTCAAAAATATCAAATTTAAAACCATTTTGATCTAAAGCTATTCGTGTATCTAAAAACGCAAGACACTCTTTAAAAATGTTGATCCTTTTTTCCCGAACTAACATTTTTTCTAATTCATTTTTTATTTTATGTAAGTAAATAACATCATTAGCTGCATACTCCAGTTGCTTATCTGACAATTCATCAATATCTTTATTCCAATCACTACTTCCTTGCCTTTTATCTAGCGACTTATTACAGAATTCTTGAACAAGATTTTTTAATCCATGGCTATCGGTGTAAGTTCTGACAATTTTTGAAGCAATTTTGGTATCAAAGATGTTCTTTACTTTGCATTTAAGAAAAAATTCTAAAGCACTTTTGTCAAATCTTAAAAAATGTCCGATTTTTAAAATTTTATCATTTTCTAATACTGAAACTAAATTAGGCGCTTTAAAATTATTTTTATTAGGCTGGATTATAAAAACATTATCTTTTTCATCACAGATTTGAATTAAACTAAGTTTATCCCTTTCTGGAATTTGAAGACCAGTTGCCTCTGTATCTAAACCAATACTGTTTTTAAGTGATTTAGCGACTTCTGAACTTATGTCCTCTTTAAACTTAGTTATTTTCATATATAGTTATTTTAAATACCATGAATAATAAAATTATTACAATACTAGGTTCTGGATTCATAAATCGTTATCTTGTTCGAAATTTGACTAAGAGGAACTATAGATGCATTATTTCCACAAGAAAACCCTTCCAAAAGGGATATTTAAAGACTCAGGCAACTCCTGGAGCAATAGAATTGCTGGAATGGAATCCAAACAATTTCTCAGCATTAAAAGAGGCAATTAAAAATTCAGATGTTGTAGTTAATCTAATTGGTATTTTATATGAGACCAGAAAACAAAAATTTTATAATATTCATACAAGCATCCCTGAGGCTGTAGCTAAAATCTGTTCAGAGTCAGATGTTAAAAAATTTATTCATATTTCAGCAATTGGAGCAAACGAAAATTCGAGATCACTTTATCAAAAATCAAAATATTTAGGAGAAATTAAAGCTTTAAATAATTTTAAGAATACAGTGATTATTAGACCTAGTGTTGTTTGTGGAACCGAAGACAACTTTACAAATCTTTTTTCAAAATTAAGTATTTTACCTGTTATTCCAGTTGTAGGAATAAATTATAAATTTCAACCTGTTTTAGTAGACGATGTTGCTGATGCCATAGTCCAAGCTATAGAATTAAAAGGTAATGAGGGAAAAATTTATGAAATCGGAGGACCAAAAGTAATCAGCTTCGGCGATATGGTTAAATCAATCTTAAAGAAAATAAATAAAAAAAGATTTGTGGTGCCCATGCCAATGCCAATCGCTAAAATTCAAAGTGCTATTACTGATCTTTTGCCTTTTCCTCCAATTTTAACGAAAGATCAGTGCCAGATTTTATCAGAAGCTGATAATATAGTTTCAAATAATCATCTTACTTTAAAAGATTTAGATATCGATCCAACAGATGTTGAAGAGGAAATGAAGAAATGGCTATGGAGATATAAAGACGGTGGTCAATTTGCAAAAGCTTAAATGAAAAGTATGACTTTACTATCAGGGTATATATATCTTGCTTTAGCAATTATCACAGGGATTGCCTCAAATGGTTTTTTAAAAACAACAGAAGGATTTACAAAATTAACTCCAACTATTTTTTGTGTAACAAGTATTGTCATATGTTTATTTTGTATTTCTAAGGCAATGACAATTATTCCAGTTGGTTTTACTTACGCAACATATGGAGCAATGACCATTACAGCAGTAACTCTTTTTGGAGTTTTTAAATATAATCAAACTCCAAACTTATACGGAACCGTAGGATTAATTTTAATTATTGCTGGAGTTATTTTGCTTAACGCTTTTGGAAGAGTAAAATAAAACCCTAGGTAGAATCCAAATTATCTAAACGACTCCTCTTTATATTTGTTTTGTGCTAGTTTTTTCTTTTTAAAAAAACTTGGGAGTACTCATAATGAAAAAATTAAAAGCAATAATTGCTTCGCTAGCACTTTTCGCAATGTTTGCGGGAACTGCAGCTCAGGCAAAAGTAGAAATACAATGGTGGCACGCTT
>Ga0181568_10003809_pt1 | contig 13539 bp, 14 predicted proteins | sample 101ome_20_FD_133758 | JGI IMG/M metagenome (GOLD analysis project Ga0181568, IMG submission 133758) | Coastal salt marsh microbial communities from the Groves Creek Marsh, Skidaway Island, Georgia - 101404AT metaG (megahit assembly) | ecosystem: Environmental > Aquatic > Marine > Intertidal... | reverse complement strand
CAACAGCGCGTGGCCTTGGCACGGGCTTTGGCTCCGCGCCCGCCGATCATGCTGATGGACGAGCCTTTCTCGGGCTTGGACAACCGCCTGCGCGACGGTATCCGCGACGACACGTTGGAAATCCTGAAAGAACAAGATACCGCCGTTCTACTGGTGACCCACGAACCCGAAGAGGCCATGCGCATGGCCGATGAGATCGCGCTGATGCGCGGGGGCCAGATCGTGCAACAGGGCGCGCCCTATAACATTTACCGCGCGCCTGTTGATAAGGCCGCCGTTGCCTTTTTCAGCGACATCAACGTGATCCGCGCGAAAGTGCAGGGCGCATTGGCGCAAACGCCGTTTGGTCAGTTTCTGGCCCCCGGTGTGCCGGACGGTCAAGAGGTCGAGATCGTCATCCGCCCCCATCACATGAAGGTCGATTTCGACAGGGGCGGCAAAGGACCCAATCCCACCATACAAGATGGTGTGGCCGCGCGGGGTGTTGTGCAGAGGGCGCGGTTTATGGGGTCGGAAAGCCTTGTGGAATTCCGCATGGATTTCGGCAGCACGGTCTTCAAAGTGACCGTTCCGAACGTGTTCCTGCCAAAAGAGGGGCAGCCGCTATGGCTGACCATCCGCCGTGACCGGTGTTTCGTCTTTCCGGTTGTGGGCTAATCACTCGGGCAGGGTGATCTGTATCGTCTGAACCAGCTTCTGCGTCGAGGCATCAAAGACCAGAACCTCGTCATTTTCGGTCACAACAAGATACCAGTCCTTGCCGCGGGTGACCGCATAGGCTTTCTGATCGTCGGGTAGGGCGATTTCATCCGGTAAAGGCGCAGGTTGATCGCGGAAGCGGATGACAAAGAGCGCGATCAGCACTATGAACCCGACAATCATCACAACGCTAAGCGCCGTGACCAGCGTGCGCAGCATACGAACAAGGGTCGGATCGACTTCCGGCTGAGGGATATCTTCCATGGGCTCCACCACTTTGGAATTTCACATCGGGGAAAACCCGCCTGCACGTCTTGATAAGGCACTGGCCCGCGATGTGCCAGAGGAAGCGTCGCTGTCGCGCACCCGGCTGGCGCGGTTAATGGAAAGCGGTGATGTGCGGGTAAACGGCGTTGTCGAGGGAAACCCCAAGGCCAAGGTGACCGAAGGCGACCGGATCGAAATCACGGTACCTGTGGCCGAGGAAAGCCATATCCTTCCCGAGGACATCCCGCTTGAGGTGGTGTTCGAAGACGACGACCTGATCGTGGTCAACAAACCTGTAGGGATGGTTGTACATCCGGCCCCCGGATCGCCGTCGGGCACGCTGGTGAATGCCTTGCTGCATCATTGTGGCGATACGCTGTCCGGTGTCGGAGGCGAAAAACGCCCCGGTATTGTGCACCGGATCGACAAGGATACCAGTGGACTGCTGGTGGTGGCCAAGTCGGACAAAGCCCATCACGGGTTGGCGGCGCAGTTCGAAAAACACACGGTCGAGCGGTACTACAACGCCGTCGTCTACGGTGTTCCCGATGCCAACGACCCGCGACTTCGGGGTGTGAAGGGCGTGAACTTCGAATCGGGCAACATCATGAAGATCACCACCCAGCTTGCCCGCCATAAAACCGACCGACAAAGGCAGGCGGTGGTGTTTGGCAGCGGACGTCACGCGGTGACACGGGTGCGTATTGTGGAACCTTTGGGAAATCCGGCGGGGGCGGCATTGGTTGAGTGCTGGCTGGAAACCGGACGCACCCACCAGATTCGCGTGCACATGTCCCATGCTGGGCACGGGTTGATCGGTGATCCGGTGTATGGCGGGCGCAGGAAACTGGCGCTCAAGGCATTTTCCGAAGCAGGGATCGAGGCTGCCAAGACGTTCTCGCGACAGGCGCTGCATGCCTCGGTGCTGGGGTTTGTGCATCCGGTCAGCGGTGAAGATTTGCGGTTCGAGGCCTCCTTGCCACAGGATATTCTGGATTTGCTGCACGCAATGGGATCTGAAACAGAACGCACGACTGCGTGAGGACTGTGTAATTTTCTGGAATTCCCGACAGATTTAGTCAAAATAGAGATTAAAGAAACGTAAATCTCTGCGTTTACGAGTCTTGAAACCCTGGTAACCCGTCCCTAAATGGATGTTAAGCCTGTAAACATCAGGTTGGAGAGGGAAGAAAATGAGCAATTACGCAAATCTGCCGGCCCCGACGCCGGAAGGTGGCTTGAACCGATACATGCAGGAAATCCGCAAGTTTCCGCTTCTCGAGCCGGAAGAAGAATACATGCTGGCCAAACGCTGGGTCGAAGAGCAAGACACCGAGGCCGCGCATAGAATGGTGACATCGCACCTGCGACTGGCTGCGAAAATTGCAATGGGCTATCGCGGCTACGGATTGCCTCAGGCCGAGGTGATTTCCGAAGCCAATGTCGGTTTGATGCAGGCGGTGAAACGCTTTGATCCCGAAAAGGGTTTCCGTCTGGCGACTTATGCCATGTGGTGGATTCGCGCCAGCATTCAGGAATATATCCTGCGCAGTTGGTCTTTGGTCAAAATGGGCACGACGAGCGCCCAGAAAAAGCTGTTCTTCAACCTGCGTAAAGCCAAGAACAAAATCGGCGCGTTGGAAGAGGGCGACCTGCGCCCCGAGAACGTCAAACAGATTGCAACCGATCTGGGCGTGACCGAAGCCGAAGTCATCAGTATGAACCGCCGTTTGTCCGGTGGTGATGCATCTCTTAACGCGATGATAGGCGGCGACGGTGAAGGTGCCAGTGAATGGCAGGACTGGCTTGAAGACGAAGATGCGGACCAAGCGGGTGACTATGCCGAAAAAGACGAGATGCAGACCCGCATGGCGATGCTGACCGAGGCGATGGATGTTCTGAACGACCGTGAAAAAGACATTCTGACCCAACGGCGACTGCTGGACGAGACCATCACGCTTGAAGAGCTGTCCGAGCAATATGGCGTCAGCCGCGAACGCATCCGTCAGATCGAGGTGCGCGCGTTCGAAAAGCTGCAAAAGCGGATGACCGATTTGGCCCGTGAACGTGGAATGCTGACCAGCTAACCCGAATTGGGCTTACCTGATTGCGCTAACATGTTATGCAAACCCGGTTCATACGGGAGGATAAATCTATGACCAAACCGATCCGCTGGGGAATTTTGGGGGCTGCCAAGTTCGCGCACGAGCAAATGGCACCCGCCATTCACGCCGCAAAGGGGGCCGAGCTATACGCTTTGGCAACATCCAGTGCAGAAAAGGCCGCAGGGTTTCAAAGCTTCGCGCCCGGTTTGAAGGTGCATGACAGCTATGACGCGTTGCTTGCCGATCCAATGATTGAGGCGGTTTATATCCCGTTGCCGAACTCGTTGCACGTGGAGTGGACCTTGAAGGCGTTGGACGCTGGAAAGCATGTTTTGTGTGAAAAGCCTTTGGCGATGAAGGCGGGCGAGTTTGATGCAGTTATAGAAAAGCGTAATGAAACCGGTCTTTTAGCTGCCGAAGCTTACATGATCGTACATCACCCGCAGTGGCGCCGCACTCGCGAGTTGCTGCAATCCGGAGCTATTGGCAAGCTGCGCCATGTTGAAGGGGCTTTTACCTATGACAACAGCGCAGACACCGGAAATATCCGCAACAAGCCGGATACTGGCGGTGGTGCGATCCCCGATATCGGGGTTTATACCTATGGCTCTACACGCTTTGCTTCGGGCCAAGAGCCGACGGTGGTGCAGGCGGACATTACCTATGAAAACGGTGTGGACGTGTATTCGCATGCCTATGGGCGCTTTGAAGGGTTTACCTTTTCGCTGGTGAATTCGATGCGGATGTCCAACCGTCAGCACATGTCGTTTCACGGCACCAAAGGACGCATCACTCTAACTGCCCCCTTCAACGCGGCGATATTCGGCGAAGCCCGCATTGAAGTTGAAACCACACCTGGCGTCGTAACGATCGAGCGGTTTCCGGCTGTGAACCAGTATGTGACGCAGGTCGAAAACTTTGGAGCAACTGTTCGGACTGGCGCGGACTATCAGTGTCCGCTGGAATTCAGCCGCGGCACGCAGGCAATGATCGACCGCGTCTTTGCGGCGGCGAAACCCATTGAATAACGCGCGATTGGCAACGAGAGGATACTGCCATGGCTACCTATGAACATGAAACTGAGAATGCTGTGCCCGACAAATACCCCTCGGGTGTCTGGATGCGGGCGTTGCATATGCTGATATTCGCAATCCTGTTCGGTTTTGCGGAAACCCTTTTGATCCTGTTGGCACTTCTGCAACTTGGATGGATGATCTTTGCCAAAAAGCGCAATCCGTCTTTGGCCCAGTTCGGGGACCAGATGAGCGACTGGTTGCGTGCTGTGGGACGGTTCCAATCCGGCGCCTCTGACCGGAAACCCTTTCCCTGGAAAGAAGTTTAAGGTCAGAAGATAATATACTGATATTAAATAAAATTAACCGTTTCTGACGGTGTCAATCATCAACTGGACATTCTCGGGGTCCGCATCCGGCGTGATCCCGTGGCCCAGATTGAAAATATGCGGTCCGTTCGAGAAGGCTTTGACGATCCGGCGGGTTTCGTCGATCAGATCCTGTCCACCCGTGACCATGTGAGACGACTTCAGGTTGCCCTGAACGCAGCCGTCGACCTGAACATGCTCGGCCGCCCATTCAGGGGATACCGAGTTATCCAGCGCCACACAGTCAACGCCGGTTGCTTTGGCAAAACCGATGTATTTGTCACCTGCTTCGCGTGGGAAGCCGATGACGGGAATGCCGGGGAAGCGGGCTTTGAGCTCGGCGGTGATCACACGGGCAGGTTCCAGCGCGTACTTATCGAAATCCTCGCCTTTCAGCGATCCGGCCCAGCTATCAAACAGCTTTACGACTTCGGCACCGGCCTCGATCTGTTTCGACAGATATTCAATCGTGCCCACGGTCAATAGGTCGATGATCTGCTCAAACAAGGCGCGGTTATCAGCTTTCAGGGCGTGGGCTGGGCCCTGATCAGGCGTGCCGCGGCCGGCGATCATATAGGTGGCCACGGTCCAAGGCATGCCTGCGAAACCGATCAGGGTGGTTTCCTTGGGCAGTTCCGAAGACAGGATTTTGACTGTCTCGTAGACGGGATTCAGAACCTCGTGGATGTCATCCTTGGTCTTCATTTTGGCGAAGTCGGCGTCTTCGGTGATGGTAGACAGACGTGGCCCTTCGCCTGTTACAAACCAAAGGTCTGCCCCTAATGCCTGAGGCAGCAGCAGAATGTCGGCAAACAGGATCGCCGCATCAAACCCGTAACGGCGGATAGGTTGAAGCGTCACTTCAGCGGCCAGTTCGGGGTTGTAACACAGCGAAAGGAAATCGCCCGCTTGGGCGCGGGTTGCACGGTATTCGGGCAGGTAACGGCCCGCTTGACGCATCATCCAGATCGGTGGGGTTTCCAGCGTTTCGCCCGCCAACGCGCGGAGGATCGTTTTATCTGCCATGTCATTTCCTTTTCTGTCATCGCGTTCGTCCCGCGACAAAGCGCCAATGTCAAGTAAGACCCGCTTGTCAGGACAACCTGCCGCGACTATCAGATAGCCTATGACACTGAATTTGCCATCCCCCGCTGCACCCCTGAAAATCGGCACCCGAGGCTCTCCGCTGGCTTTGGCGCAAGCGTACGAAACCCGCTCGCGTCTGGGTAAGGCGTTCGATCTGCCCGACGAGGCGTTCGAAATCGTCGTGATCAAGACAACCGGCGATGACCGGACGCTGATTGATGCAGACCGTCCGTTGAAGGAAATCGGCAACAAGGGCCTGTTCACCAAGGAAATCGAAGAGGCCATGTTGGATGGTCGGATCGATATCGCAGTGCATTCGTGCAAGGACATGCCGGTCGAGCAGCCTGCGGGTCTGGTACTGGATTGCTACCTGCCGCGCGAAGACGTGCGCGATGCGTTTGTATCGCCCAAGTTCAAGGGATTGGTGGATTTACCTGAGGGGGCTGTTGTTGGCACCTCATCGTTACGGCGTCGGGCACAGCTATTGAACCGCTACTCGCATCTTGAGGTGGTCGAATTTCGTGGCAACGTGCAGACGCGCATGAAGAAACTGAATGACGGCGTGGCGACGGCAACGTTTCTGGCTCAGGCTGGTCTAAACCGTCTTGGCATGGACGACGTGCCAGCTTCGGCGATTTCAGTCGAGGATATGCTGCCCGCGATTGCCCAAGGGGCGATTACGATTGAACGTCGCGAAGAAGACAGTCGTACAGCCGAGATGCTGGCGGCGATTCATCACGCGGAAACCGGCCAGAGATTGGCGGCGGAACGGGCATTCCTTGCCGCTTTGGACGGGTCATGTGAAACGCCGATTGCAGGGCTGGCCGAAATTGAGGGTGGCACATTGCGTTTGCGCGGCGAGGTTTTGCGGCCCAATGGCTCTGAAGTGATCACCGATGATCGGAGCTGTTCGATTGCCGATGGTGCTGCGTTGGGTGCTGAAATGGCGCGGGACATGCTGCAACAGGCAGGGCCTGACTTCTTCAGCTGGCGGTGAGTGATGGTGTGAAACCCTATCCTACCTTGCCCAAACCATCGTACGCATCCCAAACTGTCCCTTAACGACTGGGTTGCTAGAACCCTTCCCGCATGCACATCGTGGAAAGCCGTTGATCTGTAGCTAGCGAAAGCGAGGATGTGAGGGATCAGCCAAACCACTGCAGATATCGACAGGTGCGAAGGGTGAATACCCTTTCGTATTGGCAGGACAAGCACGACCAAACGGCGGGCCCGCCACCTTTTACGATCGGAATTGATTGATGACCCTGCCGAGGAAGACCTCGAGTGGGGTCAACGTGATGGGGTAAATAACCGCATCCTACATGCCGCCCGTGGGATGGGGTTTTACCCCATCAACTATGAAAGTTTCGCCCGCGCGCCCTTGGCAATCGTGTCCTGCGCGTTGTTCAGCTTTTCAATCGCAAATCCTGCGGCAGCCTTATATTTTGCCATAAACTCATCCCGCTCGGCCTTTGGGATTACGTCGTCGATATTGTCGAACTCGCCTCCGCAGCGCTCGTCCACCATGTTCAGTAGCCCGAACGGACCAGCTCCGCGATTTCGCAGGATAAGTTCCGACACCGGACCGCAAAGTTGGTTGTTATAGGCGGCGAGTGCATCAACATTAGCGCCATGCTGAACCATCGCTGCACCCAGCACACGGGCGTCGATCACCGCCTGAGATGCGCCGTTTGATCCCGTCGGATACATTGCGTGGGCCGCGTCGCCCATCAGTGCCACAGGGCCGTCTTGCCACGTGTCCACTGGATCACGGTCAATCATCGGGTTTTCATAGGCCACATCAGCCCCGTTCAGCAATTCCGGCACATTCAGCCAGTCATAGTCCCATCCATCGAAATGATGGGTGAAGTCCGAAAGCGCGACCTTACGGAACCAACCAGTGGTTTCATGCTTTGAGGTGTCGTCATAGGTCACCTCGGCGATCCAATTGATCAGCGCCAGCCCCGTTTCGGGATCGGGGTGCGAGATCGGATAGATTACCATGCGGTGCTTGTGTGTACCCAGCCCTACAAAGCTTGACCCTGTGCGGATCGGCTTGGCCAAGGTCGTGCCGCGCCACATCACCGCGCCGCCCCAATGGATCGGAGGCTGGTCTGGATGCATCTGCTTGCGGACTTCCGAGTGGATGCCGTCAGCGCCGATCAACAGGGTACCGGAGGCGCGGCTTTCGCTGCCGTCCTTGGCCCTCAGAATCGCGGTAACGGTGCCGTCGTCGTTCTTTTCGTAGCCGATCACTTGCTGGCCCAATTGCACAACGTCAGGGCCAGCCCGTTCGACCAATTTGCGATAGAGCAACATGTGAAACTGTCCCCGATGCACAGCGTATTGCGGCCAGTTGTAGCCTGCTAACGTGCCCCGAGTTTCGGAATAGACGTCATTGCCGTTCAACCCGACCAGCGCCCATTCCTTAGCCGGAACGCCAACCTGATCCAGATCATTCGCTGTAATTCCCAGATCGTACAGTTCACGCACGGCATTGGGTTGCAGGTTGATGCCAACCCCCAGTGGGCGCAGTTCGGACACGCTTTCGAAAACAGTGCAAGGTACACCGATCTGGTGCAAAGTCAGGGCAACGGACAGACCGCCGATGCCGCCTCCGGCAATTAGGACATGGGGTTGGGTCATCGTGAACTCCTAGGCTGCCTGCGTTTTATTTATAAAGTATAACGATCTCAACCTGCATGACGCCCTTTACCCCCTCAAGGAAGCAATTTTCCCGGATTCATGATCCCTTGTGGATCCAGCGCCGATTTGATGGCTTTCATTGCCGCCAGCGCAACCTTGTCCTTGCGGCGCTCCATCGACGGAAGCTTGGACACGCCGATGCCGTGCTCGGCCGAGAAGCTGCCGCCCAGTTCCAACACCAGTGTTTCGACCGCTTCCATGATCGCATTCTTCTGGTTCAACAGTTCAGGTTTCAGCCACTGGACATAGTGGATGTTGCCATCCCCCAAATGGGCTACGGTTTTGTTCTCTATAATGGCGTCATAAGCCGACAACATTTGCTCTGCTCGGGTCAGGAATGTGCTGACTTTGTCAAGCGGCAGGGCGATGTCGTTGACCAGTAGCGGGGTGTGGTGCATCTGCACCTCGGCGGCGGCTTCCCGGCGGGCCCACATCTCGCGGCGCTCAGCCTGGTTTTGGGCGACTACGGCATCAAGCAGCGCGCCCTCTTCAAACAGGTCCATCAGAAGGGTTTGGAAGTTTTCAACCAGCGGAACCGCGCCTGTTTCGTCCGGTTCGGCATCGGCGGGAATGGTCGAGGCGACTTCGACGAAAATATTCACCTCGTGACGGCTTTCGAATGGTTCGCGCGTGTCTGGTTTGATGGTAATCAACGTGTCCATATACTCGCGCGGCATATATTCGAAGGCTTCCACCTTGCCGCCGGTCTCGATTTGCAAGCGATTCAATAGCGTCAATGCATCATCCAGCGAGCGCGCTGCCACCATGGCCGAGGCATAGGCATTAGGCTTAGGTGTCAGCTTCAAGACTGCCTTGGTGATCACACCCAAGGTTCCCTCGGACCCGATCATCAGGTGCTTGAGGTTATAGCCCGAGTTGTCTTTGTGCAGCTCGGACATCAGGTTCATCACCTCGCCGTTTGCCAGCACCACCTCGACCCCCAAAACCAGATCACGGGTGTTGCCGTAGCGCAGCACGTTCGAGCCACCCGCATTGGTGCCCAGACACCCACCGATACAGGCCGAGCCTTTGGCACCGAAGGTGAGGGGGAAAACCAGATCGTGCGCCTCGACCGCGTCATGAAGGTTTCCCAGAATGACGCCCGCTTCTACAATGGCGATACGCGCCTTGGGGCGGATATCAATAACGCGGTTCATCCGATCAAGCGACAGAATGATCCCGCCGTCGGTCTTGAGCGCCCCGTTCAAGCCGGTCAGACCACCCGCGGGGATCACCGCATGACCATGTTCGGACGCTATGCGCAGGCATGCCTGTACTTCTTCGGTGGAGGCAGGGCGTAGAACTGCCAAAGGGGTGGCTTTGTATTGTCCCGTCCAGTCCGATTGCCAGCGGGCGGTATCATCGCCGGTCAGCACATTGGCCGTTCCGATTGCAGCGCGGTAGGTGTCCAATCCGTTCATACATGTCCCCTGTCAATTTCCGAAAGGGTGTCAGCAAACCAACGGCTATTCAAGAGGGGTAAAATAGATTGCGATTCAACCGTTAGAAATAAAGATATTGAGCGGATTAAAAGATGTTTGACTTAGGACAGAACAAAATGGCGAATGAACATGGTTCAATCGTAGAGCGACTAGAATTCGTCCAAATGCGCGAGGCGGATCGGCGCATTTTGCGGCGCAATCGTGCGTTCATTATGCAATTCGTACCCACTATTGTAGAAGATTACTTCACTCATCTTCTTTCGTTCCCCGACCTCGCATCGCGTTTTCATGATGATCCGGATTTTACCAAGCGTGTCAAAAATAAAATGATCGAACACATCGACCGGATCTTACAGGCTGAATTCAACGACGCCTACATGAATGATGTAAAAAGGATCGGTACAGTCCACAACAGAGCCGGCGTCGATCCGCAGTGGATGGTGGCGGCGTATGGTGCTCTGTTATCTGCGATCCGCGGTACCATTTTCAAATCCGAGCGGTGGTGGACGCGCGTTATTGGTTCGAAAAACAGTGACTTGATGGTTGCTTTGAACAAAGCCTTTTTTCTTGATCTGGAGCTTACGATCAGTAGCCATCTCGACGCGGCGCGAATTGAAAAAGACTCTGCCATTATTGAAATCAGCGACAAGTTCAACGAATTCTTCTTGGGTATTATCGGCCAACTGACTGACAAGTCCGAGGGAACGGCACAGATGAGCCATTCGATGTCGGCGGCGACCAAAACATTGGTTAAGTCTTTTGATGAAGCCAATCAGCGGATTGCATCGGTTGCGACACACTCGGGCGCGATGTCCAACATTGTTCGTGACGCGGGCAAGCAGGTTCAGCAGCTAGAAATGCGCGTTCAGAAGATTTCCGAGGCGGTCGAGACGATCAATATGATCGCCAAGCAGACGAACCTACTTGCGTTGAATGCGGCCATTGAAGCCGCGCGTGCCGGTGCGGCCGGTAAAGGGTTTGCTGTTGTTGCTTCCGAGGTGAAAGAGCTTGCCACGCAAACCAGCCGCAGCACGGATGATATTTCCGAGAAAATCGGGAAAATCCGTGAAGAAACGCAAACAACGTCGGAAAATTTTCGACGGATTATCGAAGGCATCACAGCTATCGACGCGGAGACCTCGGCGGCCAGCGAAGAGTTCAGCCGCCAGAACCGTGCGGCCGCGGTGATTTCCGAGAAAACCCAATCGACGTCCGAAGTGGTGCGTACATTGGCCCATGAACTACAGGTGCTGGATCAGCAGGTCGGCGCTTTCCTAAGTGATTTGCGCGATCGTTAAAATGTGCGTTTAGAAATCGACGGTCACGTTCGGCAGGTTCAGGGATTTTACAAGGTCCCGCAATTCCTGACGGGCGGCCACGTTAGAGATGTTCAGCCGTGTGACGCCGACGTCTTTTAGGTCCAATAGAGTCAGACCGCGCGGGAACAACTCGCGGAATATAACACGCTCGTTAAAGCCCGGTGCCGTACGGAAGCCGATACGTTGCGCCAGCTTGGCGACGGCGCTTTCCATCTTTTTCTTGTTGACCATGTTTTGCGCCCCCAGACGATTGCGCAGGATGATCCAGTCGATCGGCGGCAATCCGGCCTGTGCCCGCAGCTGGCGGGCAGTCCACACCATTTCAGAGTAGACCGAGGGGCCAAGGATTTTCTGACCTGTATCATCGGTTTTTGCCAACAGATCGAAATCGACGAAACTGTCGTTCAGCGGTGTGATCAGCGTGTCTGCCAACGAATGGGCCACCTGTGACAAGCGAGTGTGAGATCCGGGGCAGTCGATCAGGATAAAGTCGCTTTTCGGCTCAAGCTCGGCCATGGCGGCGGACAGGCGCAGGTCATAGATGTTTTCGCCCGGCGCGACGGTAGCTTTGTCGATCTCGGGCAGTGCGATATAGTCGGGCGTCGGCAGAACAATGCCTTCACGTTCCATGAATGAAACGCGCTTTTCGACATAGTTGCCAAAGGTTTTCTGACGCAGGTCCAGATCCAGCGCACCCACGCGGTGCCCCATGCGGGCTAGGGCTGTTGCCACGTGCATTGAAACGGTTGATTTGCCCGCTCCGCCCTTTTCGTTTCCGACTACAATGATATTCGCCATGGTCATCCCTCAAATGTTGGGGCTGTTTCCCAGTCTTCGGGTCTTCCCGCAAGAGAAAATCTGTGGACAACTATCCCCCAAAGAAAAAGCGCCGCAGTTTCAGGCTGCGGCGCTTTTCGAAAATCGACAGGAAGGAGCCTTAGAAGCCCAGACCTTCGTATTTCTTTTTGAACTTCGATACGCGGCCGCCGGCGTCCATCAGGCGTGAAGATCCGCCAGTCCATGCGGGGTGCACGGTCGGGTCAATATCCAGCGCCAGAGTGTCGCCTTCGTTGCCCCAGGTCGAACGCATCTTGATGATGGTGCCATCGGTCATTTTGACGTCGATGAAGTGGTAATCGGGATGGATGTCTTTTTTCATCGGGCCAATCCTTATTTAGGTGCGCGGTAGTTGGTCTGTTCGGCGATACGTGCCGACTTACCACGACGCGAGCGCAGGTAGTATAGTTTCGAGCGACGGACGCGACCGCGACGCACAACAGTGATGCTGTCGATGTTGGTCGAGTACAGTGGGAACACACGTTCCACGCCTTCGCCGAACGAGATTTTGCGAACAGTGAACGAACCGGCAATGCCTGTGCCGTTTTTACGGCTGATGCAAACGCCTTCGTACATCTGAACACGCGAACGGGTGCCTTCGGTAACTTTGTAGCCGACACGAATGGTGTCACCTGCTTTGAAATCGGGGATGTCTTTCCCCAGGGCGGCAATCTGTTCCGCCTCGATCTGTGCGATCAGGTTCATCTGATACGCTCCTATATTTGCTCGTGGTTGTTCCACGAAGTGTTGATGCCGCCTCAGAACTCCTTGTCTTCGATCGGGTCCGCAAATGCGCCCGCAGGAGGGTCAGGTCGTCGTTACTTGCACCTTTGTGTCAGGCTGGCCGCGTTGAAGAAAACCGGATATGCCAAAACAAAAAGGGTCCGCGGGCCGATTCCGGCTGCGAACGAGCGGTGTATAGGGGGGTTGGATCAAGGTAGCAAGGGAAAACAGGTCGAAATCCACCCACTTTAATCGTAGGCCGCATCCACGATAATCTCGACCTTCAGCACTTCGCGGGCCAGTTTGGCTTCGCCACACGCGCGGGCAGGGGCGTGACCTTCCGGGACCCATGCGTTCCAAACCTCGTTCATGCCATCAAAGTCTTTCATGTCCGCCAGCCAGATGGTGGCGCGCAGCATTTTCTCGCGAGACGAACCGGCTTTGATCAGCAATTCTTCCAGACGGCGTAGGCACTCTTTGGTTTGCTCTTGAATGGTGTCGCCTTCACCGACTTGGCCAGTGATATAGGCGACGCCATTGTGTTTGACGATTTTCGAAGAGCGGACTCCGGTGTCGATGCGTTCGATCATGGGATATTCTTTCTGTTTATCAGAGCGGCTTAAATCCAGCGTCGGACTTTCGCGCGGTAGGATTCGTAGTCTTTGCCAAACACCTGGCCAAGGTAACGTTCTTCGGGGGCGATCATCCAGCGGTCTAGCAAGATGACACCAACACCGGTAAGCCCCAGAAACCAAAGCGATTGCGAAAATATTGTGATGCCGAGCGCTACGAGAACGGCACCAAGGTAATTCGGGTTGCGGCACAGCGAGAATGCGCCAGATGTGATCAATTGGGTTGTCGGCGTTCCCGGAAGGCTGGGTTGATCCGCGGCATCGAGGCTGGCTTTGGCCCAGTCGATCAGGCGGAATCCCAGAAAGATCACAATTAGGCCGGATAAGACCGTTACAACATTT
>Ga0181568_10003800_pt1 | contig 13561 bp, 14 predicted proteins | sample 101ome_20_FD_133758 | JGI IMG/M metagenome (GOLD analysis project Ga0181568, IMG submission 133758) | Coastal salt marsh microbial communities from the Groves Creek Marsh, Skidaway Island, Georgia - 101404AT metaG (megahit assembly) | ecosystem: Environmental > Aquatic > Marine > Intertidal... | reverse complement strand
GCGAATAGTGCGATTGAAGACGCACCCATTCCGAATCCAGCAGCGTGAGTAATGTTTGTGTCTCCCGAATCACCTGCTCCGAAGAAGAAGGCGACTAAAGATATACCAAGTAGTCCAAGACCTCCGACTGAAAGTCCCATAACGGCTCCACCGTTGTAAGATACCTCCAAAGCACCTGCTTGGCCACTCTCAGCAGCGGCAACTGCGGTTCTACCGTTTGCAGCCGTTGCAGCCTTCATACCAGACAAACCAGCGAGAACACTTGCGAGTGCGCCCCCTAAGAATGCCAGTGCTGTCAAGTGGCCGTCTTCTTCTGTTACGAAGAACAGAAGTACGGCTACTATTGTCACGAAAATTGAGAGATATTTGTACTCCGCTTTCAAGAAAGCCATAGCGCCATCCTGAATTTGCGAAGTAATATCCGCGACTGTCATATTTTCGATTTTTATATCGTTAATTTTTTTGTATAGCATAGCAGCAATGCCTAATCCGACTAATGATGCTACAACTGCAATTAGTGCAATCTCCATAAAATCACCTGTGGTCTCCGACTTTGGTACCCTTCATAAGTACATCCCTCGGATTTACCGAGTTAAATGGCGTTTTCTTAGGGGTTGACTGTAAAGCCGGAATCTTGGATTTTGGATGTGATGTTTTCTTTTGAAACACCTTTGGATACGACTGTTACCTTTCCTTCAGAAGATGATGCTGATACTTTCTTTACACCGGATAAAGTGGTTAATGCTGCTGTGATTTTTCTTTCACAACCACCACAATCCATACCTGAAACGTTAAACTCATGAGTTTCTGCTTTAGAAAATAATCCCATGATACAGGCCAAGAGGCATCCCGATTTCAATACAATGGTTGATAGAGGTAAGACCGCCCGAAGGGCTTGATGACAATCACTGCAGAGGAGGTTCTCAAAGAAATAGGACCCGTGCAAGAGGTGCTTGATGCCCACGATGGTGTTGTCACCGTATTGGATACAGCAGACGGTATCGTTATGCTATCTCTTGATGGCGGATGTGTTGGTTGTTCCTCTACACCGATGACTGCAATGCAGATTTACTACTCGTTGAAGCAATTGGACACAGTTCAGGATGTGATATTCGTTAATGGTGAATTACCTGAATACATGCGAACGTTCATCGACCAAAAAATGGCTGACGAATCAAAAGATGAAGGCGAGATTGTTTAGTCCTCTTCTTTTTTCTTGATACTGTGAGGGTTGGCTCCAAAAGACACATTTTGGCCTTTGATATTCATTCTTGCAGCAATTGCAACGACTATACAAAGCAATGAAAGTGGCTTTGGAAGATAGTTTGAACCCCATAATTCTCCACCTGATAGAGAAAGCCACCAAAGTAAGCCTGCTGTTATCAATAGAGAAAACATGATGAAATTTTGGGCGACCAATTCTAACTTCTCATTTCGCGAAAAGGTGGCGATGAAAATGAAAGCAGTAAGCGAGATGAAGCACATGGATTCTGAAAGTAATTCCAGCGTTTCGGCTTCCACCATGTCTATGCCAGCAGGCAGGGGTTCTTCAACCCTAAACCGCTGGGTTCACCATGGCAGGCCAATCTTGGAAACTCCCAAAGCCTCGAGCAAATGGTCCACCATTTTTCAGTCGGAACCAAATCAGCACTGCTCTGCATCAAATGGCAATTCTTTTGGAACTTGGCGGTGCTGTAGTTTTCAGAACAAGATCATACCAAAATGCATCGAGATTAATTGGTTCTCTATCTCAGGATTTAGGCGAATTGGTTGAAACAAAGGAAATTTTCAACCTCAAAGGAATTGGAAAGGGACTAGGTGCTGCAATTAGCCAAGCTGTCGGCGAGGGAAAGTGGCCAGAGGATTGGGTAAAACTGCATGATGAAACTTCAGAAGGTCTCATTGAAATGCTTGGAATACCAGGTGTTGGCCCGAAGAAGATTAAGGCACTCCATGATGAATTAGGGATTAATTCAGTAGCAGATTTACAAGAAGCATGTGTAAAGAATGAAGTTGCACCAATGGCAGGATTTGGTGCGAAAAGCCAGCAAAAAATACTCGATGGAATCGACTTGTTGGCGAGATTCTCGGCTAGAAGAAGACTAGACATAGGCTTACGATACGGTCAAACCTTCCTTTCTATGGTCGAAAAATTGGATGGTGTTCAAAGAGCCGAATTAGCAGGTTCTGCTAGAAGAAGAAGAGAAACTATTGGAGATTTAGATATTGTAGCAGCAGTTGTCCCAGAGAATGTAGAATCTGTGACAAATCAAATCTTGTCATTGAAAGGAATCGCCGACATCAAAGGAGCGGGGGATTCCAAGGTTTCGGTAATTCTCGATACCTCGATTTTTGAAGAAGGGTTCAGCCTCGGACATTTAGACGCCAATGTACTCGATGCGATTGGCGGGGAGAGCTACGAGCAACTAGAATCAGGAGGAACAATAGATGCCCAAGTCAGATTGGTCCCTCCACACGTTTTCCCCTACACACTTGCATACTTCACAGGTTCAAAGGAGCACAATATCCGTATGAGACAGAAAGCCATGGATATAGGCTTGAAACTAAACGAATTCGGCTTAATGCCTGAAACTGAATTAACAGGTCTGGAGGCCGCTAAGACATCGCTTCCTGCAAAAACCGAAGCGGACATCTACAAGCATCTAGGTTTAGATTACGTAATTCCTGAACTAAGAGAAGACCTTGGTGAAATTGAAGCCTCTGCATCAAATTCACTGCCTGAACTAATCTCTCTATCAGATGTTAAGGGATCTTTGCACAATCACACAACACTCTCAGATGGTGAAGCATCTCTAGAAGAAATGGCAGATGCTGCTCGCAGAATGGGATGGAATTGGCTAGGAATTGCCGACCATTCGCCCACTTTGCAAATTGCGAACGGGGCAAGCGCAGATGACCTTCTACTACAACATGAAAGAATCGTCAAATACAATTCAGAGTGGAAAAGCGATGGAATTGATTTCCGTCTATTCAGCGGAGTAGAGTCTGATATTCTCGAGGACGGAAAACTCGACCATCCAGATGATGTACTATCGCAAATCGATTACGTTGTAGCAAGCGTCCACGCTATGACCAAATGGAGAAACAGGGATGAATCACAAAATACAGAGGATTTGCTAAAGTGTTTAGACCATCCAGCAACCACAGTATTGGGACACCCCACCGGAAGAATCCTTCAAGGGCGAGAAGGCTACGATGTCGACTTGCACACTGTTTTGGAATACATGGCTGATGCAAATAAAGACGGTGTTCTGAAAGCGGTTGAATTGAACGCTTCTCCATATCGACTAGACTTAGACTGGAGGATGTGTAAGAGAGCGAAGGAGTTGAAAGTCCCAGTAGTAATCAATCCAGATGCACACTCAATCCAAGGTTTGGGCGATATTGACTACGGCGTGATGGTTGCACGTAAAGGATGGTTAGAGAATTCCGATATCCTGAATACTATGCCAGGAGACGAACTGTATTCAAAATTAAAGGGTGATTAAATGAGATTTTTACGAGCGGTTATTATTGGATTTCTCTCAATTTTCCCAGGGACAATACTAGGTTATCTTGGATGGTTAGCAACCGGTTCATCAAAGGATAATTATTCACCATCGGTGATTTTCTTTTGCAATGTGATCCCTCTAGGATTCATAATTTTTGGATTCCTTTGGGCTTGGAAAAATGGTGAAGAGTACGGCGTTAATTTCCAGGGCTGATAGAGATGAAAAGAGCGGAAAAGGCAGAAAAGATTCTCCATATGCTGGAAGAATATTATCCTGAAACACCCGTTCCTCTCGACCATAACAACGAGTTTCAATTACTCATTGCTGTATTGATGAGTGCCCAAACTACCGATAAAAAAGTCAACGAAGTCACACCAGAATTGTTTCGACGTGGACCAAATGCAAAAGAAATGTCGACCTTGGGAATAGAGACGATTAGAGAGTTGATTAGAGAAGTCGGCCTTGCTCCAACCAAAGCAAAGAACATTCACAATCTTTCTCTAATTCTTGTTGAGAATTATGATGGCGTAGTACCCGCTACATTCGAAGATTTAGAAGCTCTACCTGGTGTTGGTCACAAAACTGCATCTGTAGTTATGGCGCAGGCGTTTGGAGTCCCTGCCTTCCCCGTTGACACTCATATCCACAGACTTGCTGCTAGATGGGGCCTCTCCAATGGGAAAAGCGTTGAAAAAACTGAGAAGGATTTGAAGGCTATATTCCCTAAGGAATCATGGAATAAATTGCATCTGCAAATTATTTTCTTTGGACGTGAATATTGCCCTGCGAGAAATCATGACTTGACAAATTGTCCAATTTGTTCGTGGACTGCTACTAAGAAGCGAATCTCACAGGAGATGGGAACTCGTTAATATCCTCGAAACTATTCAAAGGATTTTCAGCAAACTCATCACCGATGACCCACTTTAACACATCGACCATCCCCCTTGCCCTAGCAAATTTTGCTGCTGCTCTGCGGCAACCATCTTTGTCTCTCGCTCTTTTTCTTTGCTCGAACTTCATCTTTTGTTCAAACATATTTTCTTCGGCTTCAGCAAGCATCCACTCTATTTCAGCCCAAGTTCTTGAATATGGAATTGATTTATTCATCTAACTAACTTCCTATGTTGATCATAACCTTCTTTCATCAATCGTATACCCCAAGTCACCAACAATCCTGCAATTACAAGTTCACAAGTTAGGGCTATAATGGTGATTACTTCGGTCATGTTTGTCCGCAGTTTCGGTTAGTATTGGAATGAGTGTTAGTATCAAATATATGGCTATATTTTCTAATTACGCACTAAACAAACTGGTTGCGCCATCTAGGATATATGATGAAACAAGACTTGCAATAGCTGCTATCCAGGTTAGTTGGATCATTTGACCAACAGCGCTTGTATAGCCACCGCCTCTAAGTCTTGTAGCAATCAATGAAACCGCTAGAATTTGAATTAGAATCAGAATTGATGCTATTATTTTGAATGCTGTGATGTTATCCTCGACTGAACTAGGGTCTTCCATAACAGGAAGAACGAAACCTCCTGCGGCATCAGTTATTGACCCTATATCGGTCGAATCTGCAATGCTCTGGGCTACTCCAGCAATTGTTTCACCGAGTTGTAATACAATCGATATTGTCACGTTTAGTGAAACTACCGATGAAATTAGTAAACCAAGCGCTACACCCCACATTGTAGAGGCAGAAAGACTTCTTCTTCTTCGAAGAGAAAGGATATTCGTGACAGATTTTGAAACCATGTCAGCGGTTTGTGCTGGTTCTCCTGATGATTGTGAACCCTCGATGTATATTCTATTGAATCGGGAAATTACTGCCGAATTCGTATCAGCAGCGAAATAATCCCAGGCTCTTTCACTATCAATTCTAGTAGACAATCTCTTCTCAAGGCGGTCGATTGAATTGTCTAATAGGCCAAAATCAACACCTCTTAGAGCCCTGATTGTTGCACTAGGCTCTGCGCTTCTAGCCTGTGCAGTTCCTCCTAATGCTCTGATGAAATCAGGATAAGCCTCATCTCTTCTCAGAACTTTATTTTCTTCTCTTTGGACGATTGTTGCAGGAATTAACAATGGCGTGACTGGAACAACCAACAAAATCAATCCATATTTATCCCACGATACAGTCAATTCTTCCCAGTAGACCACTACGAAGAATAAAGTCAATATGAACAAAATCACACTTACAATGCCTGCACCTAACCATGCCTGTCTGAACAGCAATCTAAACGGCGTTGAGAATTCATCTCTAGCAAATGTTTGGTCATCAGGGATTGTTGCTCTGAAAGCGAATAATGCACCGACTTGGACAACGACAAAGAGCAATCCTGCAACTAATAGCCATCTAATTCTAGTCGCCATCTCCAATGGTGTTGATGACCCATTTCCTATCTCGAATAGGACCAAATGAATTCCAGCGATAACAAGACCAAACAATCCAGCAGAAACCAATGAAACATAGATTTCTTTCATTGTGTCTACGCTTTCTAGCCTAGTATCATACAGAGTATTGTATTGTTCAGCAACCGTTTCTTGCTCTGCTCGCATAAAAGCGTCAATTGGCTGACCTGCTTCTATCGAGAACGCCATTCGATCTAGAAAATCAGACCATAACGGGGAAGGCGATTGTCTAGCAACTATTCTTGCTGCTTCAGGTAAAGGAGTATGCCATTTGTCTACCAATGTCTCAATTCTCTTGACTTCATTAGCCAATTCACCATAATCTTTCATTTGACGCAATATATCGAAAATTGTCTCTGCTCCAACTTCTCCTAATGACAAAATGCCCATTCTTGTGATGAACATGTGCATTTCTTTCTCAATTTTTATTGCTGAACGATTTAAATCTAAAATCGGGAAATATATCGCTGCACCAATAGTTAGGATTGGTAGTAAAATAATCAGGAAAACGCCAGTAAAGCCTGCGAATAAGGCACCCTCGCCTAATCCTCCAGTGAGGAAAATGAGTAAAATCGCAGTGACTAACCCGGCGAGAGCCGCTGGGAGAATGAATAGTAAAAGAAAACGGGAAACCGGCATTTCAAGGCGACGTAAAGCGATTTGCCATGTCGCCATCCTCTCCATTTTGCCAACTCCTATTCTAGCGTTCGTTGACACTTACCCATGTGTCAACCGCTGCACGGAATGCATCCCATCCTCCATTGTAGTACAGATTTAGTAAGTCAAAAACATCATCATAATGAGTTAAACCTCTATCAGCCATTGTTTGAATCGCATCAGCTCTTCTATTCAACTCATCATAGATGTCCCTTTTATTATCAAATCCAGCTACTGCAGCTATTTTGTTTTCCAATAAATGTGATTGGAACATACCACGGAAGTAGTGTTTATCCTTTACAGGGTCCCATTCGAACATACCACGGGTTAGAACACCGTCACTGTGCTTATTGTATCCAATGACTTCGTCAATACCTGTGATACGTCTGGCGATTCCTCCACCAGGCGCTTCTACTACTTCTTGGAAAATTGCGAAATTCAGGTTATCGAAGAACCGAATTGGAACATTGATTGGGTCACCAGTAAATCTCTGAATCATTTTAACGATAGAAGATGCGTGGAATGTAGCAATTACAGGGTGACCAGTCTGCATGGCCTGGAATGCAGTAGCACCTTCAACACCACGAATTTCTCCAATGATGATATATCTTGGTCTAGACCTTAATGCTGCTTTTAGTAAATCGAACATTTCGACTCGGCTCTCTTCATTCTTGGAGTCACGTGTAACAAGTCTCTGCCAAATTTTGTGGCGAACCTTAACTTCAGGTGTATCTTCTGCAGAATATATCTTCACATTGTGGTCGATGAATGGCAAAATAGCGTTTAGCGTAGTTGTCTTACCTGACGCGGTTTCTCCACTGACAAGAACAGACATACCGTATTCTAAACAAATCCAAATGTATGCTGCTACTTGAGCACTCATTGTTCCCCATTGAATCAATTGAGTAATCGAAATTGTTTCTTCGGCGAATTTTCTGATTGTAAACGACGGTCCCAACATGGAAACGTCGTCTGAAAATATGATATTAATACGCGAACCATCTAGTAATGCACCATCGATAATGGGCTTATTGTCGGATACTGGTCTACCAATACGCTCAGACATAGCACGCAGATATCGAGCGAGGATATCTCGCTCTCTAAATCTGATATTTGATGTGACCATTCCGAAGACCTTGTGGTCCATGTGGACGTGTTTTAGACCGATTGAGTGAATATCTTCAAGCATTTCATCTGAAAGTAAAGGCTCCAATGGACCGTTTCTAATCAAGTCTCTAATGACAATATATCGTAGTCTGTCTCGCTGTTCCTTTGTGACGACTAATCTTTTGTCATCCATTCCTAGAACTTCCCAAACCTTACCTTGCCTTCGAGTTGCCCCTCTGACTTCAGAATCTAATACAGTATATCTGTCAATCATTCCAGATAATATATTCTCAAATTCATCATCCGTGGTAAATGTTGGAGCGGCTGGGGCTTCTTGGAGAAGAATTTCAACTAGACTGCGACGAATATTTTCTTCTTCATCAGTAAGTTGTGGTTCTAGACCAAACCAAAGGGTCTGACCTTCAGAACCATCCTCGTCAATTGGCCTATACATATGAACAAAAATCGGTTCTTTTGTTAGATAGATTAGATTTAGTGGCTCTATTTTTCTCGCATCTCTATCCAATGGACCATAATAGTAAGGTCTTGAACCATATTTGGCTTCGAAGTCAGCAACCCACTTTGCGATGTGCGGGTGTGCTGCCATAACAGATTCAAGATCCCCCTTTTGGAATCGTGGTTCATCGTCAACCATTCTCAGCTCACCGCCGTAATGTCAACGATGAAGCCCATATATGGTTCAACTCTCCAGCCTACGCTAGCCTGAACTGGCCCTGCTGCTCTAAGGAACCTAGTGACTACGATAGTTCTCTTTAGTTCACCACCAACGAATCCTGCATTGAGGTCCAAAAGTACTTCACAGGATGAACGCAACTTATGTAGTAATTTGTCATCCATTTCAGTAGGGTCTACTGTTAGCATTAGAGACCTAGATTCACTACATATTTTCCTCAATTTTTGTAAGACTTCATCTTTCTGTTTAGTATCTAAATCACTCGGCATAAGTGATGACGCAGTATCTATTACTACTACATCCGCCTTGGTGATAGCATCAGAGTCGAGTACATCGAAAATTCCAACATCGTCTCTGGTTTCAGCAATTACTCCAAATCTTGAGAATACCATTAGCCTACCTGAGGCAATGTGTTCTGTCACTGGATATCCAATGGATTCCATTTGTTCGATCCATCCTCTCGTTGTTAATTCAGTAGTAACTGCTAGAACTTTAACTCCGTTTTCTAATAGACCGTAGATTATTCTTTGACTGATTAGAGATTTTCCGCCACCTACTTCGGCCTGAAGCATCCACAACGAGCGATTTGGCAATCTAGCACCCATTGCGCTAGAAAGGCTGTCCTGTTCTAGAGTGAACTCAAAACCGTCTTCAACTGGTTTAGGAGGTTCATCAAACACTTAGCCTCACCTCTTCTGTTGCTGAATCTGTTCCGGATGCCCCGCCTGAAACCGTTGATTTAACTACGGCTGTGACTGAAACTAGATTTGCATCAGCATAACTCCATGAAGAATCTGAAACGATTACCTCTAGGATGTAATTTGATGCCCAAACACTTCCAGTTGGATAAACTGCAGTTCTAAGAACTGAAGCCGGCGCGCCATCAACGAAAACCGACAATGTTGTTTCATCTAAGGTTCTAATGCCACTATTTTGGAAAAATAGTGTAATATTCTGATTTGTTCCAGATGTGTCTAATTCAACATCACCAAGGTCGCCACTGAAGGATAGATCCGTCTCAGCGTTAGCCTTGTCGTTTTTGGCATTGGTATTTGTCGTTCTTACAACATCTCCCCATGAATCAATCAAGACGGCTGAGGCTGCACCACTTATCAGTAATGTTGCTACCAACATTATCATTGTAGATGCACCTCCGTCTGCCATTGAATCACCTTATGCTACCGTTGAACCTTTTACTACTCCATCAATTGTAATCGCAATTCTTGTTGCTGCATCATAAGATCCTGTAGAATAATAGAAACTGTATGTTTCACCTGAAAAGATAATGCTCGGAGTATAGCCATTGTATTCATCTGAGAAAGTTATTGGGTCATCTCCATTAGTAAACAACCAAATGTTATCAGTATCAATCGATGTGGTACCCGTATTTGTGATATTAGTGTAAACCATTGTTCCAATGGTTGCTGTGATGTTTAGATTAATACCGGTATTAGCAGCTGTAACCTCAAGATAATAGGTTGTTGGACTGTTGAGATACGAAGAACCATGGTCGAGGATTTCTAATCCTGTTACCACTCCTCCTGAAATCACTAAGTCTGCTAAAAATGTCCCAGTACTTCCGTTAACTTCCACTTGGCCTGCAGAGTATCCTGAACCAGCATTATTGATGGTGTAATCTACTACTGCGCCAACTATGTCACTTGCATCATCTATTGTGAAATCCGGTACAGGTTGAGCAGAGGCTTCGATTTGTGCAATGGACTCATCAACTTGATTTTCTAGTGAAGTAATCGCTAAAGCGAAGACTACTAGCATTGATGTTCCAATCACCATTGCCCCTACTGCAACACTACCCATTCAATCATTCTCCTCTAAGACTTCTAGATCTTCTCCAGTTTGATACCATTGCAGAGAACGTTAGTAGTTCTCGATTTGGAAGATGGTCTTCCAATGCGCTTTCAGTATCTCCTGGAGCAGCCATCTGTACAATCGCAAGAATTTGATTACCTTCTTCGGCTGAAAGCATTCCTGAATTCATTGCTTTTTGCGTAAAAGAAACCGCCGCCATTCCGGAGAGATGGTCCAGTAATAGTGCTGCCACTGATGGCGCACCAACTGAGCCTTCTCCGCCTTCGCCTAGATGCTCAGGTGCTATCAAGAATGGGTTAGAAGCGAGTGCTTGTGCCTCATACAATTCCAATAGAGGAGCTGCATCTTCAGTCATCATTCTTGGCGTACCTGCAGATGTGATTACTTCTCCTGAAGCAGTCACTATCTTGTCACCTTCTGCAATATCTACATTGATTTCTTCGCCAGAGGCCGCCACGAATCCGCCTGTTGGCATAGATTCGAGACTTGTCTCGAATTTTCGTAGCGTATCTTCGACTAGATCCATCCGACTGGAGATAAGTCTCTCCAGACTAGATGTATCTACATTGGCTTGAACAGGTGATGCCGACTGAGCAACTGGTGCTGCAGTAGGAATCGCTCCTGTACTGTTCAATCTAGCTCTTGTTGGACCAGGTGCTATGGTCCAAGCGTCCTCTTCTGAGAGTTCACCTTGGTCTGGCATAGGTACTTGCTCAATTGCAATACTTGCCATAATTCTAAGCCTTTCCTCAGAAAGGTCGTCGGACTTTTCACTGGACCTATCACTGTTTCCAAACGGCCATGCCATGCATGTACCCTCCACGACCTGAAGATCTTCGGGGCTGAAATCAACCCCGAAGAAAATCAGACCAGATCGGAACCGAATGTCTTGTCAGTAATAGTTAGAGTTTCGTAGGTTGAACCGCCACCTTGGATGTGAATCCACAATGTGATTTCATCATTGATGTTTTGGTTATCTATTCCACAATCGTCGCCATTGTTTGTACCAGCAGCGTTTAGATCCATCTTTATGACGTAATTTTCACCAGGATTGATGAACATTGCTTCTCTTGATGTGTCTGCACCAGTTACTTGGCCAAAGGTTCCATCACCGTTATCATCAGTTGGACCCATGAATTCTTCAGGGTATGCGAAGTTGGCACTATCGTCATCAGTGTCATCTCCGTCACCGAAGAATCCTGCGATGAATTGGTATCCAGCGTTATCTGAACCTGCCCCTGATGTTTCATCCAAAATTCCGTCACCATCTGGGTCACGGTTTGTACATGCTACCTGCCATGCAATGTCTCTAACATCTAGAACATCGCTACCAGGGCTTGATTCAAAGTACATGAATACCTCATCCGAGTCTTCAACAACAACCTTCTTTACTGCAATTTTACCCGCAATTTCTCTTTGTGTGTCAGAACCTGTTTGTTGTGCGTTCTGTTGCAATTTTTCACCAGTCTGGATAATTACTGCTGATGCGACAGCAGCAACTAGGATTAGAGCAATGAAAACAATCATTGCACCAATACCGATAGCTCCAGATTCTGATTCTGTTTTTCCTCTGTAAGTATTATTCTTCATCTTGAACACCTCAAATAATTAGAGCACCCTCGTCAGTGCTTGTGTACGATAGAATTTCGTGTGTAGTTCCGCCACCAACAACTGAAATGATCAGGTTGTGCTTTTCATTCAAAAATGGATTGCACTCTCCCTGAGCCATTTCTGGTACGTCATCGGCAGAGGCTGCTCCACCATCTTCTTCATCTGGGGAGGTTTTCAAACTAATCATGTACACATTCGCCGGGTTCAGTGTGTCGTCATCATCATCTAGGTTTCCATCACTGTCTTCGTCGTAAAGTTTCTCGGAACCATCTACATTAACAGTATCCAAGTTCATCTGATCGTTTGGTGTATCGCCTTGAGCATCTGTGTTGGTAGCGAATCCATCAAAGGACCCCCATACACGTTGTGTAGCTCCAGTTGCGTCATCAGTACAGGTAATAGACCAACTGATTTGGCTTTCTAAAACCGGTTCACTTCCAGCAGCCAACTCGTAAACCAATGTGATACATCGGTCTTCTTCGTCATCTGACACACCGTCACCGTCAGCGTCTCCGTCACAATCTGTTTGGTCACCTACCATTGCAGCGATGATACTCACTTTTCCACCGATTTCTTCCTGTGTGTCAGAACCGGTTTGTTGTGCGTTCTGCTGCAACTTCTCACCCGTCTGGATGATTACTGCGCTCGCAACTGCGGCAACCAGAATCAGAGCAATGAAAACAATCATTGCACCAATACCGATTGAACCCCAATCGTTATTTTCGTTCATTCTTCTTTCTTGCATTTTTTTCACCTTTTTTTGTTTTTTTTTTGTTTTTTTCGTATCTCTACAGTCCTCCCCGACCAGCAGTGCTAATGCAGGGTGGAAAATGATCAGGCTCTGGCTACACCTCCATCGCCCATGTCAATGATGAGTGGCATGCTGATTACGCCCACTTCATCTGGTGATAATTTCTCTATTAGCGGCAAAGTATCCGCCTTGTATCCAGGAGGCAGCCATGGCTGGAGAAGAAGGTCTCTAATCGTCTCCATACTCCTGTTTTGAATTCTCATTGTCACATCGATTTTACCTGCTGAAATTTCATACCCTGTTTGAATTGAAATCTTTCTTGAAAGTGGAACCTCGTCCATTCCGATTCTCAAGCCTGGCTTAACATCGAAACGAACCAAGATTACATCCCCTGGCCTCATGATAGGAAGGTCTACTGATTCGGGATAGCATTGCCATTCTTTTGGTACAGGAGGAGAAAGTCGCATTTCTGGAATTGGTCTTGAACCATCGTTGCAAATTCTAACGATAAGAACTCCTGTCTCGCCGCCTGCTGGCCATCTTGTGTCGATACCAACCCAGAAATTTCGGAATAAGAATGGGTTTAGAGCAACTGCTGAATCTACAACTAAATCACCGATCAGTTGCTCAACTTCTTCTGCAGCGTAAGCAACATCACCTAATTCAGCAGCTCCTGTTGCATTTTTCAGCCTTCTCAAAATAATTTCTAATTCAGCCTCTTGAATGGTTTTCTCTTTCAATAGGCGGTTTAACATAGCAATATTTCGCCTTAACTCTACTACGTCTTCTTCAACTCTTGACAGAGTTTTTTCTGCCTTCTTTACAGATTTCTTTGCCTTGAATAACTTGTGTTGCTCAAGATTCAACCTTGCATCGATTATGTCGTATTCTGTGGAATCCAAAGAAGAATCTCCTGAAGAAACGCCGTACACTATATGTTCCAACTCTCTGCTAGCACGGATTAGGTTGTCGGCAGAAGTT
>Ga0181568_10003797_pt1 | contig 13566 bp, 17 predicted proteins | sample 101ome_20_FD_133758 | JGI IMG/M metagenome (GOLD analysis project Ga0181568, IMG submission 133758) | Coastal salt marsh microbial communities from the Groves Creek Marsh, Skidaway Island, Georgia - 101404AT metaG (megahit assembly) | ecosystem: Environmental > Aquatic > Marine > Intertidal... | reverse complement strand
TTTACTCTCAGAAGTTCTTTGAAGAAACAGATAAAACTATGAAAGTTTATCAGAGAAAATTAGATGGTGACTTTGCTGCTCATAAAAATTCAGTTATAGAAAATTCAGTTGGTGATTACATCTTCCACATTGATGCTGATGAATATCCAAATGAAATACTGCTTCAACAGTTGCCAGAAATATTGGAAATAAATGACGTGGATTTGATTTGGATTCCAAGAGTAAATACAGTAGATGGTATGACAGATGAAGATGTACAGAGATGGGGATGGAGACTTAGTGAGAAAAATTGGATAAACTATCCTGATTATCAAAGTAGGGTATTTCGTAATCATAAAGATATAAGGTGGACTAGACCATTACATGAACATATAGTTGGAGCAAAAACATATGCTCATTTGCCACCACATGAAGAGTTGAGTCTTTATCATCCAAAGACTATAGAAAAACAGACTCAACAGAATATGTTTTATAATCAGAACTTTAGTCAGGAGTTGAATGTAAGAAAATGAGAAAAGTATTTTTAGATTGTGGAGCGCACGCTGGTATATCTGTAAAAAAGTTCAGAGAAGAGTATCCTAACAGTGAAGACTATGAGATAATATCGTTTGAGTGCAACCCAAGATTCACAGAAGGACTAAAAAAGATTGAAGGTATTACATTTCATAATAAAGCAGCTTGGATAGAGGATGGTAAACAAGACTTTTATATCGGACATGCAGCATCCTCTTCGTTGATATACGGAAAGACTCGTGGTAACTTAGACTTTGATAATCCTATAACAGTAGATTCGGTAGATTTCAGTAAGTGGTTGATTGATAACTTTAGTAAGGATGATTATATAATACTGAAGATGGATATCGAAGGTGCTGAGTATCAAGTGTTACCGAAGATGATTGAAGATGGTTCAATAGATTATGTGGATGTGGTATATGCTGAGTTTCACGGAATGAAGGTATTCAAAACCAGAGAGGACACAAAAAAGATTAGAACAGCTATTAGAGAAAAAGGTATCCCAGTACATCATTGGGATGCACAATCAAAGAAACCAATAGTGGGGGTATAATGCCATTCGTAAAAAGAGAAGATGAAACATACATCATAGCTGAGATTGGACAGAATCACAATGGTGATATGGACATCTGTAAGAAACTAATAGACCAACTTATAGTGTACCCATACGATAATATAACTGGTGAAAGACTAAATACTATAAATGCTATAAAGCTAACAAAAAGAGATTTAGATGAGGAGTTATCTAAAGATGGAATGGATGCTCCTTATAATGGAGTAAATTCTTTTGGTAAGACTTATGGTGAACATAGAGAATTTTTAGAGTTGTCTTACTTTCAACATCTACAGATTGCAGATTATGTTAGGAGTAAAGGAGTAGATTTTGTAGACACACTATGTTCAAAGAAAACATTACAATTGGCTGGTGCTGTAGATAAGATAAAGGTAGCGTCTAGAGATTTGACTAACATACCATTACTACACGCAATTGCTGAGACAGATAAAGATGTTATAATATCCACTGGTATGGCTGATAAGTCAGATTTACTTACAGCGATAGAGATATTAGGTAGGAGTGTAACCATACTACATTGTCTTAGTCAGTACCCAGCAGAGTATTCTAGACTGAATCTAATGTCAATAAAATACTTAGAGGAAGAGTTTGGAAAAGAACACACGATAGGTTACTCAGACCATTCTATGGGAATACATATACCACTAGCAGCTGTTGCTATGGGAGCAAAGGTTATAGAAAAGCATGTAACCTTAGATAGAAATATGAAGGGTACAGATCATGCTTGTTCTGCTGAACCACAAGAAATGAAACGGATGGTGCATGATATTAGAACATTCGAAAGAAGTTTGGGTAAAAGAGATGTATTCATAGATGACTCAGTAAAGGGTTCATCCAAAAAGTTATCTAGGTCTTTAGCAACCTGTAATCTCTTATTGGAAGGAGATGTTATAAAAGAAGAAGACATACATATGATAAGTCCTGGTGATGGTCTAAAGTGGTCTGATTTAGAAAAGGTGGTTGGTAAGAAAACAAATAAAATTATTCCACCAAACACTCTGATAAGTATTGAGGATTTAGATTGAAAACATTTGTAACTGGAAACAGCAGAGGTATAGGACTAGCAGTAACTGAAAAACTATCTTCAGAGGGATTTGAGATAGTCGGTGGGTGTAGAAGCGATGGATTCGATATTGAAAAGAATTTTTCTCATGTCGTTGATTCGATTGGTGATTGTGATGTTTTTATAAACAATGCTTATGTCCCGACATATCAGACAATGCTACTTAGAGAAATTTACTCACAGTGGAAGTATCAAGATAAGATGATTATAAATTTAGGTAGTTGTGCTAGTGATATGGCATTAGATAATCCTGATAGGGTAAAGGAGTATCCATCGGAGAAGATAAGGCAAGAAGAATTTATAAAAAATCTGAATATAGAGTATTGTAAAAGTGGTTTCAAAAGAGGATACAAGTGCAGAGTTACCAATCTAAAGATGGGGTATGTTCTAACAGAGTTTCCATCGTTATATGATAAAACGTTATTTCCAACACTAACACCAGAATATGTTGCTGATATGATTCATTGGTTGATAACACAACCAAAGGGTGCTTGTATCAGAGAACTTTCAATTCATTCAACAGAGGAACCATTACAATGTTAGCAGATTTCAAATCACTATTTCAATTGGACAGAAAAGTTATTATAATAACAGGACACAAAGGACTTATAGGTAGTGCTTTTACAGAGGCTTGTGAACAATTTGGTGCTACTGTAGTTGGTTATGATTTACCAGATAATAACATCAATGATGTAGATGATATAAAAAAATTCAAAGATGAAGTCGTAGAGAAGTATCATAAAATTGATGGGCTAGTAAATTGTCACTGGTCAAAACCTGATGGTTTCTTTGATAAGGTAGAAGATTATGAAGAGGATACTTGGGATGAGGTTATGGATTGTAATCTCAAAGGTACTTTTATGATGTGTAAAATAATCGGTAAACAGATGATAGAAAATGGTGGTGGAAACATAGTCAATATCGCTTCTACATATTCAGTAGTCGCACCTAATCATAAAATATATGATGGTATAGAACAACCACTACAAAGTCCCGCATCATACGCTGCTTCAAAAGGTGGGGTTATGGCATTGTCTAATTATCTATCTACTTATTGGGCTAGTAAAAAGATTAGGGTAAATATGATAACACCACATGGTGTATGGAATAATCACGAAGAAACATTTACGAAGAACTTTTCAGAGATGTCACCGATGGGTAGACTCAGCTTTAATTTTGAAGTTGCGGGTGCTTTGATATATTTACTATCAGATGCTTCTTCATATGTCACAGGTCATAATTTAGTAGTCGATGGGGGATGGACAGCTTGGTAAAAAACATAAATGATATCTGCTTGATCGTTCAGGCAAGATTAGGCTCTACCAGAGTTCAGAATAAAATGATGAGAAAATTTTCAGATACTACTCTGATAGATTTAGTTATTAGTAAGTTGAAAACTTCTAAGGTGATACCACAAGAAAATATTTATATGTCAGTATGGGATGAGGAATTGAAAGATGTTGCTAATAAACATAATGTGAACATATACCATCGTTCAGAAGAATCTGCTAAATCAGAGGGTGGTGATTTGAGTGTTTTATTTGAGTGGTGGGATAAGTTACCATACAAGTATGTTGTATTAGTTAGTGCTTGTAATCCGTTATTGAAAATAGAGACTGTTGATTCTTTTATTGAAAAGTTCATGAGTACAGATAGTGATGGATGCTTTGGTGTTATCGAAAAGAAAACATACTACTGGAATGAATCTAATGAATCAATAACAGATTGGAAGGGATTACAGACTATGAATACGAAGTTCGTAGAACCTACTTATGAAGCTGCTCATTGTTTGTATGCCAGTAGAATGGATATAATCGGTGATGGTAACTGGATGGATAAAAACTATCCACCACAACCTGAACTATTCGTTATGGATGAGTTGGAAACTTTTGATATCGATTATGAATGGCAATTTGAAATTGGAGAGTTATTATATGCTAGACATAACTAGAAAATATAAGAAAGAAATGCAGGACTTGGAGACTTGTGAAGAAAGAATAAATCTTCTGAAAGACTCTTATAAAGATAAGATTGCGTGTATAGTCGCTACAGGTCCTTCATTGAGGAATCAAGAAAAAGAAGAGTTGAAAAGGGTTCTTAGTAGAGATGATATAGTTGTGCTTAGTATCAAACAAGCATTGAATTGGACAGAAGAAATTACAGACTTTCATGTTACTAGTACTTGGGGAGTTGATTTGAAAAAGGGCTGGGATTATGTTGATGAGGACACCATCATATTTTACAGCTTTACTAAAGCTTATGTAGAAGCTCAAATGAAAAAGGTATTACATAAACCAAGCCCATTAGATTTTTGGATACCAGTATCAACACCACCATATCATTTTGATAATGACTGTATGCATGTTACTGGGGATTTTGAATTATTCTATGAGTTTGGTAAGAACTATGAAATTAGATGGGGTAATGGTATAATGTATGAACAAGCGATACCTCTGGGACTTTATATGGGATGTAAAGAATTTGTCACCATTGGATATGATATAGGTCAGCCAGGTGTGGATACACAAAAACACGCATTCGATGATACCAATATGAAACTACCTAAAGCTGATGATAAAAAGCTGATGGACTATATTAGAACCACCACACAATTATACGATTGGTTTCAAAAAGAGGGAGTAAACTTTAGAATACTTTCAGATACAAATCCATCCGATGAGAGGTTTGAAAGAATAAATAATTTAGGAGAAATATAGTGGCTAGGTTACACATTATATCACATTGTCTGCCAAGAGAAATAGATGATTTCGATAGGATGCTTGACCACTTACATAGGTCTGCTCACTTTTTGGAGAAGGGTGATGAGGTTGTATTAGATACCACATTGAACCTTTCAGATAAACTTACAAACTGGGAAGATAGTAGAATACCAAAAGAATACTTTCTGGCAAAATGGGAGATGATGGAGAGAAAGGCTGACTGGACTCATAAAAATATATTCGATGTCGTTGATGATAATTCTGTTCTTGGTTGTAATGATAAAAGAAGAAATAGTATTAGAAAATATGCGGATACTACATCACATTTTACATATATGGATTGTGATATATTCTTTCCTATGTATATGCTAAATTACATATTCAGAAGCTTAGAACAGATAGATAAAGAGTATCACATAGTAAATCCACAGATACTAAAGCTTTGGGATGCGAGTTGGGATGTGATATCAAATGATAGGTGGTTACATTATGGATTCGATTCCTTTATTTGGAAATCATACGACCACTACGCTTTGGACAAAGAGTGTTTTGATTATTTGGATGAGGTTGGTATAAAACCAATACCAACGATAAAATTTGGTGGTGGGTTGTTCTGTACCTTTTCATCTAACCTATTGAAGCTTGTGGATATACCTGATACTTTTCCTGGCTATGGTTTGGATGATACATTCGTTGCCACTTGTTGTCAGTATATGTTAGGTAATGGATTTCCAATACAGCAATATCTATTAGAAAATATAATAGTTATGGAGAACAAAAAGTATAAGTTTGAGAATCCATATGTAAAGATGTTGAGTGACAACACTCTTGGTGATGGTGGAAACGTTATGAAAAAGGAGTTTTTGAAAGTCGCTGAGGCTAACTTCAATAAAGAGGTACAGAATTTTATAAGGAGATTACAAAATGTATAATATAATGGTAGTTCTAAATTCTTCTTACTTTCCATTCGGTAAAGTTTGGATGCATTCATTGTACGAAAAAAACGATATGTCCAAAGTGGAAAACGTATTCATAGTGGACACAGGACTAAAAGAGGAAGAAAAACAATTTTTCAATAACTTCCAAAAGGCTCAGATATATGATACTGGGTTGAACACAGACTTTGATAATGGTGGAGCTTGGGGTAAAGGATGGCAGGAAAATGTTGGTTCGAAAACTATAATAATGAGACATCTATTGAGCATTACCGATATTCCAATGATGATGATTGATGGTGATTGTATTTTTGTGAAAGACTTGTACCCACTAATAGATAATAAGTTTGATATACAATTATGTAAGAGGGATGCTGGAACACCTTACTTGGGCTCCTTTGCTATTGGTCATCCAACAGAAGCCACCATTGATTTTATGGACAAATGGATTGAAAGGATAGCTACTAAACCAACAAATGTTCCACGTGAAAGCCCATCGCTAAGTGAGATTGTAATTGAAAATAATCATTCTGCTAAGGTGGGTGATATCGATAGGATACTGGTTAGCACCCATAATGAGATTGAATTTTGTGATGATACTCATATAATACATCTAAAGAGTGCTACAGTGGATAGGAAATTAGAGGTAAGGTTGAGAAAGTATTTGATAGAATCGCCAAGCTTTCAATCCCTTATAAAAAAATATCTTTTTAGAGAAGTTTTCTAATATTTATAATTATGAAGGTTACAATGAAAGACAAAATATCAGTTATGGTACAGACACATATTGTGCATGCTACCACCGAACCTTATATAAACAATGAGATGTTAGTTAGGACTATACAGAGTTCGCATGATAAGTTAGGATTAGAGGATGCTAAGTATTATATCTACATTGATAAGGCTATGGAAGTTAGTTACCCAGACCTATTCAAAGACTATTATGATGCAATAAAAAGTCAGATATCAAATGAACTTAGTCACATAAATGTTGATATTGTTGAGGATAGACAACATCTGATGCGTGGTAGTTGGTGGCATATGATAGACAATTGTGATACACCTTATTTCTTGTTCTTAGAACATGACTGGGAATTTGTAGAAAAGATACCAACAATTGATATAATAGATAAGATGGATAAGTACGAACATTTCAATTATCTTAGATTTCCATACACATATATGGGACCTGGAGGCCCGTCACATTGGGACTCACACGATGGTGGATATCCAATCTCTCGTGAAGAGGAAATAGATTTACCGATGACTAAGTGTATATTTTACTCTGCTAATCCACATATTGTAAGCACAGAAAGGTGTAAGGAATTTTATAAACCGATACATCAACAATATTGGTCTGACCGTACGAAGGGTACTAGGGAATTGGAAAAGGAACTAGCAGATATAATAAAGTCAGATGTATCTGAGATAGGTGGAGAGGAGACTCATAAAAAATGGGGAAGCTTCATATATGGAGTTTGGGGTGATTCAAATCACATTCCACCTGTAAAACACTTAGGTGATTGGTGTAGAAAAGGATAGAAAAATGAAATTATCAGAATTACAACAAAAATATTACATCAAAGAACGCAATCAAAGACTTGCATTACCACCCATACCAAGAAAGACATCATATTATTGTGCTGGTGGGGATAGGTTTGCTGAAAGTCAGTATGGTGTACAATATGATGAGTATCTTCCATACTGGGTTGGAAAGAATGCCGTTTATGTTGAGATAGGAATACTTTCGGGTACTGGATTAGCAGTTATTGATGAGTATTTGGTAAACGCTAAGGTTTACGGCTTCGAATACTTCCTACCTTATTGGTTTAAAAATAAGGATGCTCTTATAGAAAGGGGTGCTTTTAAGAATGGTGAGCCTGAAATAGTTCAGTATGACACGTATGGTGATAACAGAGAATTATTAGATTCAATTTTCGGAGACACTAAAATAAATATAGTTGTTGATGATGCTGACCATTCTAAAGAGTCTATGGTGAAGCATATGAAGGACTTTTTACCCTACATTGATACTGAAAACTTTTTGTATATCGTTGAAGATTGCGGTTACTATAAGAGAACTTTCAAGGAGTTTTCTGATGAGTTGGGCTCCGTGTTTCATAGTTGTTGGCCGGGAGAAGAAAGAGAAATAAGATACTATGGTAATCACAATATTCAAATATTTAGTTCAAAATTGAAATGAAAAACATAGTATTTATACCTAATATAAAAGTGGGTGATGGGAGAAACGAATCCTATCATTATTCGGTAAACAGCTGGAAACATTGGTGCGAGAAGAATGATTGTGAGCTGTTAGTTTGGGAAGACCTATTGTTTCCGATAGATTATATGAAGATAACTTGGCAGAGGTACTATCTCTTTGACTTCTTAGAGGAAAATAATATAGAGTACAACCAAATTCTGATGACAGATGCTGATACGATTGTACACCCCGATTGTCCTAATTTTTTTGAAGAGACTAATGGTAAATATTGTGGTGTGATGAATGATGGCTGTTATGAATGGGTTACTAGAAGTATCAGAAACTTTGGGGATAAATTATTCGATGGGCATAGGATAAGACCACATAGATATATAAATGGGGGATTTCAGATAATAAATAAAGAACATAGATGGTTCTTTGATGAGATGAAAGATTACTATGATGGAGATGCGGAAAACATAAGAAAAGTAATCGCTGAGGTACAAGCTGGCACAGACCAAACCATACTAAATTATATGTTGGACAGACATAAAGTTGATGTAAATATTTTACCTCCTTGTTACAACCTACAGGATTTATGGAGAAAAAATCTAATTGTTTTAGATGAGGAAACTCAACATTGGATGAAAGATGAGTTACATTACTTAAATGCGGGATGGATTTATCATTTCAATGCGATACCACCGAATCCAATGAAAAGAGACCAAAAGTATTGGATAAAAAGAACGTATGAGGAGTTGTATGGGTAAGAGAATTTATGTTGATATAGATGAGACTATCTGTTTTTATGATGGGGTAGAAAGAGAGTATGTAAATGCTATACCAAATATGGAAAATATAGAGAAGATAAACAAATTATATGATGCGGGTAATCATATAAAATATTATACTGGAAGAGGTACTGTTTCAAGAATAGACTACTACGATTTGACAATGAAACAACTAGATAGTTGGGGATGTAGGTATCACGAACTTAGTGTTGGTGAAAAGCCAGACTATGATTTGATGATATGTGATAAGACTAAGAGGATAGAAGAGATATGAAGCTAATGGTGACTTCTGCTGGAGGACCAGCAGCTGTCGGTGTTATAAAATCATTGAACGATTGTGATGGACAAGGTAAACATCATATCACCGCTACGGACATAACGAAGGACTCTGTTGGTCTTCGTATGGCAGATTCAAAATACATTGTTCCAAAAAGCACGGATGAAGATTTCATACCAAAAATCAGAGAAATAATAGAGAAAGAAAATATAGATGTTCTATTACCCACTGGTAATATGGAGATAGATAAGTTCGAATCCCTTTCCGATATTACAAATGTATTTATGTCAGACTCAGACATAATCAAATTATGTAATGATAAATGGGAGTTCTATAAAAAGACAAAGGATGACTTTGACTTACCAAAGACTTGGTCTGATAAGGATATAAATTTCAAAAATAGTATAGCTAGACCAAGATATGAATTAGGTGGTAGTAGGGGAGTATTTCATTGTGAAGATGTACACCAGTATTTATCAACATATCACAGTGATGTGGAATATATTTATTCAGACTATTTGCCAGGTCAAGAATACACTGTTGATGTTTTATGTGGATATATAGCAGTTGTAAGAAAAAGACTACAGACGAAGGCTGGTATATCAACGCAGGGAGAGATAGTAAGAGATGAGTATATTGAAAATGAATGCATGAGAATGTGTGAATTTTTAGGGCTGGAGGGTCCTGTTTGTATTCAAATGAAAGAGGATGAAAATGGAGTTCCAAAGTTTATAGAAGTCAATCCTCGTTTTGGTGGTGGTACATATTTCACAACATTAGCTGGTATAAATTTTGTTGAAATAATTATTAGTATTTTGGAAAATAAAAAGATACTTATTAGTGAACCTAAACCAATAAAAGTTATTAGACATTTCGAAGAAATAGTTACATCAAATACATTAATTGTGATAAGATACTATGTCTTTCAGCACATCCTGATGATGCTGAATATGGTATGTTGGGTACTATGATATTATGTGAGGACACTAAGTTTGATATCGCTGTAATGTCAAGTGGCGGTGATTTTGATGATACAAGTGGTGATGGTAGAAACGAAGAGTGTCAGAGTATATGGAATGAGTATCTAAACATCAATGGTAAGTTTGTAAATGGTTCACATATAAAAGACAAAACAGAAGATGCGTGGATAAACCTAATTGAATCTAAATATAATATGACAGACTATGATGCTATAATGACGACACCGAATATAGACTCACACTTTGAACATAGAATAGCTAATAACATAGCTTGGGCGTTGATTAGAAATTCTCCTACTGGTCTTGTTACATACAAAACACCAAGCACCTTAGAGGATTGGAAACCAAATTATTATGTATGTTTGGATAGATGGTACACTGGAGATACTAAGTTGAAAGAATTACAGAAATTCAAAACACAACAGAACAAAACATATTTTACAGAAAAAAGTTTGAAAGCATTCCATACGAACTATAATGGTCTGAAGTTCAACTACGAATATATTGAAAACTTTAGAATAGAAAGAATGTTTGCTACCTAATGGAGATAATATTGTATATAGTATTTTGCTTTGTTTTTTATAACCTCAGTAAAGAATTGGAGAGGGACATATTCAAATGAAGATAGGATTTTTTACAGAGGGTGGATATAGTGGTACGCCTCCAAGAAACCACCCTAATATGAGAACCGATTTGGCTTGGGTTTGTTCTTTGAATGCTACACATCATCATTGGTATGAGCTTGGTAAGTTGCCAGACAATACCTATGATTTGGGTATTCTCATAATACCAAAACAGAATAAAGATAAACTGAGAGAGTTTCCATTGGTTGAGCATTATCGTAGGGTATGTAAAAAGGTATCCGTAATGCAGGAGAGTACATACTACTACTGGCAAGATGGTGAGATAGAAGACCAGATATGGTACTACAATACTTTAGTGGAGATGGATGTTGTATTTTGCCATAATGATATAGATAAGAAATACTATGAAGGGCTTTTGGATATTAGGTGTGAGTATTTACCAACACTTATGATTACGGATGAGATAAAAGTATCAGAAGAAAAAACAGATAGTGTTATGTTAGGTGGTAACTTTGTTAGTATTTACAGAGGGTTTGATGATTATGTGGTAGGCAAGATAATATCAGATGATTTGAGAGCACCTGTTACTGGTAGGATGAAACCTGAAGAGAGAGGTATGGATATAAAGCACTTGGACTGGGTTGATTGGTTGAGGTGGATGTATGAGTTATCAAAGAATAAGTATGCCGTACATTTGGGTGAACCTGGTGCTGGTACGTTCAATCTAAATTGTTCCTATTTGGGAATACCTTGTATTGGTATAGAGACTTTCAGAACACAGAAATTATGTCACCCAAGAACAACTGTTGCTGTTGGTGATATAGGTGCTGCTAAGTCTATTGCTAAAAGACTAAGAGATGATAAAGAATTTTATGATAGCTGCTCTGAAGAAACTAAAAAGTTGTTTGATATTCGTTATAGTGAAAAAGTATTCCATCGGAAAATGGACAATCTAATAGAGGAGATAGTAAATGGGTAAGATAACATCACATAAAAACTATAAACACTTTTATGAGATAATAAAGGCTAATGCTCCAGTGGCTTATGGTGGGACTAAATTATTTGATGGAGACAGAGATTACCTCATGCAGATACCTGAAGAGTTTGCGAGTACATTATGTTATTTTCAGTATGTTTTCAATGGTAATCCTATAAATCTTTTAGAGATAGGTACTGCTTCGAATCTAACTAACACTATGTTTTGGAATAATTTGAATATAGAGAATAACATAATAGTTGATGCTTTGTTATGTCCAAATGTAGAAAAATCTCTTGTTGGGAACCTATCTTTTAAGGATGGGACAGTATTTATTATAGGAGACTCAACTGGAGAAAAGGTAAAGAGACAAGTAAGTAGTTTGGGTCTTGAGTATGATATTGTTTTTTGTGATGGAAACCACGATTACGAATATGTGAAAAAGGATTATGAGTTCTATTCAGAAATGGTAAAAGTGGGTGGTTATTTTGTATTTCACGATATAGATAACGATAAGATGCCGGGTGTAAGAAGATTTATTGAGGAGTGTGATTTCGATGGTTTCGAAAACTCTGTCGATTATAAAGTCACTGGTAATGAGAATACCTGTGGCATAGGAATATATAGGAGAATAGGATGAAGTTTGTAGTAACAGGTGGTGCTGGTTTTGTTGGTACTAATCTAATAAAAAGACTATTATCAGATGGTCATGAGGTGGTGAGTGTGGACAACTATTCCACTGGTAAAAAGAACAATCATATCGATAATAACAATGTGGATTATATCCAAAAAGATATCAGCGATATCGATATTTACAAAGATATGCCTGAGTATGTGGATGGTGTATTTCACTTAGCTGCTTTGGCTAGAATACAACCATCGTTTGAGCATCCATCATTGAGTTTTGAGGCTAACTCATTAGGAACACAATACCTAATGGAGTGGGTAAGAAAAAAAGAATGTCCGTTGGTATATGCTGGTTCATCATCAATACACGGAGATAAGTACGCTAACCCATATACCTTTACAAAGTATATCGGTGAAGAGATAATCAAAATGTATGCTAAGTTATTTGATGTACCAACAATAATAACAAGGTTCTATAATGTATATGGGGAACATCAAGCGACAGAGGGTGCTTATTGTAATGTATTAGGTATCTTTCAGAGACTATTCGGCGAGGGAAGGCCTCTAACCATAACTGGTGATGGAGAACAAAGAAGAGACTTTACCTATGTTGGTGATATTGTCGATGGTATAGTAAAGTCAATGGAATACATGCAATTAGACTCTATAAATAAATGGGAAGCAGCATCGTTTGAGTTGGGTAGAGGTAAGAATTATTCTATAAATGAGATAGCTGCTGCTTTTGGTGAGGACTATCCTACAAAGTATATTGAGGAGTGGCCTGGTGAAGTTAGAGAGACACTAAACACAGATACAAAAGCCAGAGAGATATTAGAGTGGAATCCAACTGTTGATATTGTTGATTTTATAAGGGAGAACTATGTCAGATAAGGTTATTAGTTTCATACAACCAAGTAGAAACAACCTAAAGTACTTGGAGTGGTCTTACAATAGTATCAGAAAGAACTTAGGTTACAGACACGAAATAATGTTCGGAGATGATTTTTCTGATGACGGAACTTGGGAGTGGTTAGAGGAGATAAGAGAGAAAGATCCAAATGTACAGATATTCAGAAACGAAGGTCCTGAAAGAAAAGGTATAGTCTATTGGTATGACTTTTTATGTGAAAGAGCGAGTAGTGAGATAGTTATGTTCTTTCACGCAGATATGTATGCTTGTCCTAACTTAGATACAGAGGTACTAAAAAAGATAAAGAGAGGGGCTGTGGTAACTGCTACAAGGATAGAACCACCATTACACCCAAGTGGTCCTGAAAAAATAATGAAGGACTTTGGAATAGAACCTGAGGAATTTGATGAGTT
>Ga0181568_10003794_pt1 | contig 13575 bp, 6 predicted proteins | sample 101ome_20_FD_133758 | JGI IMG/M metagenome (GOLD analysis project Ga0181568, IMG submission 133758) | Coastal salt marsh microbial communities from the Groves Creek Marsh, Skidaway Island, Georgia - 101404AT metaG (megahit assembly) | ecosystem: Environmental > Aquatic > Marine > Intertidal zone... | reverse complement strand
TCAAAAATTTCTGTTTCGCTTTTAATTGCACCTGTAAACGGAACCATATCACTAAAATAATATGGCATTGTGCTAACTTTGTCTTTTGTTAATTCATTTAGAATTAAATCAACGTGCTGTTTTACAGGACCACTAAATCCTAATTTAGCTGCAATTTGTAAAAATGATCTTTTAAACTTTCCGTATTCACGTCTTGCAAATTTAAGTGACTTAATAACGTTTGCATCTTTGTTAACAATATGATAGACCGGAATATTAAGAGGTGACGAATGTTTTACAATACGCTTACCAAATTGCGAAACAGGTCCTAAATCTCTAAGATTGCTTGGACCCGGAAACACTCCGTCAAACGTATTAAGCTCTTCTACAATCGTGCTAACGTGGTCGTTAACTTCACCTAGTGTAAACTCGTTAATATTTTTGTTTAACGGATTTCTTTCTAAGTTACTTGCAATTTCATATTTTCCGTTTTCTGTTTTTAATGCTTTTGACTTAGTTTTTAAAATAATATTATCACCAATGCTTAACGGATTTACAAAAGTAACTGTAACATTTTCGTTATTGTCTTGTCCTAGTGTATAATCTTTATCTTTAAATTTTAATGCATTGTTAACATATACTCTTAACCATAAGTCATCTAATAACGCACTTCTTTCATATACATCAACAGTATAAAAAGTTCGTGTATTATCGTTTACATATTGTCTAATTACAGGTTGTGTACTTAATTCTCTTGCTGTTGTCCAGCCATTAAGTACTTGCCATTTATCTCTAGCAGAATATTTTCTTATATAACCTTTACTAATATAATCTGTTTGAGGTAATTCGTTATTAATTGCAAACGTACTAACATCTTGTAAGAAGTTAGATTCAAAAACAATATCACCTACGTTTTCGATGCTTCTATAAGTTAGCGGAAATTTTAACTCAGTGTCATTTGATCCGTTTCCTTGTTTGTAAGAAAAGATTTTTGTGCCTCTAAAAGTTGCTGATTCGTAAACAGATTCATCGGAAAAACTATACCCGTTATCGTCAAACGCATCAAATAGCGGAGGCTGGTTTAATTCAGTTTTTTGCTGTGCAGTTTTCCAAGAAGATCCGTTAAACCATAATACGCTTCCTTGGAATTCTGTACCTTGCTTACAAAGTAAAACTTCGTTTAATAATGGTGTTGTATCATCTGTTTCTTTTAAAGTAATTTGTCTTGTATTGCGGAAATTAATAAATTCTACTTCAAATATTTTACCTGTAACTAATGGATCAGGGTCTGCTGTAAACAGTACTCTCATTCCGTTAGTTAAGTCAACATCGTCAATATTGTAACCTTGGGCGCCTTCAACTGTGCTAAAAACATCACTAGTAAAGTTATCTACAAGGTCAACACTTTTCTTAATGACTGTACCGTAATTAAATAACTTTAGATTAGCTTCAAATTCAATAATAGGTCTAGTAGCACGAGCTGTTTGATCAAGGTCTAATGGCTGATTATTAATCTCAGCACTAGCTTCTATCACAGATTTATGGAACCATCTATTATATTTTGACCATAAATTTCCGTCTTGACTTGCTCTATTAATTGTAATATAATCTTTATTAACAGGATAACCTATTGCTTCTGAATAAGGAAGTTCGTCAAATCCTTCTGTATCAAAATCTACACGCAAATCTGATGTATAAGAACTAGGAACGTTTAAGTCTACTTCAGACATAAGAACAATACTATCTCCTACACCTTCTACATACCAAAAACCTTCTCCGTATTTTTCAGGAGTTACTTTACCTACAAACTCTACTTTCATACCGTTTGATAATGCAATACCAGCTTCGCTTGTGTATGTTTTTGTGCCTAAAATTTCTGCTTCTACGTCAATTGATGTAGCTTCAACTAGATCAAGAACATTAATTGTTCCACTAGCAAACAAATCGTTATCCGACATATAGTAAATTAAGTCAGGTGTTTCTGCTGTTAGTTCTACCTCAACTGTACCAGATTCAACACTTTGTTGACTTACTGAATTTCTTAAATTAAATGTTGTATCTAACTCCCAGAAATTTAAATCTAATTCTTCTGTAGCAAAATGATCTTTAATACAAAGGAAAATTCCGCCTTCGTAATTTACTTTGTCGCCTTCAAGATAAGTTACATTTGGTCTAAATCTAGGTGCTGTATCTTTTCTAGTTCTAAATGAAATAGGATTGCCCGGAGCATCAATTTCAAAAATATATTTGATACCTCTAAATAAAGTTAGTACAGGGTTTTGTGTTTGGCCGTCTGGTGTAAAAACATAACCATAATTTTCGCCGTTATCAACTGCTCTAACTTTAATTGTTTTTTCAACGTTGTCTTTTTCGCCTGCAATTTGTACAGGACGAGGCCCATTAGGCAACCAATAATATTCACGGAAATTAGTAAATTTATCCCAGTCAATATTTGGGTTCCAAGAATAATACTCTTGTCTATTAAGTAAGCTATGATCAGAGACGCTTGACCCTAGTGTAGTAAGCTGATTAATATAATCATTGTAATCTGCATAAAATCTAACATTGTTTAAATCGTCTTTAATTACAACAGCAGGTTCAAACTGATAATCTTCTCTAGATTTAGAAACATCGCCTACATAAAAATCATTTTTAGTATAACCTTTAGCTTCTTTTTGTCCAAAGTATCCATTTAATTTTTCAGCAACACCGGGTTGTATTAACTGATCAATCGTACTAGAAAGAAATTTATTGTTTACCTGAGTTCTAAAATATCTAGGTAAATGATCTGAACTTTTTCTTCTGTTTGGTTTGCCAGCCGGCAAACTAGTAGGTTTCTGATCGTCGTCGTATGCCATTAGTAGCTAAGGCCTCCACTTATTGAACTGCTGCTAAAAGAACCACTTTGAATTCCTGTAGTCGAATTTGTAATACTTGTAACTACAGCGCCAGATGCTTTTAATCTGCTTGCTGTAATTGCATCAATTATTTCAACGTTTTCAACTGTTGCTCCGCTAATAAAAATTTCATCTGATTCTGATTTTATTTCTTGCAATGAACCATATGCTTGATCTTCTTGATCCGGAACAATTACAAACGTTACTAAGGTTGGCGAAAGTTGACTCATTACATAGTTAGACAACTCTGAGAAGTAAAACTTTTCACCAAAGTCCCAATTATCTAGTGCAAAAAATTTATTAATTGCACTAATTACATTAGATTTAATTTCGTTATCGTTTAACACCAAGTCTGGGTTTTTAACTATTTTAAATGTTGCTTGCAAGTCTTCTTTTGCCTTGTTTCCAAAAAGTACTTTGTACTTAACTGGATGATAGATAATTTCGTCACTTAGTGACTTAATTTTATTAAGCTCGCTACCATAACTAATAAACAAAGAATCACTACTTGGCGGTAAAGGCTTATTAGCTACAACACCATCAAGATACTGTCTAAATGATGTGTCATACCCTCGTGTTAATATGTAAGTATCAACAATATTGCTTGCACTAGGATCAATTCTACTATCTTGATCAGCTGCGTGTACATACTGGAATTTTAATCCATCTCTACCAACGCTTGCTTTATAATCTGTAGTAATTGCAAGTGTTGTAGTAGTTGCGTTAAATACTTCAAAAATATCTTCTTCTAAATAGTAAAGAATATCACCATCTTCATATGTGCTTAATGGCTGTCTTTCTGATACAGAATTTAAAATAAGTTGTGTAGGATCTCTAAATACTGATTCTTTACTTACATACTTGTAATCTTCAACGCCGTCAGTTGTTGTACTTTTTTGTAAAAATACTAACTTGTTCAAAGGTGATGTTTCTTCGTCAACAATATCATCAAAGATTTCTGGATTATCTACAACACCGTCATCATCGTCATCAAAGAAACTTACTTGTATTTTTCTAGAATCTACATAGCCTTCTGCATCCCTGTATTCTTCTACAATTTCCCATAAGTAATTGATATTAAACGGTTCTACAGAATCCGGTTTAGTGTTAATATTTAAAATATTGATTTTGTCTTTAACAATTTTACCTGTTTTGTTATTAAAAATTTTATCACTGCTATCATAATAGAATCTAATATCTTTATCACTTTCAAATACATAACGCATAGCACGATGTGTAATAGTATACTTTTCGCCGTCAGTATTAAATTTTAAAAGCCAACTTGCATCAAGTTGTTGATTTGTAGTATCACCGGTTTTACCTGTACTAAAATCACTATTTGCAGCAAGGTTATTTTCAGTAATAAGTCTCCATTCTCCGTCATTTCTTGAAAATCTCAAACCAAATGTTCTATAAGAAAATATTTGTGCTGTAATTTGTGCTTTAACATCGTCTGTTAGTGCTGACGGAAGTGCTGTTCTAATTTCAACAAGTCTTGATCCCGTAGGGATACTATCATTAAACACAATTGGTCCAGAATTATCATCTTGTATTTCTGTACCATCTCTAACAACACTAATAACTTTTACCCATTTGTATGCTGTGCCACCTCTAAAATCAGGCTCACCTAATTCTAATTTTCCTTTTAAGAAATGATATCCAGTAGGCGGAACAAATTTTAATAATGAATTAGGTTTTACAAATTTCATATTCGACCCAGTAAATGTATCAACTTTAATTAATACGTCTGCTGAATTAGTTAATCTACCTGTAAAATTGTTTGTGTCCTCAGTAATCTGTGTCCACGTGGCGCCTAAATCTTCAACTAATAATTTAGGAAATTGATCATAGTAATAATTTCTTACTTTAATACTTGACAGAATAGGTTCAATAGTATTAACAATTTGTCCTTCAATATCAGTTAATGTTTCAAAATCAAAACCTGTTTTAACTGTTAGATAATTTTTATAAACTGCACCGTCTGTTCCAAATAAATTTGTAGTAGAATATTTTCCAGTTGCATCAACAAGATCAAAGTTTCTACTAATACCGCTAGATGTTCTGTTTACACTTTTTGTTTTTACAATTTCTTGACTAACAGCTAAAGGTCCAATTTGATAATCTTCTGCCGTTACCATACGATTTTGTGTATAATACAAAGAAGGTGCATTTTTCTTAATACTTGCGTTAGTCTCAGAAACTGTTGAGTTATCAACAGTTGCTTTTAATTCAAGTGTAAGTGTGACAGTTTCTGCTGTACCTGCTCTTGATACATACGGAATTCTTACAGCAATTCCTCTTAAATTATCCGGAGTAACGATTAAGCGTTGATTTTTACTTGTACGGTAGTAAACACGGAAATTGCCTTGTGGTAAATTACCAAACGTGCCGTCTGCAAAAATTAAACTAATTCTATCTTCAATACGTGTTAGTACACTGTAAATATTACGGATACCTTTGTTTAAACTATTGTAGATAACATTGTTACCTTCAACTGCTTCTACTTTAGACCAAAGTTCTTGTTCATTGCCTAAACTATCTAGCTTGTAAAGCCAAACGTCTGAGTTATTTACATTACGTGCATCAACTGCAACAACTTGGTTTGTTGACGGATTTGTAACATTAAATTGCCCTTGATCAATAGTACCTTGTCTAAAATGACAGAAGAACCCTGTGTTAGAACTAGCAACGCCACGGCCGTCATCTCTGTACAAAAACGCAAAGTTATTGCCAGGGAATGGTGCTTCTTCTTCAATATCTGTATCAGTAATATCTGTCGATACAACTTCAAAAGGAACTGATTTCCCGTCAACTGTTTTACTAAAACTATAAACAGGAACTTCTGTATTAGTACTATTCATTCTGTACTGTTCTGTAGGAATGCCGTTAATTGTTTCTTTTTTAACAGGACGTCCAAATGTTCCATTTACTGGTAACGATGCATTCATAACACGAATAAACTGTTCAAACCAGTCTGGGTTAGCTGGGTCATTCCACTGAATTGTTTGTTCTTCTAGATTTACACCGTTACTATCAATGATTTCTTCTGTAGTGCTAATTGCTTCAATTTTTAGTAAGCCGTTTGCTGCTTGGTTACGTTTAGGATTATAGGAAAGCAATCTTGCTAAACGTAATACACTTTCACGGCGTTCTGCTAGTTCTAAGAAGTTTTCACGAGCATTTAGATCAATACGGAAAGCAATGTTTTGACCTAAGAAAGCAATCATATCAATAAGTGCTAGGTATTCACTTGATTCAATGTAGTCGTTGAAGTCCTCAGGATAGTTTTCTCTAAGGTAATTAATCATTGTTCTGCGCAAATTATCAAAATCGTACGATTTAAAATCTGCATTACGGAATGATTGGTAAACTCGTTTCCAATCCTCCGCTAGTAATAATCTGTTTTGTCTATCTGTAGATGACATTGTGTGCTTTCCTCGTTATAATGTATTTATTTACTTTGATTAAGTGCGTACTTTATCTTATGAAAGGAAGCCAGCATTTTCATCAAACCTTAAACGCATTGTTTCTGATATATTGTAAGGCAAATAAGTTAGTGTACACTCGATCTGTATGCCGCTTTCGTATGTTGACACTGTAATGTTGTCAACGTTTGCTCTAGGATCAAAATTAACGGTTCTTGAGACATTTTGAATGATAGCATCTCTAAGTTGATCTGTGAGAGGTTCAAACAAAATGTCCCAAATAATAGTACCAAATTCAGGATCGCTTAATTTTTCACCTTGACGTATATGAAAATTGTTAATAATATCTTGTTTAATTAATTCAATATCGTATAACACCCAATCAGATGCATTAGGATTAACTGTACTAATACCTCTATAGGCCCTAGACTCGGGAACAACTTCTTGTTTCTTATTGCTAGGAACAACAATTTGTTTGTATATGTTTTTTTCTTGTGTACTCATAACTATATTTAACCTACATTAAAATTCACTAAACTACGTTTGCCGTCAACTTCTTGAACTCTTAGTTTAGAACCGTCTGACATTGTAACTGTTTCGTTTGCTTTATATTTTCCGGCTCCTACATCTGCAACAATTTGCCTATCTGCAGGATTTCCATATTGGCCCGTATTAGTTGATTGAGGTACTGCTGTTGGTAGTTTTCCTTTAGCAAGAGTTGTTCTTAAATTAAGTAAATCGTTTGCGGCTTGTGTTACACCGCCAACTATTGCGCCGCCAACTTTCTTAATACTACCTAAAACTCCTGCACCAGCAATGTCGTCAATAGTTTTAATAAGATTTTGTGCTTGTGCAAACGAGTTTACTCCTGCTTCAACTACAGAATTAATAAATCCAGACACAGATGCTGGACTCATATTTGCTTTAACTTCTGCTGCTTTTGCTGTTACTTTAGGATCAACTTTTGCTGCGCCATTAGCTGCTGGAGGTGTTTCTGTTTCTGCAGGTTGTGATGCTGGTTTTTCTCTTACATCTCTTTTTGTATTCTTTTTAAATGTATCCGGGGTTGCTTGTTTTGTTGCTTTAGGTTCTTCTTCCTCTTTACTATCTGTTTTTTCAGGAACAAATGCAGCAGGATCTAAATTTTCGTGGCCGTCCCACGGTTCGTGTTGCGGAACTCTAGAAGGTATATTTGCTTCTGTTGCAGCCGTTGCTGTTGCAGCAGCTGGTCCGTTCATATGAATATTTTTTGCTGTTTCTACGTGATTTCCTGTAGCACTAATATTACTAGATCCGCCTACTGTAATCTTTCCGTCAGCACCTGCTTTAATTTCCCAATTTGTTGCAGCGGTTTCGTAAATGTTCTTGCCTGCATTAGTGTGTATATCTGCTGTTGCGTTAGTAAAGATACTGTTGCCAGCTGTTGTATGAATATCTCTCCCTGCATTAAAGTTAATATCCCTATCAGCAGTAAAGTTCAAATCATTTTCAGTATGTACACTAATTGAGTCTTGTGCATAGATGTCTATTTTGCCGTTACTTGTTAATTCAATCCAAGTAGTACCTCTAGCATTTCCAATATAAATTAAATCTTCTGTATTGTGTAATAAAATTTGATGCCCTGTACGGGTTCTTAAACGCACAAGCTCATTATGTGGTAATGTAGGATCTCCGCCTTTTTCACCGCCTTCAACATTTACATAAACTGATGGACCTTGGTTTTCGCCACCCGCTGGTGTTTTTCTTACAAGAGTTGAATCACCGTCGTCAAAAACTAAACTACTACCACCTAATCTATTTTGAGGTACAGGAGTTTGTGCGAAGTTTTCACCATAATTTACTCTTGGAGCACCAGGACGTCTGTCTGCAGGTCCTGGACTGCTAAATCCCATAACAGCACTAGGTAATTCTCTTCTAGCACTTGAAGTTGTTGTTCCTCTAATCTCATCTTCAATAAGACCTTGTGTTGTTAAAATGCTAATAGCATCTTCGTTTGCCGGCTTAATAAATTGTGTACTATCTCTTCCCTTGCCATCTTCAATTTTTTTATTATATTCTACAACAGGTAATTTTTTCGCTTTGTCTTTATCATTAAAAGTAGTTGACACCCAAGGATCAGGAGTCATAATATTTGTGTGATCTTCAGGAATACATCCTAACCAATATCCGTCTCCACCTTCAGCAAATATAACAAGAACTTTTGAATTAATATCAGGCGGTACTCCCCACCATCCGTAACTACGCTGACTGTTTTGTGCGCCAGCATTTTTGCTAGTACCTTCTAAAGATGTTGTACCGTGGAAAGGGCTTAGGTATCGTACTGGAATAATTTGCCCTGGAGCGTTTGTAGACTGTCCTGCATTACTAGAAGTTAGTATTTCAACTTCTAAATTTCCCATATAAGTACTATCTAAATGATTTCTAACAATAGCAACACACGGTTGAGAAGGAAATTTTTCTTTAACACCGGCATTGGTAGTGCGTTCAACTTCACTTTTATTAACCTTATCTACCATTAACTAATGCCTCCAGTAAGATTAGGATCTACTGATCTTTGTGCTGCAATTCGCTGCGCTGCTGCTGTGTCGCCTGCGCCAGAATCAACAGATTTGCTAGTAACTGGCGGTGTGCTTAAATTATTTGTTATTGCATTATCAGTTAGTTTAGGAGGAATAACTGGTTTACCTAATGCTGAAGTTATTGCATTGCCTGCTTCTGTAATACCTGCATCAAGAGCCGCAACACCGTTGTTTAATGCTGCACTAATTGGGTTAGATGCTATTGCTGCTCCAATTTGATCTATTGCTCCTTGAATGTCTCCTTCAAGTTTCTTAAATGCTCCTGCAAACGATGCTACAGGAGAACTTGCAAGTGGAGATAATATTGCATCTAATCCTTTTTCAATTACACTTTCGATAGCAATATCTAACGGAACAATTCCAGTATCTTCGGGCTGATTTCTTCTTCTAATAGTTTTTAGTTTTTGTGAAAATTGATTTCCGCTCCAAGTATTAGTAACTTCAGTTACTTGATACAGGCCACTAAATGCACCAACTGCTTTTGCGCCACCTGCTGGAAATTTCATATATCCCGGATCTCGTGTATCTACTGGGGTTCTAAAATTTAAAATAATGTCGACTTCTGATGATTGATAATCCATTGATCCATCTGATGTAATATTAAGTCCTGCAGATCTACCGCTATAGTTGCCCATTCCGCTGTCTGCAATATAATACGGATCTCCCCAAATTTCTAATTCAACTGTAACTAAGTCGACATCACTATTTACGATTGCATCATTAAACGATCTAGCAATTTGATTTTCTGGATGAGTTGCTACGCCTGACCCTGATTCGCCTGTATTAGTTTTAGGAGTAGCTTTTGCTGTACTCATACCCGCTGTTGAAGAGTTTTGATTATTACCATCGCCAACACCGTGTACTGGTGGTTTATTAGCGGCTGCTGTAATTGCATTAGAACCTTGTGTTTTTTGCGTTTTTCCAAGTTGTCCCATATCTCCTGCTAATGCTTGGAAAAATGCTACATTTATATCAATATCAAAATTAATAATATCATCGTTTTGACCAGTATAAATGTAATCATATTGCTTTACAGCGTGTTTTCTTAAGTTTACATATCCAGGAGGAGCAACTGAAGGTGTTGTAATTCTTGCAACGTGTGTTTTATATGGAACAACTTTAAATACATAAACCTTTCCGCCTTCGCCTGTTTGTGCAACATTATCATTACCTGGAATTAAAAATACATCAGTTTCAATTCTAAACCAAGTTTTCATTCCATTTGCATCTGGTTGTTCTGTAACAAACTTTCTAGCATAATCAGATAGCAAAATTACTTCTTCAATAATGTTTTGTACTTTAGTTCCTGAAGCAAAATTAATTCTTCTACCTTCGTCGCTAATCTTAACATTACCTCTTTGGAATGTACCAGGTGCTTTTTCTTTATCTTCAGTGAATGCAGGTTTACCAAAATACTGTTTACCTTCATCTAAGAAATCTTTTACAAGTTTTGCCTTACCAATTGCATTAATATTTTCTTCTTTTTCTGCTGCTTCTCTAATAGATTCGCCAATTTGGCTGCGTTTTACAACTATACCTAAAATTTTACTAAGTTCTGCATCAAAGTCTGCAGGGACTTCTCCGCCTTCAATACCTGAAAGTTGTTCAAACAATTTTTGTTTCTTCTCTTCAGACATTTGGGCGCCAGCAGCAGAATCATCTTTAGAACTTTGTGTTGTTGCGCCTTTGTTGTTATCTGTTGCTCCAGTTCCTGCACTAGCAGTACTAGTGAGCTCATTAGGAAACATTATAACATATTCATCTGCAACTTTTTTGTTACCTGATTTTTTCTGTTCCTGTTCTCTAGTGTTTAAAATTGTTGCAAGACTTTCAGGACCTGTTTGTAAAAATTCAACAATAGTTGTTCCTTTAATGTCTACTGCAACTTGTGTTTGCTGTACTTCATCCGACAATACAATTTCGTGATATGGTATTGCTGTTACTTGATATTGGCTTCCGCCTTCGGATACATCAAAAGTTACGTTACTAAGTTTTAACGGGAACATTCTTTTTGATCTTGTATCTTTAAAAGATCTTCCATTGTCGTCCCAACCAATAAAATCTATTTGTAATAAAAATACTGCATCAAGATAGTTAGTGTATCCTGCTTGTGCAGCAGCAATATGTAATGACTGTAAAAACAATCCCATACTATATGGTTCTGTTACATTAAAACTAATATTAGTAGCATTTGTTTGTTTAGTAGATGCTGCTGGAGCAACTAAACAATGTACTTCTACATCATCAATAAAATATTCGCCAGTAATTCCTGCTGCACGTTCTAATTGAGTTCTTACTTGTCTAGATCCGCTGCCGCCAGACTGTAATACAATTACATCAGGTCCATTTACCCTGTATGTAGTGTCTGGAGAATTGAATGAAGTTTTGTTTATTGTGCCAAAAGTAAAAATATTGTTGTAACTAGCAAATCTACTCAAAGGATTTTTTTGAATACCAACAGGTGAAAATCCTCCACCTAGTAAATTGCCAAGTAAACCTCCGCCAATGTTAGCAAGAGGTGCTGCTAGTGCATCGCTAATTGCATTTCCAGCAAATGCAACTGGATTAGATAAAGCAGCAGAAATATCATTTACAACTCCAACTGCTCCTTTTATATCTGCAACCGGTCCTGCAAGAGCAGAACTAATTGCGTTTCCTACTTTAATATTTGCAGAATTTACAATTGGTGCAAGAGGTTTGTTTAATGCACTAGAAATATCGTTACCAAACTGTTCAGCGGTATCTTCAAAATCTTTTCCTGCTTGTTTTAGCCTAGCTTCTAAGTTTTGCGGCTTAAAATTAAAAGTTGCCATTTAGCCTCCTAGCTGTGCTGTAATGTTTCTCTCTTTTGGTAGATAAATTTGTGTGCCTGCAACAAAATCATATACAGGATCTTTAAGTACATTCATATTGCGTTGAGCAAAAACCCACCAATATTTTCTATCTCCGTATAAATCATATGCTAATAAGTCCGGACGATAAGTGTATTGCGGTTCAATTTCATATACAATATCATCATTTTCTGACGGGACAGGTCTAATATTTAGAATGCCTAAATATTGACCGTTTACTGCTCTTGTGTCACTGTATTGACTTTTATCATCATAATATGCCATTATAAGTATCCATCATTACTGCCAATGTATCCGCCACTAACAAATCTATCAAGACTAAATCTATTAACTTTATCTCTGCTGTATTGTGGCATTAGTGCAACAGATATTTCTGATCTAGTAGGAGCGTATGATCCATTAAATCCAATACCTGCCGGAATGTAGTCAACATCTGAAGGTAATGTTACGTTAAAGTTTTGAACAACTACAGGAACATTATTAAAAACATAATCTCCGTAACCGTTAAGTTTTACTACTGGCGGTGGTGAACCTTTATTTGAACTTTCACCGTATGCCATTTTAGTAACTGATTTTAAGAAGTGTACTGCTGCAATCCAGTACTCTGCTTCTTTTGAATTTTCTACTGTAAACTCGCCTGTGATTGTAAATTGATCCACTTGCGAACTTGTATAAATGTGAAAGGGGTAATTACTATGTGTAGGCTGTAGTGCATTATAGTTTGCACTATGGGTAATAAATACTTGTGGCGTATAAGGGAATACCATAGAATTTTGTGTTTCTTTTAAAGGCGCCAATAATGTACTACTAGAAAACGCACCACCCGGAGGTAGAGATATCCTAACACGCCAATCTGCATTAGTACCTGTATCCCAGGTAGCTGCCGAGAACGACCCGTCATTAGTTGGATTGGCACCTGGCAATAAATTAAATGTTCTTAACACGCGGCCAAAATTTGTATCTGAAATCTCTTCGATAGCCTTTTGCTTAACGTTGTTAACAATTCGATTGCCGATATTTCCTAAAAAGCTCATAATTACTCTCCTATGCTATTATTTAGTTGACTTTATAAACAGAGTATATTATAATATGTACAACATTCAGGAGCCCCTATGAGAAAAGTAAACTATCTTAACAATAAAGACTTGTTATTAGAAATTCACAGGTCAAAAACATCATTTTCTAGCTATGTTGACGACAGCTATAGCGAATACGACATAATTTTACCAAGTATAGACAAAATTAACATTAGAACTATTGCAGAAGCAAAAAGAAACAAAGCAAAACGCCTATCACAAGAAGACTACGCTCAAAGAAAAGAAGCAGGTGAACGTGTAAAGCAAGCAGATTGCGAAATTGATTACAAAAAAATTACAAAAGAAGAACTAATCTTTCGTATTATGACGTATGATCACATTCCTGACGAGCCTGGACGCAAGAAAAATCCAAAAACTGTAGCAGACAGTAAAGTAAAATTAAATTTTCCACCTTTTCAGCATTATAAATTTGATGAAAACGATAATTTAGTGTGTGTAGGCAAATCGCACTGGGAAGGCGGTATGGAAAACGGAAATTTTGCACTTAAAAAGGGACAGGCTACAGATAAACTTGCTCGTATGTGGATGAAACTGTGCGAAAGATACGCAACACGAGGAAACGTGAGAGGATATACTTACAATGACGAAATGCGAGGACAAGCAATACTACAACTTGCTCAAATTGGTCTACAGTTTGATGAAAGCAAGTCAAACAACCCGTTTGCTTACTACACAGCGGCAGTCACAAACTCATTTGTACGTATTATCAACATTGAAAAACGCAATCAAAACATTAGAGACGACAT
>Ga0181568_10003791_pt1 | contig 13581 bp, 9 predicted proteins | sample 101ome_20_FD_133758 | JGI IMG/M metagenome (GOLD analysis project Ga0181568, IMG submission 133758) | Coastal salt marsh microbial communities from the Groves Creek Marsh, Skidaway Island, Georgia - 101404AT metaG (megahit assembly) | ecosystem: Environmental > Aquatic > Marine > Intertidal zone... | reverse complement strand
TTGCGCGATTTCTCGATCCCGAGGCGCAACGGGCTGGCGCCGTAAAACTTGTTAGAATAATTGCTTGGCCGCCAGCGTCCCAGCCCGGGGCCCTGATTGATCACGAAGGGAGCATCGAGTATCTGACTGGATGGCGTGAACCCCTTGTCCAGGGCAGCTAGATAGACGAAGGGTTTAAACGCCGACCCGGGCTGGCGTTTCGCCTGGGTTGCTCGGTTAAACTCGCTCAACTTGGCAGAAAAACCGCCGGACATCGCAAGAACACGCCCGGTATGCGGGTCCAGTACGACGATCGCACCGCCGATTTTCGGTATCTGACGCAGGGCATAAGTTCCCGCCGGCCAGTTCTCTTCCTCGTTCTTCTTCGTGACCGCTTCGACCGCGATGACGTCACCGATTTCCAGCACATCGGCGGGCTGCGCGGGGCGGGGTCCGGGCCGGTCCTTTTCATCGAACCGCCGAGCCCAGCGCATTTCCTGCAGCGGAACAACGCCCATTGAACCGTCCGCAAACCCGATTTCCGCGCCGTCCTTTGCAAGGGTCAGGACGACTGCCGTTCGCCACTGATCCACATCGCCCGGCAGCGCGTGCCTGGACATCGTCTTCTGCCAGTCCTTGGTGATATCCACGCGGCCCAGCGACCCCCGCCAGCCGTGCCGCCGGTCATAGGCCGACAGACCGAGGCGCAGCGACGTATCGGCTATATTCTGCAACCGGGAATCGAGCGTCGTTCTGACCGACAGGCCGCCACCGTAAAGTCCGCGGTCGCCGTATGTGTCCTGCAATTCGCGGCGGACTTCCTCGACGAAGTAATCCGCCCGCGCCGCATCGGCGGCGCCGGGCGGACGTACCTGCACCGAGGCCGCCATTTCGGCCGCCGCCGCAGTCACCGAAATATAGCCGTCTTCCGCCATGCGGTTCAGCACGTAGTCGCGCCGCGCGCGCGCGGCTTCCGGTCGCCGAATGGGGTGATAGTTGTTGGGCGCCTTGGGCAGCCCGGCCAGGAAGGCCGCCTCGGCCAGCGTCAGATCGTTGAGCGATTTGTCGAAGTAATTCAGCGCCGCGGCCGCAACGCCGTAAGAACCGAACCCGAGATAAATCTCGTTCAGATAAAGCTCGAGGATTTTGTCCTTCGAAAACGCGCGCTCGATACGAAGCGCCAGAATGACCTCCTTCGCCTTGCGGGCGATGGAGACTTCATTGGTCAGCAGGAAATTTTTCGCGACCTGTTGGGTAATCGTCGAGGCGCCTATCGGTCGCCGGTCGGTATTGATCCGGCGAAGGTTGGTAATCATGGCCCTGACTATGCCGGGGATGTCGATGCCCCAGTGGGTATAGAACGTCTTGTCTTCGGCCGACAGAAACGCCTTGATCACTTTCTTGGGCATTGCCTCGATCGGGATGAACACACGCTTTTCGCGGGCGAACTCCGCCATCAGGCGGCCGTCGCCGGCATGAATGCGCGTCACAACGGGCGGATTGTAATCGGCAAGCTGCTGATATTCCGGAAGTCCCTTTCCGAAATGGTAGAAACCGTACAGCACCGCGCCCGCACCCGCGACCGCGAGTACCACCAGCATCAGAAATGCGGCTGCCAAAATTCTCATACTTACTCTCAAGGTCCAGACTACACTCCGGACCGGCCATACTACACTATAGCAATGTGGCTATTTTATGGCCTATTTAAAGCCTGCTGTCGGTCAAAGTACAGCCGGATCGCCCTTGTCATCGCTGTGGCCATCCGCTGACGCTGATGAGCGCTTCGCAGCAGCTTTTCGTCGTACCTGTTGGACAGATACCCCAGCTCGATCAGAACGGATGGAATATCGGGCGCTTTCAGGACCGCGAATCCCGCAAACCGATGAGTATTCCTCAGCATTTTCCGCACTTTGGCGAGTTCGGTGACGAGCTTGCGGGCGAAGACGGCGGATTCGTTCATGGTTTCACGCTGGGCGAGATCGATCAGTATGTTCGCAACCTCGTTCGACTGTTCTTCCAGGTCGACTCCGGCAATCAGATCGGATTTGTTTTCCTTGCGCGCCAGCGCATCGGCTTCCTTGTCCGACGCCCGTTCGGACAGCGTGTAGACCGACGTCCCGCGTACTTTCCGGTTGCGGATCGAATCAGCATGGATCGACAGAAAGAGATCGGCGCCGGCCGCTTTCGCCAGGGCTATTCGCTGGCGCAACCTGATAAAAACATCGCTGTTCCGGGTCAGGCGTACCTCGAACTTGCCGGTCGCCAGCAACTGGCGGCGGAGCTCCTTCGAGAAGGCGAGAACAATATGCTTTTCCCATACACCCGAGCGGCTCATGGCGCCTGGGTCGACGCCGCCATGCCCCGGATCGATCATGATGACGATTTTTTCGTCCTTTTTAAGGTCCGGCTTCTTAACAGGGACGGGCAACTGCGGCGGCGGACGCCTCGCTTCGGGTTTCGGTCGCTGGCCGGATTGCGTGTACGCCGCCATAAAGGCGTTCTCCGTCGTCCGCGATATGTCGAGCACCACGCGGTGGGGCCGCCCCGGGGACGCCCGGGGGATCATGAACGCCTTGGCAATTTTCACCGGGCCGGCGGAATCCAGGACCACGCGGGAAGAACCGGGCTTGAACAGACCGAAACGCATGCCCGTCACCAGCCCCCCCTCCGGCGAACTCCGCAATTCGGGAGACCATGTCACTTCCGACATATCGATCACCACCCGATACGGCCTGGGCAGCGTAAATGTGCGGAAATTTACCTTCGACGTGACATCGAGTACGACCCGCGTCTTGCTGGGATACACGCCGACGCGCACGCCCGTGACCTGGGGCGCGGCCACCGCCGTCTGCACCAGGCAAACGATGCCGGCCAGAATAGCGAGATTGCCGATAATGGCTCTGATTTTACACATATTGCGGACTGAAAAAATTTTCACACAATATATACCCCGAACCGACGAATATTTATAGGGAAAACCCTTTAAGCAGTTGGTGAATATAAGTTGTACCGACGCGGCCCGCGGTTTATCCTCCCTGTGCGAACGTCCGCGGATGAAAAGGAGGACTCCTCCGATCCCCGCGCGGCCTCCATGTATCCAGCGCCTCTTGGCCGTAATATTTATCGGCGGTCGACCGGCAGCGAGAAACGACAGGATGGCGGCGCGGCTCAACCGCGGTATATGGAACCCAAGGCCGGGCCCGGAAGAAAACCGGGTTCCGCGAACCATGAACGTCCTTGCCCTGGCGGCGATCCTTCGGGAGAAACCCCATTCGGCTGGTTGACGGTGGCGCGATCGGTCTTGCAGGCACGGCACGCACCCATTCGGTCGTTCGCACGATGGGGGTGTTGTCGGGCCGGAGAAAAAACTATGTCTAAGCGCATGCTTGTGGATGGCGCGCACCCGGAAGAAATCCGGGTCGTCGTCACATCCGGCAACCGTCTCGACGAATACGACATCGAGACCACTTTCAAGAAACAGGTCAAAGGCAATATCTACCTCGCCAAGGTCACGCGGGTGGAACCGTCGCTTCAGGCGGCGTTTGTCGATTTCGGCGGCAACCGTCACGGCTTCCTGGCCTTCAGCGAAATCCATCCGGATTACTATCAGATCCCGATGGAGGACCGTCAGGCGCTGATCGACGAGCAGGAAGAACTGGAACGCCAGGCCCGCGCCGCGCGCGAGCATCTGGAAGATATCGACGGCGACATCGGAGAGGATGGAGAAGACGCCGATGACGTCGATGCCTCCTCCGATGAAGAAGAAACCGATGCAGAAGACGCGGAAGCTTCCGCTGAAGATGCGGAGGAAGACGCCGACGACGATACGGATGTGTCCGCGGAAGCATCGGGCGACGACACGGTTGCCGGATCCGACGACGGGGACGAAGCGTCCGCCGAGGAAACACCGGAAACGGATACCGGTGACGATCCCGACCCTGTCGCCGCCGATCCCGACGTCGAGGAAGCCCTCGAAGCGGCGGAATCGTCGTCCCCCCGCCGGACACGCGGCATGCGGCGCTACAAAATCCAGGAAGTCATCAAGCGGCGACAGATTCTGCTCGTCCAGGTCGTCAAGGAAGAGCGCGGCAACAAGGGCGCGGCTCTCACGACCTACATTTCCCTGGCCGGCCGCTATTGCGTGTTGATGCCGAATTCGTCCCGCGGCGGCGGCATTTCCCGAAAAATTACCGGGTCGAAGGAACGCCGCAAGCTGCGCGACACGCTGAATTCACTCGACATGCCTGACGGCATGGGCGTGATCATTCGGACCGCGGGGCTGGAACGCAACAAGGCAGAGATAAAGCGCGATTTCGAATACCTGATCCGGGCGTGGGACGAGGTGCGGGAAACGACGCTCGAATCAAGCGCGCCCAGTATGGTTTACGAAGAAGGCGATATCATCAAACGCGCGATACGCGACGTTTACAGCAAGGATATCGAAGAAATCCAGGTCGAGGGCGCAGAAACCTATCAGACCGCCAAGCGGTTCATGCGTCTGATGATGCCGAGCCACGCCAAGCGGGTTCAGCAGTACCGGGACGACACCATCCCGCTTTATCAGCGCTTCCAGATCGAGCAGCAGCTCGACGCCATGCACAATCCGGAAGTGCAGCTAAAATCGGGCGGCTACATCGTCATCAACCCGACCGAGGCGCTGGTCGCGATCGATGTGAACTCCGGCAAGTCGACGCGCGAACGCAATATCGAGGAAACCGCCGTCAAGACGAACATCGAAGCGGCGGAAGAAGTCGCCCGGCAGTTGCGCCTGCGCGACCTCGCCGGCCTGATCGTCATCGACTTCATCGACATGGAAGACAGCCGCAACGTCCGCAAGGTAGAACGGCGACTGAAAGACGCGATGAAGACGGACCGGGCCCGGCTGCAGATCGGACGGATCAGCAATTTCGGGCTGCTGGAGCTGTCGCGTCAGCGGTTGCGTCCGAGCCTGCTGGAAACCAGTTCGCAGGTATGTCCGCACTGCCGCGGCACTGGTAACATTTTGTCCACCGAATCCATGGCGATGCGCGTCCTCCGAGCCATCGAGGAGGAAGGCATTCGGATGCGGACCAGCGAAATCACCGTCCGCGTGCCGACCGAAGTGGCGCTTTATATCCTCAACCAGAAGCGCTCCACTCTGGTCAATCTGGAAAGCCGATACGGTTTCCAGGTCATCCTCGAGGGCGACGACAGCGTTGTCCCGCCCGATATCGACATCGAGCGAGTCAAAGGAAGGCCGGAACCCGCTGCGGGCCAGCCATCCCGCGGCATGGGCGCCACGCAGGCGGCAAATGACGACGACGACGAAGACATCCCGGACGAGGACGAAGAGGCGGTCGCCGCAAGCGAAGACGAAGCGGAAAAATCCGACAGGCCGAAACGCGGCCGCCGCCGGCGGGGCCGTCGTCGCTCACAAAACAGCGAAGCACGCGCCGACGACAATTCCGACGACAGCGCGGAAGGCGATGCCGATGCGTCCGGCGATAACGATCGTCAGGAAGCGTCGGGCGAAAACGACGATTCCGGCGAGGAAAAACAGGGTTCCCGCCGGCGGAGGCGCGGCCGCAGAGGCGGAAGACGCCGCAACCGGAATGCCAGCGCAGAGTCCCAGGCCGAAAACGCCGAGACCGACGACAACGCGGACCCGGCGGACGGCTCCGAAGAAGGCGCTCGGCAGGGCGAGGCGTCCTCCATCGCCGCCGATGTCTCGGTGGCCGTTAACGATGGCGACATCGCGCAACAAGAATCGGCCCAGCCTGCCGACACCAAGCCCGACGCTGCGGAAGTGCAGGCAGAAGCGGATGCGGAGCCGCACACCGCGGCGACCAACGGAGCCTACGCGGTCGAGAGCTCCGACAACGGCGCCGCGCTCCGGGACGATACGTCTGAAAATACGGAAACCGATGCGGCCTCGGAAGCAGAAGACGCGAAAAACGAATCCGCAGAAATCGCAGCGGCGGCCGCGGCCGTGGAACAGAACAAGCCCAAACGCCGGGGCTGGTGGCAGAAAATCGTCGACTGATAATACGTCTGATAATACGTCCGGGCATTTCACCCGGGCGGCATCAGCCTTCTATCCAGTCCTTCAGCCGCCCGGCGGCATCTGACATGGTCTGAGTATCGCCCGCAAAGGAAATCCGGATAGCCGACCGGCCGCGGTTGCGGTCGAAATCCGTCCCTGGCGCAGTCGCGATCCCCGCTTCGGTCAACATCCGGCGGCAGAAATCCTCGCTGTCGTTGGTCAGATGCGAGACGTCGGCGTAGATATAAAACGCCCCGTCCGCAGGTGCGAGTTTCGTCAGCCCCGCCTTCGGCAGTTCCCGCAGCAATAACTCCCGGTTGGCGGCATAACGCGCGACGTTTTCGTCCAGCTCGGCGGTGCAATCGAACGCAGCGCTCGCCGCATGTTGCGACAGCGCAGGCACGGAGATGAAAATATTCTGCGCCAGGCATTCCACCGACCGGTGAAGCTGTTCGGGGATCACCATCCAGCCGACGCGCCAGCCCGTCATCGAGTAGTACTTCGAAAAACTGTTCACCACGAACGCATTGTCGGTGTGCGTCAGCGCCGTCACGCCGGGCATCTCGTATGTGATGCCATGATAGATCTCGTCCGAAATCAGACGAATGCCCCGATCGTCGCAATAGGACGTCAGCGCCGCCATCTCGTCGGCGGAGATCATCGTGCCGGTCGGATTGGCGGGGCTTGCCACGATCAGCCCGTCGATCTCTCCATCGATCCGGTCCAGCAATGCCGGGGTGGGCTGATATCGGTCCTCCGCGGTCGCCGGCACCCCCACAGCCTCGATTCCCAACGCCGCCAGGATATTACGGTAGGCCGGATATCCGGGATCGGCCAACACCACGCGGTCGCCGACATCGAAGGCCGCGAGAAACGCCAGCATGAAACCGCCGGACGAACCGGTCGTGACGATCACGCGGTCCTCGGCAAGGTCGATATCGTGCGTGTCGCTATAATATCGGGCGATCCGACGCCGCAGCGGATCGATCCCAAGGGCTTCGGTATATCCGAGCTTGTCGTTTATCAGGGCATGCTGCGCGGCGGCGATGACCTTCGAAGGCGCGCCCGTGGAAGGTTGTCCGACCTCAAGATGCAGAATATCGCGCCCGGCACTTTCCAGCCGGTTGGCTTCCCGCATGACGTCCATGACGATGAACGGCGGCACCTGCCCCCGGGTCGATTTCTTCAGCGCCATCGTTCAGAGCGCCGCGCTGACGGCCAGTCCATGACCGGAAGGATCGGCCGCGAAACGACAGGAATCGGGATTTTCACGCGCGCCTTTCGGACAATGGATCAGTCCGGCCCGGCCGTCGGCGCCGTCCGCGGGTCCGAATGCCTTTTCGGGGTCGGTGTCATCGTCGAAGGCTTTCCGCGCGGCGCCGATTGCCCGGCTCGCGCCGCCCGCGCCGCCGGAGCCGCTCGCCGCGCCGCGGGCATCCTTCAATGGCCGGTTGACCAGCAGCATCGGTACGCCGGGGAAGGCGTCCCCGCGCGGAGGCGCCGCCATCAGAATGCCGCTCGACCCGATCATCCGGCCCGCGCCGAGCGTACCGTTGGTGGATACCACACAGGCCGCGCCGCCGCCCTGCCTGTCGACCGCGACGAAACCGGCGCTGTCGTAAGGCGCCTGTCCCTGCCGCGCGGATCCTGAAGCCACGCCCCGCCACAACGCAGCCGCCCGGGTACCGGCCGCATTTCCGGGGAGATGAAGTTCGTCCTTGCCAATATCGATCTTTTCGGTTTTCAGCCATTTCGGCCGGTAGTCGCGGAACGTCGACACCGGCACGTCTACGCCCGTCGCCGCGCCAATATCCTGCGCCAGAAGTTTCGCGAAGTCTCCGGCGTAGAAATCGCCCGGGCCTCTTAGCCGGATACGGGCCAGGGATGCAGAGAGTTCGAACTGGCTGAGCACGTCGCCTTCGACAATCGTCTTGCCGGACGGGGCGAAAAGACGCCGGACCGTCGGGTCGGCCAACCCGTCCGTGGGTACCGCCGCCAGTCGGCGGGCGAAGGCACGGGATACCGGATTGCCGAATCTTGCTAGCCGCTCGGCTGGAAGCAGCAGGGCTTCCCATTGCAGACGCCCGTAACGGGCGTGAAGCGCGAACATTCCCCGTACGACGCCGGGAATCATCGCTGCCTTCCCGTCCATTTCGTACAGCGCAGGCCGGAAATCGATTGCCTCGATCGTCTCGCCTTCACCGCGGAACGCCACGCACATCCCACCCCCGCCAAGGCTCGCAGCGCCGGGATACGTCACCGACAGGGCGAAATAGGTCGCCACGACGGCATCGATCGCATTGCCGCCGGAAGACAGAATATCGCGCCCGATCAGCGCGGAGCGCGGTTCGTCCGACACGACGCCGCCGAAATCCGACGAAACGAAACCGACCTGCCCCTCGGGTGGGCCGTCGCTGCCGCAGGCGGCGAGCATTCCTCCGAGGAGGGCCGCTCCGATCGATTGACGGACCCGGAACCGCCACCTACTTATAATGTTACGAGAGAAAGTTTCGCCCGTGCGCAATGCAATTTCCTCCTTGGCAGCCGTCGGCGCGGTCGTCGCGATCCTATCGCTGCAATTGGCGCTGGCACCCAATCCGGCAGGGGCAGCCGGTATTCGCGATGCCGAAATCGAACATACCATCCGCGTTTATGCTTCGCCACTTCTGAGGGCGGCGGGGTTCGAACCGCAGGACGTCGGCCTGCATATCTTGAACGACAAGGCGCTGAACGCCTTCGTCGCCCGGGGCCAGCGGATATTCATGACAAGCGGGCTGCTGATGTCGGCGGACCGCCCGGAACAGATCGTGGGCGTGCTGGCCCATGAAATCGGCCATATCACCGGCGGCCATCTGGCCCGGCTGAGCGGTGCACTGGACGATGCCCGGAATCAGGCGCTGATCGGCCAGATCATCGGCTTTGCGCTGGGTGTGCTGGCGAAGGACGGTGGCGTCGCAGCCGCCACCAGCGCGAAAGGCAGCGACATCGCGCTGAAGAATTTGCTGAAGTTTTCGCGCACACAGGAACGGTCCGCGGATCAGGTGGCCGTGGACCTTCTGGATCAGACCCGCTCATCTGCGACTGGTTTGCTGGAATTCTTCGAACTCCTGCAGGATCAGGAACTATTGGTGCGCGCGCGGCAGGACGCCTATGTGGTTACGCATCCGCTGACACAGGACCGGATCGCGTTTGTTCGCAAGCATGTCGAAAATTCCCGGTATTCAGGCAATCAGTTGCCGAGCCTCGTCAAGGCAATGCACGATCGCATGGTCGCCAAGCTTAAAGGCTTCATCAATCCGCCAAGCCAGACCCTAAAGGAATACGCGGCCGACGATTCTTCGGTCAGTGCCCGCTATGCCCGGGCCATGGCCTTTTACCGCGACTCCCGAATGGACGAAGCGCTGGAACTGATGGATGGGTTGATCAGCCAGGCGCCGGACGATCCGTATTTTCATGAACTGCGGGGTCAGATCCTGTTCGAGAATGGCAAGCTCACGGAAGCGTTGCCGGACTATGAACGCGCGGTAAACCTTCGCCCGCAACAGCCTCTGCTGCGTGTTGGACTGGCGCACGTACAGATAGAACTCAATCGGCCGGATCTTATCAAATCGGCCGTCGGCAATCTGGAACAGGCGCTGCGCTACGACCGGTTCATGCCGCTGTCCTGGCAACTGGCGGCGACGGCCTATGGCCGCAACGGGCAGTTGGGCATATCCTCGCTCGCCCTGGCGGAATACCACCTGCTGCTTGGCCGATTCCTCGACGCCCGGGGCCAGGCCAGCAAGGCAATGCGCATTCTGCCCGAGAATTCACCAGGCTGGCTGCGCGCGCAGGATATCGAGGCCACGGCCAAACGGGCGCGCGACCGGCAACGCCGTTAACCCTTGCCGAAGTTTAATGTCGATTTAATCAAGCGATTGTGACCCCCGGTCCCAATCCTGATACGATATGCCTCAATCGAACCGGCTGCGCGGAGGCTCGGCAACCGGCATGTTCAAACCGAGAGTACGATCAGATATGTTCCTTTCCAAACGCCAGTTTCTGTCCACCATCTCCGCTGCAATGCTCTCCGCCGTGATCGTCCTGACCGGCCCCGCCGCAGCCCAGCCGGCCGGTTCGGGCACTATTTCCGCCGAACAGAAAAAAGCGTTCGAAGGCATCGTCCGGGATTACATTCTGGAGAATCCGGAAATCATCACACAGGCGATCGAACGCCTGCGAGAAAAGCAGCGCCTTGCCGAAGCGCGGGCCGACCAGAATATTCTGGCTGCCAGCAAAGCGGAAATATTCAACGACCCGGATGCGCCTGTAGGCGGCAACCCAAAGGGCGACGTCACCGTCGTGGAATTCTTCGACTACCGCTGCGGCGTGTGCAAGCGTATCCATCCCATCGTGAACGAATTGGTCAAAACGGATCCGAATATCCGTCGCGTGTACAAGGAATGGCCGATCCTGGGGCCGAATTCAGTCCTCGCCGCACGCGCCGCGATCGCCTCGCGACAGCAGGGCAAGTATCTCGCCTTCCACACGGTCATGATGGAAGCGAATTCCTCCTTCGACCGGGCCTCGATCCTGCGCATGGCGAAATCGGTCGGGTTGGATACGGCGCAACTGGACAAGGACATGAAGAGTCCGGAAGTCGATGCGATTATCCGCAAAAACTACGCGCTCGCCGAAAAGCTGAAACTGAACGGCACGCCGTCCTTCGTGATCGGAGATACGCTGCTGCGCGGCGGGCGCGATCTCGAATCCCTGCGCGCCATCGTCGCAGAGGCCAGGGCTGCGAAAAAGTAAACGGTTCTTATTCGGTCGAGAACGTCACCGGCGGCGCAATACCGAGAATGCGGATATAGGTCAGTCGGGCTGCTTCGACGGCTGAGCGTTGTCGAAAGCCTCCAGCTTCATACATTCTGCGAAAATCCCCATCAGCCGAGGATAAGGCGACAGATCGCATTCATAGCGCTGGGCGTTGAACACCTGCGGAACGATACAGATATCGACCAGCCCGGGCGCGTCGCCATGGGCAAAGGTGCCCGTTTCGCTGTCCGCCGCCAGATGTGCCTCCAGCGCGTTGAATCCCTCGTAGATCCAGTGCTGATACCAGGTAACGTTGACGGCATCCTTGTCCGCTCCCATTTCGCGCGACATAAACTTAAGGACGGCGAGATTGTTCAGCGGATGAATGTCGCAGGCGATGATGTCCGCCAGTCCACGCACACGGGCCCGGCCCACCGGATCTGACGGCAGGAATGCCGGTTCCGGGTGAGTTTCTTCGAGATACTCCAGAATTGCCATCGACTGATACAGAACGTTGTCGCCGTCGATCAGCGTCGGCACCCGTCCCTGCGGATTGAGAGTCTTGTAGCTGTCGTCGAACTGATCGCCGTCGGGAAGACTGATATTGATGTGCTCCCATGCAATGCCTTTCAGGTTCAGGGCGATGCGGACGCGGAAGGCCGCCGACGAGCGGGAAAAGCCGTAAAGTTTCATTGGTCGCTCCAATTGATTTCCCGGGGAGTTTAGGGGGGCTTCGCGCGGCAATCCAGCCGCACCGACCGACGGGCACCCCTCAGTCAGATATAATACTCGCTGAGCGGCGGGAACCCGTTGAACCCGACGGCGGAATAGGTCGCAGTGTATGCGCCCGCGCTCAGAATTTCGATCCTGTCGCCCGCGGCCAGAACAAGCGGCAGGGTGTAACCTGCTGCATCGTACAGAACGTCGACTTCGTCGCAGGTAGGACCGGCCAGCACAACGGGGCCTTCGGGCCCACCGTCATGGGGAGTCGTGATCCGGTACTGGATGGCTTCTTCGAAGGTTTCGGGCAGACCCCCGAACTTTCCCACATCCAGGAAGATCCAGCGACGGTCCGGTTCCCGGGATTTTTCCGCGACCAGCACAACCTCGGTCTGAATGATGCCGGCGTCGCCCGCGATGTAGCGTCCGGGTTCCGCGATGATGCGGGGCGGCCTGTTGCCGAAATGACGAACCAGCGAATCGCGTATGCCAGCGCCGTAGGCGTCCGCGCTTTCGATCGGTTGCCGGTAGCTGGCCGGAAATCCGCCCCCGATATTGAGCAGCGTCAGCTCAACGCCGCTTTGGGAAAGCTGTTCGAATACGGCCGCACATTGTTCGATCGCGACATCCCATTGTCCGGGGTCACGCTGCTGGGAACCGACATGAAACGACACTCCCGCCGGCACCAGCCCGGCGTCGCCGGCCTCCTTCAACATTTCCACCGCCTGCATCGGTTCGCATCCGAATTTCCGGGACAGCGGCCAGTCCGAACCGGCGCCGTCCATGAACACCCGGCAACAAACGTCGGCGCCCGGCGCCGCCGAAGCCAGCTTCGACAGTTCCGCGCGGCTATCGAAGGCAAACAGGCGGACGCCATATTCGTACGCCCTCGCAATATCGCGTTCCTTCTTAACGGTATTCCCGAACGCGATCCTTTCGGGGCCAATGCCGAGATCCAGGCATGCCTCGATCTCGAAGATGCTGGCGGTGTCGAAACAGGCGCCGAGTCCGTGGAGAAGGCTGATCACTTCCTTCGCCGGATTTGCTTTCATCGCGTAAAAGATCTCGGCATTGGGCAACGCGCGGGCCAGATCGGCGTAGCGCTGCGCAATAACGTCGAGATCGACGACCAGACAGGGAGTGTCGGGTTGACGTTCTTCGAGAAACTTTCGGATTTTGACGGTCATAGCGGGCGCGTTTTAGCCCGTCGGACCGCCGGCGGAAAGCGAAATCGGCGGGTTACATGCCCTGGGCGAATTGCAGGCCGAACATCGCGCCGCCTGCCGCGATGGCGATGATCAGCGTGATCACGATCAGCCGCACCGGGTTCGATTTCTTTTTGACCTTCCGGCGCTTGGCAGCTGCCTTGCGTTGCGCAACGTCACCCTGCGGCTTCTTTTTGGCCTTGGCGGCATTGGCCCGCGTCTGTTTCGCCTTTTGTAGCTGTTCGGCGTTTGCCTGCTCGACCTTGCTGCCGCGGAAAATGGTCCGGGTTTTCGTTTCCTGGGTCGATTCGACGTAGATTTCCTCGATGACCCGGATGCCGGTATACCGGCCGCTTTCGTCCATGCGTTGCGCTTCGAACAGCGCCAGATCGCGATCGTCAAACACCGAATCGATCTTCCACTTTCCACTCTGGAATGTGTGAATTTCGAAGGCTTTCATATCTGACATGGCTTGCTCCGGGTCCCCGAACCGCGGCGTTACTCGTTCGGTACTTCGCGGCAGTTCGCGGCGCCGAGAAGACCGGAGACGACCGTACCATCGTCGCTCATCGGCAGGATGATGCTGCGGTACAGAACCTTCATGCCGTCGTATTTCACAAACTCCCCGCCGCGCGAGATCGGCACGCCCCGGGAAAGAATCTCCTGATAGTAGCCCGCCGCGTTCTCGATCAACGTCCGCGGCGGCACCTCAGACAGCAGACAGTTGCGGACAGGCTCGTCCATGTACTGCTGCAGTTTGTCGCCGACCGTGCGGACGATGGGGTCGTCTTCGTAACCGACGAAATCCAGCACGAAGCAGTAATCCCATATCTCCGCCATTTCGACCGGGTTCACGTC
>Ga0181568_10003788_pt1 | contig 13584 bp, 10 predicted proteins | sample 101ome_20_FD_133758 | JGI IMG/M metagenome (GOLD analysis project Ga0181568, IMG submission 133758) | Coastal salt marsh microbial communities from the Groves Creek Marsh, Skidaway Island, Georgia - 101404AT metaG (megahit assembly) | ecosystem: Environmental > Aquatic > Marine > Intertidal... | reverse complement strand
CTAAAAAATCAGTAGTAAACTCTTGAGCTGGTTTTTTATAAAGTCTTTGTAAGTCTTTAGGAGCTCTAATGTTTTTTTCCATATCTGCATATAGCTCCTCATCAGCCTTTCTTCTTGCAGCGGCCTCTTGTGCAGCACGTGCCAAGGTACGACCTTGATAAGCAGCCAAGTTTTCAGCTTGTGTAAATCGGCCTCTGAGACCTATTGCTTCTCCTAAAGTAAAATCAGCCATTATTATTTTTTCTACCAATTTTGGCAGCCTCTAAATTGTTGTCAAATTGAGCCATATTGGTAGCTGTAGTAGTAGCACCAGATAATGCACCCATAATATTTTGTCTTCCTTCTGACTTAGCATATCCTAATTGCTGCTCTAGAGCCATTCTATATTGCCTTCTAGCTCTTGCATCTTCTGTCAATAAAGAACCATATCTAAGATTGGCACTAGTTAATGCACGCATGCCTCTTTGACGAGCCTCTACGTCCATTTGACCCAATTGAAGCGCAGACTGATATTGATTCATTCCAGCTATAGCAGACAAGGCAGCACCAGACTGACCTAGCTCACCAGCACGTCTAAATTGACCTGCTTGAGACCTTGCCGCCTGTTCACGCATGATTCTCTGCGTTGCAGGGTCAAGTCCACGCTCGTATTGTTGACGAGCCATTCTAATATTTTCAACAAAAGGATCACGAGCTTCAAGTACAGATGGCATCCTTTGCCTTCTTAATCTGTTTAACTCTCTTTGTGACCTAATCATCTGATAAGCACCAACCCCAGCCTGTGCAACTCCCTGCACTGCCTGAGCGGCTAACATTAATTCCAATCCGGTCATATATTACAAATATAGTGAATTCTACTGAGTATACAATCTAGGACTTACACGGAACTTGACAACTCCATTTATTAGTTTCTGAGACCCAGAGGCTGTCTCCATACTAAGCTTTATCTTTAGCCACTTGCCAAACAGTCTTGTTGTATCTTCTGCATTCGTACTTAAAGGAGCACTTAGTTTATCATTTTTTATAGGACTATACCATAGACCCTCTCTATCTATAAACTCTGTCTCGTCCAAATAAGACTCATGATCCTCAGTATAAAAATCAGTTTCAAATGGCAATTGATCGCTATTGATTTGCATAGCTTCAAATTGCTTTATAATATTTGGCTCATAGTTCATTACAAATGTAATATTGCCAATTTGTAAAGAGCCATAATAAGTTCCATCAGTTCCTTCATCGTGAAGATAAATAGTATCGGGTACTGACGGATTAGGGGTAAAGAAAGTATTGTCGTAAGGCATGTATATATCTGGAGTATAAGAATGGAAAGACACAAATCCACTTTTTGCCTCATCATATGCAACCGTGAATGCTTGATCTGAAGTGCCATCGTTATATTTAAACGTATATATTAATTCTGCGTATTTATCATTCCATACCCCATGAACTCCAAAGCCCGACAATGGGTATAATGTGTTTTTATTGTACTTCCCATTATTCCTAAAATAAGAAGATAAACCCCTATCGCTTAAAACATCTACTCCATTACCAGCTAAACGCATCATTTTTTGAAGTCTAGGATTATACCAGTAAAGAATCTCTTTACCATTTTGATTCTTACCCTTTACGATTGATGTTTTAAGATTTGTACCAATAGAAGTCAACTCGACACCAGGCACAGTTAATATTCCTCCAGCACCAACAATGATATCTGTTGAGTCTGTTGCGTTTAATACTGTTCCATCTCTAAAATATTGCCTCTGAACACTTTCAGGCTGTACTGTGTATACATTGTCGTTAAGCATTAAATGAGACGTTATTTCTCCATTGGAAAGATCTAAGTCAAATATGTTTGCAGGTTGGAAATTTCTATATGCATTGTTTTCACTTCCAACTAGCTTTCTTGAACTATAAGCTATCCTTGTAGGGAATTCTGCTTTATTGTCTCTTTCAGCATCATATCCTTTTTCTAATATAGAGCCATCAGCATAAGTGTAAGACGAGCTATACTCGTTTTGATTAGACACCTCTGGCCACTGTTGTAAGAAATAAAACAAACCAGAGCCCATGCTGTTGTTAGGCAGAGCAGAAACGCCATAAGTTCCTACCAATGGTACATTTGTGCCATCTATAAATTCTCCTTCAAAATCCTTATCAAGACTTTGAGGGTATACATATCCAGGACCGTTGTGAGTCAAATCGTGTTCAAGCGCTTGGAACATCTGAGTATTTGTTACGTTTTGAGAATAAAAAGCAATACCATAACCCTCTCCCTGTGCGTTATTGGGTTGGAATGACTTCATTCTCATGTGATATACTGTTTTCTGATTAAATACATCACCACCATAAACAGACTCAGATATAACTCCAGACTCCCCTGGTTCTAGTACTCTGATATGACCTGTATTTTCGTATACGGTTTCGCTTTTATTAGATGGGTATTTTTTGTGCCCGCCTAAATCTCTAAATACCTGACCATAATACAACCCATGCTGCTCACTTATTCTTGGAGATGTACCAAAGCTTCCATAGATAGAAGAAGCAACATTGAATGCCTCTGTTCTCGGATAAAAACCATCTTCTGGCCCACGAGGAGAGGTTGTTGGCTTTTCGTCATAATTAAAAACATTTGTAGCCCCAAAACTAGTACTATCACCTAGCTCAAGTTTTTCGTGATCTGATATATTTGAATCAATATACGAAACAGTCGAGGAGGAAACGTAACCATCTAGCTCTATATACTCTGATGATTTTAAAGCACCATTTGGGTCTGGTGGTGTAAATGGATTAGCAATACCTGTGTAATGGGCAGTTATACTTGGAACGCCTAGTATTTTAATCGTATCACTTGACTGATTAGCGTATTCAAATTGATTAAACTTTATATCTGGCGAATGAAAGAATAAAATATCAGATCTATCTGTATTTAAAAAGGGAGAGACAATGCTAAGCCCGCCTCCTGGAGAAAATGAGTTGTATGCTGGATCGGTAATATTAACCCAAGTATATATATCTCTTTTATTTGGGAATACATCTCTGTCCAAATCGTTAGGACCAGGTCTTAGCTGAGGAGTAAATGGATAAACGTCATTTGTTGCCGTATTTAAGGCAGCTCCCGGCAAAAATAAACCAGTAGCCAATACTTCTGGTATTCTCTTAGCCCTAACAAATCTAAACGACTTAATTAAATCGCCAATACGGATGCCATCTACTGTATCATTTAAATCTATATTATCAAACTTGACATAGTATATGTTTACATTTTCGCCACCTAAGTCTGTTAAATTAGAATCTATATTATTTGCAGTTCTTCTATTGCCTATAATATTTGTTGCACTAGTATCAAACCTAATATCATCTACCCAAAAAGGTCTAGACCATCCACCTGTATCACTCCACTGAACCTGTATACCAAAACGATAGGTATCGTTCATCATGTAGGACGTGAAATTTAATGTATTATTTGGATCTAGGTATTCCCCAAATTTGTAATCTAATTCTGGTACGTCAATAGATTCTGAGTAGCCTACTCCTGTTATTGTTTGTGTCTCCAGAGAGTGTGTTATCTCTGAGGCCCAATCAGACAAGTCGTAACCCACATAAGACTCTAAATTACTTATTGTTAGTCTTTGATCGTTTAATGTTATACTCTTTGCTTTTGTGTACTTATTACTTATAGCGTACAATTCAGCACCAGAAACATCTTCCATTCTTTGACCAAGGCTAGTATGTACAACATCTAATTCCGTTTGATCATTTTCAATACTAAATCTTTCTACAAACTTTGCTGAGTATCCAGTAGATCCATATTCTAATACAATTAAGTCAAAATAATCATAAACACCCAAAGGCATATTCTTTACGCTCATCTTGACGAACTTAGTAGTAATAGTACCATCTGCGTCTCCTGATATTAAATATGGAGTATCGGGATTAGCATCGTATATATTTACAATGCCGGTTGGATATAAATAATCACTGTACTGAAAATCTCCTGTTACAAACCTTCCTGTATATCTTTTATTACCTGAAGTAATAGCCCCACCTCCATGAACAACCTCAACCTCGTCTATATAAGAAGATGTATCAAATAAGACTAAAGACGTTTGATCGTCAACATTATCGTAGCTATATAAATTAGAGCCTATAAGTCCATTTGTAGCTCTTCTGTTTGCAATTGGGATTCCAATGTATCGTATTACATTGAAGTCATCAGTCCAGTAAAGATTAATAATATCATTTACAACTTCAGACTCTACCTCTACATTTCTTTCTGGATGAAACGTAAGTCTCTTAGTTGTAAGAAGTGGAGTATATAAATAACCTACCCCAGTTGGGTTTGGGTATATATTCCCTATCTGAGAAACTTTAGAAGTTCCATCAGTATTTAAATCATCTCCTGCCAAGAATACAAATAAGTCATCTTCAACTTGCTTGCTTCCAATAACCGAAAAAGACCCATTGTCTGGTTGATATTCAGAAACCTTGTAAAAATTAAAGTATTCTCCTTCTACATTTTCTAAGAACAATCTGAATTCATTCACACTTGATGTTGTCAAGCTAAAAAAGCCTTGATTTGTTCCAGTGATATTCAGAGACCCATACGTAAAAACTATAGATGATATAACGCCTGGAAGTGCATTATATACTCCAGTCAAATTGCTTAAGTGTCCAGTTATAGCACTATAAGTTGCAGCAGCAGTCGTTGAGGCGTAATTGTATTCCTGATAATCCGTAGCGATATCTCCTGTACTCAACTTAAGTCTACCAGTATGACTATTTATCTTGCCATTCGCAATATCATCTCCATTAAAAACGATTATATACTCTTGAGTGGTAGCTGTATAGTCTGGTATAGTAACCTCTAGGTTATTACCACCTATAGACATTACACCACCAATGTTCTGCCCATCAGAGTTTCTATGACGTATATTATTAGCATCCGTATAGTTACCTTGACGGATATAACTAATCTCTGTGTCCTTATCTAAACTGCCGGAAGGGGTAACTCTTACTTGTGGCATTATACGTTAGCTAGTTTTTGTGTTTGATATTCCCTTTGAAAAGACTGCATTACATATGCTGGATATTCTTTTGCATATCTTCTGGTATATTTCCAGCCTATGTAGGATACTAGCATTCTCTCCCAATCATCTGGTATAACTATCTCATCATGCTCATCTCTATTCAAAGCTTGATACCATACCTCATATTTAGATCCATCTGTTTTTTTCTCACAGAAAATAATATAATTGTCCTGAACATAGTAATCTATATCTGGGCATTGTTTCTTGTGGTCTTTATCTGTAGATCCACATATATAAACGTAGTCTAGTTTGAACCAACCATCAGGAAGTTCTATTTTATCATCATAAACCTCTAGTGTTCTATGATACTGCTTATACTTTTTTCTTGTTTTATGAGACCGAATCGCTTGGTATATTAATACCTTGAACCATAAATAATTATTCTCAAAGGAAACTCCAAGTTCTTCAGATGCAGCAGCTATAACGTCATTTATTTTCATTATTTACCGGGTAATTGTGGGTTAACTTTATCTTGACTATCAGATATGTAATCTGGAGCCACACGCATCTTTCTCATAATATCTAAACCTACCATTTCAACTAATTCTTTTCTAACTACAGCATCTACTGGATACGCATCTGAGTCAACACGGAATCCAGGAACCTCTGTAGGGAAATTGAATATGCCACGCACTTGTAGTTTTTCTAGTCTTAAATTATTATATACGATAAGACTTGCCTTGTTTTGTTCTAATTGTTTCCAATCCCAAAATACATTCTTATCATTTGTAAAAGCCGAATGCATAGTCAATGTAGTAAATCCATTCTTTCTAGAACGCATAAATGGTTTAACACCATTTACATGACCAACATACATAAATCCATCTTCATGACCTGTAATAGTTATTGGAGATGGACACTCAAAGTAAACAGCCTCACATTCCTTATCACGATCTACAAAGTTAGTATCAACTGTTTGAATCCAAGAATCATTAAAAAATCTGCCACTGCGTAATATATAATTAGAGATGATTACGGCACGAGCTGCGTGTATCTTGTTCTCTAGGTATTCATCATCAAAACGACTTTCATCATTCCCAAGTCCAGCAGATAAGTCTTTTCTTACCTCATCTACAATATCTTTTAGTAGGATCATGGATTCTCAATTATGGTTTCTTGAGCACTACGCTTATTGTTGTAGTCACGGGTCTCAGTAGATACACTGTATACACACTCATCCATAAGACGGTACAAGAACTTTTCTGTATAGAAATCTAATAAGTCCGTAGCATTATTAGCAACATCAATATCGTGTGGTGGATTTGTCATGTAATCCATTATTATGCTATATGGAGCTGGATTACATATCAACTCTCTATTTGTTCCTGTTGTATTGGTTTGATACTTGGGTGTTTCTTTCCGAGCCCCACTCAATGACCCCTTCTTTCTATCAGAAAAAGTAGGTGACGCTTCAAACGTCCTAATGTGATACAGTGGACTAGCAACACTAGCAGTATCAAGGAAAAAAGAACTTCCCTTAACTTTGGTAACTTCATATTCTGTTCCGGTTCCGTCTTGTGCGGAATTTAATTTATCACCTTTTCTTAGTAAGTGCTTCGATAGAGTATACTCTTTATCTAATACTCCTGATACAAAAGAAATAGTATCAGAATATTTAAAAGCTACTCTGAATAGATGTAAGTAATTATTTGGAATTGCTGCCTTGCCAGATGTAACAGCTATAGATACCTCATTTTGAATTAACTCAATAAGTTCGTCATACTCTTTTTGTGTATCTAAATTAGAATATAACTTATCTACCAGTCTGTATATTGCCTCCTTTATAAGACGATTAGCCTTAGCATTATCAAGATACTGAGAGTAGGCTTTATCGTATTTTTGTTGGAGTTGATTAAAGAAATCCTGACCAGTCATTATATACAAATATAACAAAAAAAGGGCAGAATAAATATCCTGCCCTCACACACAATCAAACATGAATACCTACTTAGTAGCAGCAGATCTGGTTTGTCTTTTCTTTTTAGCCTCAGTTGCTGGAATCAAATTCTTGATTTCATCTGGCAAGTCTAAAGGATCAACCTCTTGAGCCTTTATTTCAGGTGAGCTATCTAGTTTGTCAACCTCTGGCTTGATGTAGTTTTCAAATACATCTTTATCGGTAATAAGGAATGAAATAACAGAATCAATAGTAGTTCCAGCATTTCTTCCAGATATCTTATACACAGAACCTTCTTTTCTGATAATTCCATATACAATTGCCTTATTAGCATATACTGTAGCTGTTTTTTCTGCTCCTTTTGTTTTAAGGTAATTTGAAACCAAATCCATGTCTTCAATTGCATAACCATCTAAATCAATGCCAATAAGATTTAAGAATACTTCTTTATTTGAGAACTCTCTTGGATCATAACCTAGTGCAAAGGTTAAGTCTCTTCTTTGCTCTTCTGTCATGTCAATCACCTCAGCAATACATCTAATCTCATCCATTAATAGATTATAGTTGTAATCGATAATCTCTTCTTTGATTTCCAAAGTAAACTCCGTCATTACAAAGTTAGGATTATCATATCCGTCTGTTTCTACAAGTGGGTGGTTTTTCCAAAAATCAATTACAGCCTGATCCTTAAAGTCATCTGGATCATAAGATAATTCTAATGGAAGTCCGCTCTCAAATACGTAAGAGTAAACTTTATCTTTCTCGTCTAATGAATTAACTACTTTCTTGCCACCAGATATAAGAAATACTTCTTTATCTGTTCTTTTGTCTTTGTATGATCCAACAATGGAGATATTACCATTTTGTCTTTTTGGATTTAGTCTATACTTTTTTCTCATTTTATAATTATTAATTTTTTTACAGTTTAGATAAAAATGAAGGCCACCCGAAAGTGACCCTCATTGTGGGGGCTTAATTAGGAAAGCTTAGCAATATACTCACGAATCTGAGCTAAAGCACCATTAATATCACTAATGGCATTACCAGAAACGTCAGCAATATCAAGAGCCTTCAAGCTGTTCTCAAGATCAGTAGTAGATACTGTGCTCTCGATGTACAACGTGATTACCTGAGTCCCGTTTGCGATGATTGAATCACCTGGACGTGGATCTTCGTAGATAAGCTCAAGGATATCATAGTTGCTTCCTGCTACAGCACCTTCAACGGCCATAGCAACCAAGTTTGTACCAGTAATACCAGCTGGAGCAACTCCAGGAGTAGTGGTAGCAATTGCCTGATTACCTCCGTCGTCCTTAACTTCAGCAATATTGAAGATAGTGTAAGGAGCAGTAGCGGTTAAAGTAACTACACCAGCAGCGCTAGTAGCAACAATCTCAAAAGGAAGGTCATTTACCTGATCCTTAACAGATGTAGCAATAGTAGTTACTGTATCAGTAGCGGTAATAGTGTGCTCGATAACTTGAGTGTAAACATCAGTTAAAGCATCATTTTTATCGCCCAAGTCTTGTACCAATTGAAAAGATACTTTATCACCAGCAGTCAAAGAGCTTGCGTAAGTTACAGTAGAAACCTGAGCAGTTCCAGCAGAATAAGCAGCTAAATTAGCCTTTTTAATTCCGTTGTAGTCTAACTCAACATCTCCTCCAAATACACCAGCAATCTTGATAACTCCGTCAGTTAAAGCACCTGTTAAGGTAGCACCGGATTTTACAATTAGATTTTTCATTTTTCTGTATTATTAAAATTAAGAAGCGAATTCAATCAGACCCATACGATCTGCAATACAATGTAGACCACAGTCAGAAAGCATGTGGAACTCAACAGAATCAATATCACTTGTACCTAAAGAAGCGATAGAGCTTCCAGCGATAGCCTCTTTTACAGATGAAGCATCTGAACCATTAAGACCGATCATACCAGGAACGTAGTTAGCGATTAACTCATCTTGATTGAAGTGATACTTCTGAAGTGGGCTTAAGTTACCAGATCCGTCAGCAGCAGGTACAGGAGTCAAGTCCATAAAGTAAATGCTGTTAGACATCTTAGGCTTACCGTTGATAGTAGAAAGCTCACCACGGAACATCTCGTCATCAAGCAATGCCCAACGAACGAAAGAAATGTTCATACCAGCGTAGCTATACTGCATTACGTTCAAACCTTGTACAGCAGCACCTCCGAAAGTGTTCATAGTACCAGCTTGCTTGATGTAGTCACCCAAGATTGTTTGAAGACGTGCCATAGCAGCAGATCCCATCAAAGCAACCAAGTTACGACCGTTATCAGCAGAAACACGTACCATATTCTCTAAGAAGTCATTGAAAGTAGCTTGAGTCAACTCACCAGTCAAAGGAAGGTAAGTACCACCCTTGTTAATGATAGACCAACGAACACCACCTGTAGTGTAGTACTCACCATCAGCACCGGTGTGGATACCACGCTCAGAGAAAGCATACTTATACTCTAATTGCTTAGCGAAAGCTTTCAAAGCCAAATCGTCATATGAACGCCACCAGAAATCTCCGTTCCAACGAACGTAAGAAGATGTACGATCACGACGAGACTGACGAGAACTCTCACGAGTAACAGCAGTTAAAGCGTAATCTGTATCTGGAGTGTAGTTCAATACGCTCTTACCACGGCTATCACGGTTAGCAGAAGCGTCAAATAAACGCTTAGCATTATGTCCAGATGCGAAGTGAGAAGTAGTTAATGCGCTTACAGTAACAGGCTCTAAGTAAATCTTATTACCAGCAGCGTCAACCTTAGTTACACGTGCCTGAACCATGTTCTTATCAGCTACAACATCACCTACACGGAAGTTTCCAGCTTTAGAAACTGAAACCTCACCAGTAGAAGCGATATTAGTGTTTCCGGTAACAGGAGCGAAAACACCCAAGTTTCCTAGAGAAGATACCTCAACCTTTGGGACTGGGGTAGAAATAGAAGGAGCTAACTTTGCAGAAAGCTGTGTCAATACGTTGTACCCATAATCCTGCGCATATACCATTTGCATTTTATTGGGTAGCTCTAAACCTTTAAGCAATAATGATTGACTCAAAGGAAGGTTAGTAGTTGTTGCCATTTTTTAATTTTTATTTTAATTCAAATAAGTTATTAAAGGCCTCTTGTGCGGCCTCAAGTCCAGAACCAACAGCACGTCCACCATATGTTTTATTTTTGCTTGGATTAGAAACTTCTTTTATGACTTGTTCTTTTCCTTGATTTTTGGCTTTTGTGATATTGGCCTTTACCAAATCTTTTCCGTATTTCAACCATAAAGCTACGGAATAAGCTTTTTCAATGTCCAGCGTGCCATCTTCTTTTTGAAGTGTAAAGTCCTTTGATAAATAGTCTGTCAAGTCCTTAGACATTTCGTCTGTTACTTTTAAACCATACATCTCTTGATCTACAATCTTTTGACGGTAACCTTCCATCGACTGGTTAAGTTGTTCAATAGCCGCTTGTTGTTCTTTTTCATTAATCTCAAAATCAGAGGTTAGTTCTTTCAACTTTGCCTCATTGTTTTGTTCAAAACGATTTCTGAACCCCTCGACCAATTGCTTCTTTTGAAATATAGAAGAGTTTTCAAATTCATAAACTGCATTGTTTAGCTCCTCGCCATCCAATCCATAGAATTCTTCAAGGCCCTTTTTGACAAGGTCCTTCTCTTCCATAGCAGAATAATCCTCCACCTTATAATCATTAACAAAGTCACGAAGCGATTTTCCGCTTTTCTTGTACTTTCTAATGAGTTCGATGTCTGGATCCTCCTCTACTTTTGGAGTTTCTTCTTTAACAGGTTCCTCTGCTTTAGCAGTAACAGCTTCTTCTTCTTTCTCGTACCAAGAAGGCTCAGATGGAGCCTCTTCTTCTTTTACTTCTTCCTGTTGTGGTTCCTCTGTTGCGACAGGTTGTTCTTCAACTACCTGTTCTTCAACCTGTTCTTCTTGGATTACAGTCTCGCCATCGTTTGCATTTTGCAAGTCTGGCTGAGCAGAGTTCAACTCTTCTGCAATCTCTGATAAAAAGTTTTTATCTTCCATCTTTTACAAATATAATGAATTTATATTAAAACTATATTATTTCTTGTGGTAACTCAGATTCATCAGCTGTTGGAGGAGCTTGTCCGGTCTGAGCATTGTATTTAAGCTCTTCACGATAATTCTTATTGTCCTCTTTCAACATTTCCATTTCTTGTTGCTGATTCATCTGTTGTTGAGCTTGAGCCTGAGCCATCATTTGCTGTAACTGCTGTTGCTTTTCCTGATCTCTCTTTTTCTTTTTCAATTGATACTCTAACTCATTGATCAACTCAGTATATGTTTTAGCCTGCTCAATCTTCAAGTAGTCAATCATGTCAATCATTCCATTCTGCATAGCCGCTTGAGCTTGCATTAAAATTCTTTCTCTGCCTGTCTCATCAATAAAGTCACGAACTTTGATATAGGCATTTAGCTCTTCAAACTGAAAATCTTTTGTAATCTTAATCCACTCACGGCCTCTTTCTGATATTACAGGAATTTCATCCTCGCCATCATCATCCATAAGCGATACCTTGTATTGGTTTATAGCAAATGATAAATGCTTTTCAATAAAACGAATATATCCCTGATACAAGTAAGATGTACCTAGATTAGATTGAGCAATAGTTCCTGCTTGAGTCTTAGCTCCTACATAACCTTGTTGCTGTCCAAGAGCAACCTTAGGAATATTTACAATCTCTTCCATTATACGCTCTTCTTCCCTTCTTAGTGATACAAGTTGCTGAACATTTGGATCTAATGTCATATCAACTGTCTCTACCAAACGGGACTCAGTACCTGGAACGTAATCCTCTCCAGTAGCAGAACCATCAGTAATGTGCATACCCATTCTTTCAAAATCAGATATAACATCCTTTGCTTCTGATGTGCCTAACTTTTGTTTATTGATAATATATACTTTACCCTTAGCACGAGTCATCATCTTAGTGATCTCATTTGTGATAAAGTCTATTCTATCTTGATGTTTATGTAGACGAGATACAATACTTCTATTCTCACCCATTACCATATTAGGCATGAATACCTGAATAGGCATTTGTACATCACCTGGATTATCATGCTTACGAACAATATTAGTATCCTCTCCGGCATCAACAATATATTTGTTACCTATTAGAATACCTTTGTAAACAGTCTTAGTCCAGTACTGTCCATTTCTTTGCTTTCTTATTTTTGAATAATGGGTATTGCCAAACTTATCATTGCTCTTTTCATAACCCATATCTTTCATACCTATCCAATATCCTTCTAGAATGGCTAGAGTTGGGATATTATTATAAGTAAACGCCCATGTTGTTGCATATGGGTGTGTAGTTAAGTCCAGCAATTGATATAGATTGTTTGATGTCAGAGACCCAATTTCTTGTATCTCTTCATCGGTCAAGAAGTCTTGATATCTTTCAATAATGTCTCCCGTAGATAGCCAGTTAATTTCTCCAACGAATCTCATCTCACTTAAGAAGTCATCGTCATGAGATCTATCGACAATCATATTTTGAGGCAATACAACGTCAAAGTATTGCTTGCCATTCTCAATTCTATTTTTAAATCCACAGTATCCACCCATTAGTAGATACAAGAATGCCTGTTTATACTTGTTCAGGAAATCATTACGCAGAAGAATGTCCTTAGCTAGTTTAATAGCTAATATCTCAGATTTTTCCTGATGATCTTCCTCCATGTATTTATACAACTCTTCTGGAGTTTCAAACTCTTTCTGAGCTCCAGTAAAGTCGGCTGAAATTCCATATGCCTCCATCAACTCAAAAAATTCAGGAATATCAAATTTTAGCATTTCCATCTCTAAGGCTTCTGTCTTTTTGTTTGTAGTTGCCTTAGATGTAGCTCTAACACTTGGTTCAATATTTTCAATCAATTTGATTGCATTACCTACCATGTAATCAATAAGCGATGTTATTTTTTGCCCATTAATCCAAACAGTAGGTAGATCACAATTGTTCTGATCTTGAGTTGTATAGTAATAATCTTTATTGTATTGTCTGCCTAAATAGTAAGTAAATAATCTTACTATCTCGTCAATGGGATTTTCAATGTCCTCTGTTCTTCTAACTCGATTAGTTCTATCATTTCTCTTGTTGAAGTGAGACATGATAAACTCAAGGTTCTGTTTGTACCAATCACGGTTCTTTTTTGCCTCAGTAACAAATTGAGATGGCTGGTGTTTGAACTGATAACCCATTATTTACAAATATAGTGAAAAAAGGTGATATCTACTTCTAGCATTTATATACACGATATATTTAGTTAGAAGTATATTACTCTTGAACCTTCCTTAGGGCATACCCCCCTTTCCCCCCTTTCAGGAAAAAAGAAGCGCCTAAGAAAGGTTCTGGATATATTACTCCGTCACCTTGCACCCATGAAGAATTACCCCCATTACGCAATCCAGGTACTCAGCAAAGGTAATAAAAAAAATTAATCCTCCAAATCGTCAAGGCGATATTGAGAAGGAATTCTATTTTTCATGTAGAATTCAATGTACTCATTGCCTTTATCTACAATAAACTTTTCTACG
>Ga0181568_10003784_pt1 | contig 13586 bp, 14 predicted proteins | sample 101ome_20_FD_133758 | JGI IMG/M metagenome (GOLD analysis project Ga0181568, IMG submission 133758) | Coastal salt marsh microbial communities from the Groves Creek Marsh, Skidaway Island, Georgia - 101404AT metaG (megahit assembly) | ecosystem: Environmental > Aquatic > Marine > Intertidal... | reverse complement strand
TGTTACATTTTCCTTATCCAACAAATAGCGTACCATCATTCCTCTGGCTTTCTTGGCATAGAATGAGATCATCTTTAAGGTGCCGTTTTTGAAATCTTTAAACTGAGGGGTGATTACTGCTGTCTTGAGTACTTTACTGTCTATGGCAGAAAAATATTCATTACTGGCCAAATTCACAAAAAGCTCTTTTTCCTCTAATTCATCGTTGATGAAAGTGGTGATTTTTTGCTTCCAAAAGCCGTGTAGATTATTTTTTTTATCAATAGGGAATTTTGTACCCATCTCCAGTCGATAAGGCTGAATTAAATCCAAAGGTTTTAAAACACCATAGAGTCCCGAGAGTATTCTGAGATTATCTTGGAGCACTTGAATTTTCTCTAATGGAAGGGTATAAACATCCAATCCTGCGTATACGTCTCCATCAAAAGCATAAACTGCAGGACGTGCATTTTCTTTATTGAATGGTATTTTGAAATTTTGATTCCTTTCCCAATTCAAGTTTCCCAACTTTTCGGAGATTTTCATCAATTGAGAAAGCTCAGCCGGAGTTTTCTTCTTCAGCAGTTCATTGATTCGATTAGCCTCGGCAAGAAAACAGGGGTTTGAATTTTGTTCAGTAGGCAAGTTAGACTCAAAATTGAGTGATTTTGCCGGTGAGATGACCATTTTCATTTTTGACTTTTTTTCAAATTTATAAGGAATTCACCTGAAAAGCAATTCAAAAGGATTGTCTGGACTAATAAAAGAATCAGAAATGCTTATGTTGGGCGTAATTCCTCCACTTGTCAATGGTAGATTTCATGTCCTCCGGAAGGGGTGCCTCAAAATCCATCCATTTTTTTTGGGACGGATGCACAAAGCCAAGTGTTTTAGCGTGAAGTGCCTGACGTGGTAAAAGAGTAAAACAGTTTTGAACAAATTGTTTATACTTGGTAAAACTTGTTCCCTTAAGAATAGAATCTCCTCCGTAACGGGCATCATTAAACAATGTATGACCAATGGATTTCATGTGAGCACGAATTTGGTGGGTTCTACCTGTTTCCAATCGACATTCTATTAAGGTGACATAACCCAATCTTTCGATTACTTTATAGTGTGTGATAGCTATTTTCCCCGAATCTAAATCGGGAAAAACAGTCATTAGAAGACGGTTTTGGGGGTGCCTGCCTATGTATCCCTCTATTATGCCTTGATCTTCTTTTACATCCCCCCAAACCAAGGCTATATATATTCTAGATGAGGTTTTTTCCTGAAATTGTTTGGATAAATTGGCCATCGACTGTTCGGTTTTAGCAACTACCAAAAGACCACTTGTATCTTTGTCAATACGATGAACCAAACCGGGTCGGTTACTGGAATTCAAGGGTAATTTTTCAAAATGATACAACAAAGCATTGATCAATGTCCCACTATAATTTCCATGTCCTGGATGAACCACCATACCCGGATTTTTATTGACCACAATAAGATCATCGTCCTCGTAAACTATGTTTAGGTCAATGGCTTCCGGAACCAACATATTTTCATGAGGAGGATAAGAGAATACCACCTTGATATGGTCTCCTGCTTTAACTTTGTAATTTGATTTTACAGGACTTTCGTTGACTTGAATGGCTCCCGATTTTGCGGCTTTTTGGATTTTGTTTCTAGTAGCATTTTCGATGCGATTCATCAAAAACTTGTCTACCCGCAAGGGTTCTTGACCAGGATCTGCATGGAATACATAATGTTCATACAATTGATCATCGTTTATTTCGGCTCCAAAACCAGGTTCAGTTTCTTTTCCCATTGCCCAATACCAAATCTATCGCTTCTGTTTTTTGCAATAATGTTCCTGCTTCAAGAGGTTCTCCTTTGTAGCGCATTTCCAGAACCATATCCTTACCTATATTGTTTTTATAGATAATTTCACCTATAGAAAAACCAACCGACATTAAGGTAACCTCTGCATTTCTTCGAGTGATTTGAACCACATCTGGAACACTTATCCTCCTGTAGCCTGAGGGATTCAAGGTTACATAAATTCTACGATTTTTCTTAACCAATTTGCCAGGACCAGGTATATGTTCCATAACAGATAAAGGCGGTAGATTAGGGTTGAATTTTGAAGAATCAATGATTTCAAATCTCAAATTTTTATCCTCTGTAATTTGACTCAGATTAATCAAAGATATGCCTTTCAAATCAGGAACACTCTGATATTCATTATGAAAAGTTATGTATTTTAAGAAACTTAGGCTCAAGTATACAAACAATAAACCCGCCAAAAATGCAAGCAATAAATGGATAATAAACGTTTTACTGAAAAGAAACCTTAAGAAATTCATTATACAAATACTTCCCAAAGATAATAAATCAATGAGCTTAAGGATTAATTTTAAATGCAATACATTTGCCAAAAGTTTTTTGATGGGTAAAAAAGTAGTGGGCATTGCTATGGGAGGATACTCCTCTGAACGAGAAATTTCTCTTGAAAGCGGAAACACTGTATACAAATCTTTACCCCAGTCTCGTTGGAAATGCTACAGAATATTAGTTGATAGAGACAGTTGGACTGTGGTCGATTCACAAGAAAAACACTATCCCCTTAATCTGGAAAATTTTTCATTTAAAATGGATGAAAAAAACATTCATTTCGATGTGGTATTTAATTCCATTCACGGAGCCCCGGGAGAGAACGGACAATTGGCCGAAATTTTAGATCAACTTCATATCCCCCATACAAGCTGTAGTCAAAACATTGCAGCACTGACCTTTAATAAACGAGACTGTCTGGAAAAGGCGAAAGAATGGAAAATTCCAATGGCAAAATCATTCACCTTTGACCAAGGAGACTTTTTGGATGTTGATGCAATAGAAGAGAAGGTTGGCCTTCCCTGTTTTGTCAAACCCAATCGCTCAGGAAGCAGTTATGGAATTGTAAAAGTTTATGAAAAAATTGCCTTGAAAGAGGCTGTAAAAACAGCTCTAAAAGAAGATGCTCAATTGATCATTGAAACTGCTTTAGTAGGCATGGAAATATCTGTAGGAGCATATGTATTGAATGATGAAGTTATCGTCCTACCCATTACCGAGATCATTTCAGAAAACGATTTTTTCGACTATGATGCTAAATACAATGGCAAATCACAGGAAATAACCCCTGCCCGACTGGATGATACTACTATTAGTAAAGTTCATTCTACCGTCAAAAAACTTTACCATCAGTTAGGACTCAAAGGGATTTGTAGGAGTGAATTCATCATTGTTGATGGTACTCCCCATTTGTTAGAGGTAAATACGATTCCCGGTTTGACCAAAGCCAGCCTTATACCACAGCAAGTCCGCGTTGCAGGAATCGAATTGGCCGATTTTTTTGACACATTGCTGTCAGAGGCAATGAAAACGCATAAATGAATTTAATACAGCCTAAATAAAATCTCTCAAAAATAAGAACCGGATGGCAGTCAAGAATGATTAAATATCAGCTAATTAACTTTAATTTAAAGCTGTTAAAAAAACCACTAATTTAGAGACATGAAACGTGCTGTTTTTCCCGGATCCTTTGACCCCATCACTTTGGGACATTTAGATATCATAGAGCGAAGCATTCCGCTTTTTGATAAGATCATTATTGGGGTTGGAACCAACTCCGAAAAAAAATATATGTTTTCCCTCAAAAAAAGAATGGATTTTATCGAAGAAACCTTTTCTGATTCCCATAACATTTCAGTAATTGAATATGAAGGGTTGACCATTGAATTTTGTAAAAAAATACAAGCTGATTTTATCATTAGGGGACTTAGAAATCCTGCTGATTTTGAATTCGAAAAAGCCATTGCCCATACCAACAGAAAATTATCCGGGATCGAAACCGTTTTTCTGCTCACCGCAGCCAAAACCTCTTTTATCAGTAGCAGTATAGTCAGGGAGATTATATCAAATCAAGGTGATTATACACAATTGGTACCCTCCTCAGTGAGGATCTAATTTAGATCAATTCAATTTCTTCAAAAAGTAATCTGATGTTTTGGTAAGCATTTTCCATTAGATCGGGGACTTCCTCCTTGGTTTTCCACTCTACCATAGAGATACCCTCATCTAACTGAGGTTCTAAAATTCCTTCATAAGAGGTCGTCATCAAATACCAATACGTTTTCTTTAACTTATAACTACCGTTCCTGGAAAAAAGGTGAAAGGTATGATTGAGGTTCTTTTTCACGATCAAATCCTTTACTCCTGTTTCCTCCATCACCTCTCTAACAGCGCCATCAATTAATATTTCTTTTTTCTCAATCTTGCCTTTGGGTAAGTCCCATTTATTATTTCTGTAAATGAATAAAACTTTACCGTTTTGATGTTCTACAAGACCTCCAGCAGCCTCAACCAATGAGAAGATTTTCAACATGTGTTTCCATAACTTTTCTTCCTTGGGGTGATACAAATAAATTCCCTTTGTTTTTTTTGATTTTAAAGCAGAAATAATCTGTTTTTGATCACAATACTTGATATAAAAAAAAGGTGTTTGATCATTGTGGTCTAAAATTTCGGTAGTCAGCAAAACAAATTTTCTATTGAAAAAAACTTTATACATTTGTCTATGATTTATGATCAAGAGATAGCCCGAAAAACTGCAAAATCCCTATTACAAATTAATGCAATAAAATTGAATCCTAAAAATCCTTTTATCTGGGCTAGCGGATGGAAGTCTCCCATTTATTGCGATAACAGAGTAGCCCTTTCTTATCCGGAAACAAGAAGGTTTTTGGCTCAAAAAATAGCAGAACAAGCTCAAAAGATCTATGGTAAGGAATATGTGGTAGCAGGAGTAGCAACAGGTGCCATTGGAATCGGCATATTGGTTGCCGATGTTCTCAATGCTCCTTTTATCTACGTCAGGCCAGAGCCCAAATCACATGGAAGACAAAATCAAATCGAAGGCTTGATTGATCCAATCAAAAAGGTATTGGTTATTGAAGATTTGATATCCACAGGAAAAAGCAGTCTCAATGCCGTAAAAGCACTCAGGAAAGAAGGTATGGAGGTATTAGGAATGTTAGGGCTTTTCGATTATGGTTTTGATTTGGCCGTGGACAATTTCAAAGCCGAGAAAATACAACTCCATACTTTGAGTGACTATCATCATTTGATCATTGAAGCCGAAAAATCCAAATACATTGAAGCAGAGGAAATATCAGTGCTGAAATCCTGGAGGATTTCCCCTTCTGAATGGCGATCCGCTTAGTACATTAATTCAACAGTCCCATGAGAATAATTGAAAACCTCTCCTGAGCTTTTTTGAATCTTCAACAATCCACTTTCGGTAACACCTTTGATAACCCCTTGAAATTTCTTTTCATGGGCTATAAAGGTAGAAGGCTTTCCTTTTCGAAAAAGTAATGCCTCGTATTGTGTCTTCAATCCTGCCGAATCTTCATTAGAGAGTCCAATCAAATATTGCTCTAAAAATTTTAAAACTCTTTTAAGGACATTGTCAATCTCTACTTTGACCCCTGTTTTTAATAGCAGAGAACTCGCATGGGGGAGCTCCTCGAAATACTCCTGATTAACGTTGATTCCAATACCAATAATTGAGCCCATGATACGATCTCCTTTTATCATATTTTCAATTAAAACCCCCCCTATTTTATTTTTACCTGACAGAATGTCGTTAGGCCATTTCAGCATCAAGCCAATTTCCACAAATTCACTCAAAGCCTCTACTAAAGCCAAAGTAACTGCACAATTGATCGCAAAAGCGTATTTTACCGTTAGCTTAGGAAAAAGCTTAAACAGGCTGAAAGTGAGGTTTTTCATGGGTTCGCTTTGCCAAAGTTTGTTCCTTTGTCCCCTTCCTTGGGTTTGATTTCTCACCCATACTACATCGCCATCTAAACAATCTCCCGACAAAAACCTACCCTTCAACCAGTCGTTTGAGGAGGCTGTGGCATCAAGTTTGATCATATTGAAATTGCTCATGGTTTAGAACGCTATGTGTTTAAAATGTAATAAATTTGTGTAAAACTAAAATTTTTTAATGTCAAAACCGATGTTATCTGAGGATGCCCTAATATCAAACATCATTTTGGGTATAGACAATGTAAAAGGCTTAGATGTTAGTCTTTTGGATCTTAGAGATATTGAAAATACGTTTTGCAGTTATTTTGTTGTTTGTACTGGGAGTTCTAACACGCATGTCAATGCGATTGTCAGTGCCATTCAAAAAACAGTGAGTAAAGAGTTGAAAGAAAAACCCTTTCACACAGAAGGAAATGACAACGCTGAATGGGTTTTGATCGACTATATAAATGTAGTGGTTCATGTTTTTCAGAAACAAATCAGGGAATACTACAATATAGAAGGACTTTGGGGAGATGCTAAAACCACAAAAATTGCATCGAATTATTAATTGGCTATGAAAGAAGGAAACAATAATAAGTTAAAGTTTAACCCCTATTGGGTTTATGCGGTTATCATCACCATACTGCTAGGAATGAGCATTTTTGGGGGAGACAACAGTTGGCAATCAACCATTAAAACAAATATTTCAGATTTTGAACGTTTTCTCAACGAGGGAGATGTGGAGGAAATTATTGTCGTCAATCAAAAACTTGCAAAAGTCACCCTAAACAGTTATGGACTGGAGAAAAGCGTTCATAAGAGTGTAAAATCTAAGAATATTTTAGGTCAGGATAACATAAGCGGCCCTCATTATGAATTTGAAGTGGGAAACCTTGAGCTTTTCCAACGAAAGCTTGAGCAGGCTGAACAAAAGGGCATTGCGTTTAGTTATGAATTCATGACGGTTGAAAATCGTTGGTTGGATGTAATTCTAGGATTCCTTCCAATCATCATAATCATTGGTGTTTGGATTTTTCTTATGAGAAGAATGTCCGGTGGAGGAGCTGGAGGACCGGGTGGTCAAATCTTTAATATAGGAAAATCTAAAGCAAAACTTTTTGATCAAAATACTGAAGTAAAAACTACCTTTAAAGATGTTGCTGGTTTAGAAGGTGCCAAAGAAGAAATTCAGGAAATTGTCGATTTCCTTAAAAATCGAAAAAAATATACTGTTTTGGGTGGGAAAATCCCTAAAGGTGCTTTGCTGGTTGGTTCACCTGGGACTGGTAAAACATTGTTGGCTAAAGCTGTGGCGGGTGAAGCCAAAGTCCCTTTTTTCTCTCTGTCGGGCTCTGATTTTGTCGCAATGTTTGTGGGAGTTGGTGCCTCAAGGGTAAGAGATTTATTCAAACAAGCCAAAAATAAATCACCCTCCATTATTTTTATTGATGAAATTGATGCCATTGGGCGAGCAAGAGGAAAAAATAATTTTACTGGATCTAACGATGAGCGAGAAAATACATTGAATCAGTTGCTTACAGAAATGGACGGTTTTGGCACCAACACCAATGTTATCGTATTGGCGGCAACCAACCGTGCAGATATCTTAGACAAAGCACTCATGCGTGCCGGTCGATTCGACAGACAGATATACGTTGACTTGCCCGACTTGAATGAAAGACGTGAAATTTTTAAGGTTCACCTCAAACCCTTAAAAAAAACAAAAACATTAGACGTGGAATTCTTGGCCAAACAAACACCGGGTTTTTCCGGGGCCGATATTGCCAATGTTTGTAATGAAGCCGCATTGATTGCAGCAAGAAAAAACAAAAAGTCCGTAGGCAAGCAAGATTTTTTAGATGCCGTAGATCGGATTGTAGGAGGCCTGGAAAAGAAAAATAAAATTGTTACTCCCGAGGAAAAGAAAACCATTGCATTCCATGAGGCGGGGCATGCCATTGTCAGTTGGTTGCTCGAACATGCAGCTCCTTTGGTAAAAGTAACGATAGTTCCCCGAGGCCAATCCCTTGGGGCGGCTTGGTACTTGCCCGAAGAACGAATGATCGTAAGAACTGAACAAATGTTAGATGAAATGTGTGCAGCATTGGGAGGAAGAGCCGCTGAAAAAATCATTTTTAACAAAATTTCTACTGGGGCACTCAGTGATTTAGAAAAAGTTACCCGTCAAGCAAGAGCAATGGTATCTGTCTATGGATTAAATGATACTCTTGGTAATATTACATATCATGACTCAACCGGCCAGATGGATAACAGTTTTACAAAACCCTATTCAGAAAAAACAGCTCAGGTCATTGACAAGGAAATTTCCGATATAATCGAAATTCAGTATAAGAGAGCCTGCGATATTTTGAAAAAAAATAAAACTAAGCTTAAGCAACTCGCCGAGAGATTATTGGAAAAAGAAGTTATTTTTAAAGATGATCTTCTGAATATACTTGGTGAGCGACCCTTTAATTTAAAACCCGAAAAAAAAGAAGATGGCAAGGATGGGTTACAGGTAGCTATAAATTAATTAACATTGGGGTTCTGGAATAAACTGTTCAGAAGAAAAAAAAACAGCCCGGATCTTGAGGCCAAAAGTCCTTACCTTCCTGAAAAGAAAAATGAAGTTGAAATCGTTTTCGCTGAGAAATTCACCCGAAAAGGAGGCAAATTTATCTACAGTGAGGATGTAAAATCTACTGACAAGTTTTTCAAACTCATATTAGAGGAAAATCATTGGTCACCACAAGACATCCTTTGTTTTGACTCTCGTCTGATCCAAAGATTTGGACTGGAAACCCTAGCCGATCATATTAATCCTAAAGATTTTAAGGTCCTACTTATCGGATGTGAATATTTAATTGCCAACAAAGGCACAATGCTCATTTGCCATCACCAACTCAAAGATTTTAAACTCGAATCACTGCCGGATTTCTTTATCGTATATTCCGGATTGGACAACTTTGTAAACGATGTCAGCGAAGGCATGAGCAATCTCAAAAACAAGTATGCCGATCAACTGCCCACCAACATTACCACATTGAATGTGAAAAACTCAAAGGATGAAAATGATTTTTTATCGTATGGGAACAGTGCGAAAAACCTATATTTAGTCCTTCAAGAGCATTAATTCATGAAGGAACTTTACATAAGAGGAATTTCAGGACTGTTATACGTCGCCTTGATTTTAGGGTCTGTTTTCTTCGATCAGTTGCTTTATACTATAGTTATTATGATCTTTTCGAGTCTGGCAATGATTGAATTCCAACGTTTGGTTAATCACAAAAGTTACATGCCTATTGCCCTGGTGATCCTTTTGGTCTATAATTTTTATCAATCAAAAATTGACACTCCCGAATTACAATATCCCTTATTAAGTGTCTTTATGGCACATACTTTTGTGATGTATTTGCTATTTAGTAACAAACCAATTCAATTGGGTTATCTTTCCAAAACCTTACTTACCTTATTCTATATAGGTATGGGATGCTTTTTCATCATTGCGTTGGGAGGAAATGCAGATCAGTTTCAACCCAAAAACATTTTGTTATTTTTTGTATTGATTTGGACCAACAATTCTTTTGCCTATTTGGTGGGGAGAAAACTGGGGAAAAATCCCCTTTTCTCTCGTGTATCTCCCAAAAAAACTTGGGAAGGTTTTATTGGAGGACTCATTTTCACTTTTATTACGGCCTATATTTTTCAAAATTTCTATCCTGAGCAATCCATGGGATCCTACATTACGGTGGCATTCCTAACGAGTATTTTGGCGACCTTTGGTGATTTGATCCAATCCCAATTCAAACGATACGCTAAGGTCAAAGACAGTGGGTCTTTGATTCCCGGACACGGAGGTTTTTTTGATCGTATGGATAGTGCTATTTTTGTAGCACCTTGGTTTTACTTATTAGTCAATTTCAAAGAATATGTTTCATAAAGAAGGTTTTAAAATCATCATCAATACTTTTTTGCTATGTGCGGCCATTGCCTTATTGGCAGAGTATCGGATCGATCATTTTTGGATACAAAAATCAGTGCAAATCTTAAGTGTGGTTATTTTGGTATTGGTGCTTCAATTTTTCAGAAATCCTAAAAGAGTAACCTCTCTCAACGAAAAGCATATCCTCTCACCGGTCGATGGAAAAGTAGTCATCGTTGAGGAGGTCTACGAAAAAGAGTATTTTAAAGACCAACGCCTACAGGTCTCTATTTTTATGTCGCCCCTCAATGTTCATGTTACCCGCTATGCCATCAGTGGATCGGTTGTTTTTAGCAAATACCATCCGGGAAAATACTTGGTGGCTTGGCATCCCAAGTCCTCCGAGTTAAATGAAAGAACCACCGTGGTGGTCGAAAACAAGTCAGTAGGACAGATCCTTTACCGGCAAATTGCAGGAGCCGTTGCCCGTCGTATCGTAAACTATGCCAAAGTGGGAGATCAGGCGGTACAAGGGGCAGATGCCGGATTTATAAAATTTGGTTCCAGAGTAGATCTGTTTTTACCCTTAGGCACAAAGATCAATGTTCAAAAAGATCAGATCGTAAAAGGTGGAGTGGATTGTATCGCCGAAGTCTGATTAGAGTTGGCTCAATCTTTTTTCCAAAAGTAAAATTTTCTCCTGAGCGTCTACTGCTTTTTTACGTTCTAATTGGATTACTTTTTCAGGGGCATTGGAAACAAAACGTTCATTAGATAATTTTTTTTCAACAGATTTCAGAAAACCCTTGGCATATTCCAGTTCTTGCGTTAGTTTTTTGCGTTCCTCCTCCGGGTCAACTGCTTGATTTAGAGGAATAAAAAACTCGGATTGCCCAACTCTAAATGACCCTAAGGCTTGGTTATCCTCTCGGACGATATTCTCAACGGATTCGAGCTGAGCCAGTTTTTGAATGACCTCCGGGTAAGGAATTTGTGTCTCAGAGATCAAAATCAATTGTTCTTTGAATCCGATATTTTTTTCCTTTCTAAAGTTTCTAATGCCCGCCACGATTTGTTTGACCATTTCAAAATCTTCAATGCAGTATTGATCAGTGGACTGGGCCTTGGGCCAATCAGAAACCACCAAAGCCTCCCCGGTACCCCGCTCACCGATAAAATGCCAAATTTCTTCGGTGATAAAAGGCATAAAGGGATGGAGCAGCCTAAGGTTGTCCTCAAACAAAACTTTTACTTCAGCAAGTGTATCTCTGTCTATGGGATCCCCGTAGTTGGGTTTGACCATTTCCAAAAACCACGAACAAAAATCATCCCAAATCAATTTGTACAGGCTCATCAATGCATCAGAGATTCTGTACTTACTGTAATGATCGTCTATGGTCCTGAGGGTCTGATAAAAGAGGTTTTTGTACCATTGAATGGCGGTCTTATTCAGCGAAGGCATTTTTTGGTTTTCATTCACCTCCCAACCCTCTACCAAACGGTAGGCGTTCCATATTTTGTTGGCAAAGTTTTTGCCTTGCTGACAAAGACTTTCATCAAACAAAAGGTCATTACCGGCAGCAGAACTCAGCATCAATCCAACCCTGACAGCATCGGCACCAAATTCTTCTATCAAAGCAAGAGCATCAGGTGAATTACCCAATTGTTTGGACATTTTTCTGCCTTGTTTGTCTCGAACCAATCCGGTCAAATAAACATTCGAAAAAGGTTTTTCCTCTCGCAATTCATATCCCGAGATGATCATCCGAGCAACCCAAAAAAATAAGATGTCAGGGCCGGTGACCAAATCCTGTGTGGGATAATAATAATTGATCTCAGGATTGTCAGGCTCCAGCACCCCTTTAAAAACCGAAATGGGCCACAGCCAAGAAGAGAACCAGGTGTCCAATACGTCTTCGTCTTGACGCAAATCAGAGGGTTTTAGAGTAGCGTCTCCAGAGGCGGCCTTGGCCAGCTCAAGAGCAGTTTCTTTGTCTTTGGCAACAACATATTGGGAATTGTCCTTGCCGTAGTAGTAAGCAGGAATTTGCTGACCCCACCACAACTGTCTGGAAATATTCCAATCGCGAATATTTTCCATCCAATGGCGATAGGTGTTTTTAAACTTTTCAGGTACCAACCTCACTTCTTTACTTTCCAACACTGCTACCATCGCAGGTTGTGCCAAACCCTCCATTTTAAGAAACCACTGATCCGACAGTCGAGGTTCGATCACGGCTTTGGTACGTTCTGATGTCCCCACCTTGTGGCGGTGGTTTTCCTTTTTGACCAATTGACCGGATGCCTCCAATGCCTTGGCTATTTTTTTTCGAGCTACAAAACGATCCATACCCTCAAATTCCAAACCGTGATGGTTTAGGGTAGCGTCATCATTAAAAATATCAATGACTTCCAATTGGTGTTTTTCACCTAAGGCTTTGTCATTAACATCGTGGGCAGGGGTCACCTTAAGACAACCTGTACCAAATTCCATATCCACGTATTCGTCTTCAATGATGGGAATCTTTCGATTGGCAATGGGAACGATTAACTGTTTTCCTTTTAAAGCAGCGTAACGTTCGTCCTCAGGGTGAATACAAACTGCCGTATCCCCCAAAAGGGTTTCGGGTCGGGTGGTGGCAATGATTACTTTTTCATCACTGTCTACTACGTTGTAGGCGATATGATACAGTTGACCATCACGCTCTTCATAAATCACCTCCTCATCCGACAAGGTGGTTTTTGCTTCAGGGTCCCAATTGACCATTCGATAGCCCCTGTAAATTAAGCCTTTATCATAAAGCCGAACAAAAGTGTCAATCACTGAAGCAGACATATCCTCGTCCAAAGTGAATTTGGTTCGCTTCCAATCACAAGAACAGCCCAGTTTTTTAAGTTGTTCCAGAATCACACCTCCATACTCATGCGTCCAGTCCCAAGCATGTTTCAAAAAAGCTTCGCGGGTCAATGTCGATTTTTCAATGCCTTGTTCTTTAAGTCGAGCCACCACCTTTGCCTCTGTAGCAATAGAGGCGTGATCAGTACCGGGAACCCAGCAGGCATTGTATCCTTGCATTCTGGCGCGGCGGATGATGATGTCTTGTAGCGTATTGTTTAACATATGCCCCATATGCAGTACCCCTGTGACATTGGGAGGAGGAATAACTATGGTATAGGGTTCTCTATCGTCCGGAGTTGAAGAAAAATAATCTTTCTCCATCCAATAGGAGTACCATTTATCTTCAACGTTTTGGGAAACAAACTTAGATGGGATCTGCATGAATCTTGGTCAGCCTTTAGAATGCTCGACAAAAGTAAGCACCCTTTTGGGATTATAAAAACCCTGACGGTTTTGGTTTTCTTTTTAAAGTTGTAAATTTATAGAATAGTATTTACAACAATGAAAAAAGCAATCCTTTTTATTTTATTGATTTTTGCTCCGCAGGTATTGAGTGCTCAAGCTTCAGGCCCCATGATTAGTTTTGACACGGACACCATTGATTATGGTGAAATTACCAAAGGCAGCGATGGGGTTCGAACTTTTACCTTTGAAAATACCGGAGATGCTCCGCTTGAAATTCAAGGGGTGAGGTCCAGTTGTGGGTGCACCATCCCCAAAAAACCAGAGAAACCTATTGCTCCGGGAGAGAAAGGAGAAATTACAGTAAGATATGACACCAATCGCGTTGGAGTATTCAGAAAAACCATCACTGTAAATACTAATGTCTCTTCTAACTCGATCATTGCGTTGAAAATAAAAGGTAACGTATTGGCAAATTAATTTTTAATCCTCATTTGAGATTGAGGGCTTTTTTTTGAATATTTGCAGTCACAAATTTTAGGA
>Ga0181568_10003782_pt1 | contig 13587 bp, 13 predicted proteins | sample 101ome_20_FD_133758 | JGI IMG/M metagenome (GOLD analysis project Ga0181568, IMG submission 133758) | Coastal salt marsh microbial communities from the Groves Creek Marsh, Skidaway Island, Georgia - 101404AT metaG (megahit assembly) | ecosystem: Environmental > Aquatic > Marine > Intertidal... | reverse complement strand
GGATAAACAGCCTTGTCCGTGCTCAGACAAATCACTCTTTCCACACCACACCGAATTGCTGCCTCCAATATGTTTTCTGTGCCTAGTATGTTGGTCTTTACTGCTTCTAGTGGATAAAACTCACATGAAGGCACCTGCTTCAATGCAGCAGCGTGAAATATAAAGTCCACGCCCCGGGTGACATTCATTACAGATTGAGAATCACGCACATCCCCAAGATAAAATTTCAGCTTACTATTGTTGTAATACTTGCGCATATCATCTTGTTTTTTTTCATCACGACTAAAAATCCGGATTTCATTTATGTCTGTATCCAGGAACTTTCTAAGCACAGCATTACCAAATGAACCAGTACCACCAGAAATCAATATAGTTTTATTTTTGAACATTGTTTTTAAACCAATTTGGAAAGTGAGAAAAAATATAAAAATACAAATCCAGTGTATCTATCGCCTGGATAACGCTTATCTGCATAAAAATGGCTATGGAAAACAGGTAATTTATCCTGTGTAGCTATCATGCATTCGCTTCACCAGCTCTGGCCAGGGTGGCGCAACATAACCAGTCATCTTTCGAAAACATGAACCATCCAGAGATCTGTTTATTACCAACTGATCATCTGGCTCTATCAACAGCCCCTTTTTATAGATGCTATTAACCAATGTTAAAAGTTCAAATTTAGAAATCGGCTCCGCTGCGACATGGTAAACACCTGCCAAATCATTTGTTGGCAATACAAACTCATTAATTACTCTGGCCATTTCGCATGTTGGAAGCCCGGAAAAGATTGCCCGAGAGTAACCCTTGACAGATTCTTTTTGTGATAGAAACCATTCTATAAGGCCATGCGCTGAATTAAATTCGTGACCAATGATAGATGTTCTCAGAGTCACAGCATGCGCATAATCAACCTCTCCCAACAACTTGGAACGACCATATAGATCTTGGGCATCTGGTGAGTCATCTTCCGTATAATTACCCTTCTCCCCACTGAATACACAATCTGTACTGAAATGTACCAGTCTTGAACCATGTTCGGCACATAATTGAGCCAACTGATGCGGTAAAAGCGCATTTATCATGATTGTCTGTACGGGGATATTAGCCTCTTCAAGCTGCTTAACCAGGCCAATGCAGTTAATGACAACTTCCGGTTTTACGCGTGTAAATAATTCGGCCATATCTTGTGTATTGCTTACATCTATACCCGATATAATATTTTTTTGAAGATCAGAAGGAAAATATTGTACTGCCTTGCTGGTCCGAATAGTGCCGTAAATCTCACGGGTCGTATCTCGCACTAAATACTGGACCATGGCGTTGCCCAACATTCCTGAAGCACCAAGCACCAGTATTATCATTTCTTCACCCACTTTTTTATTACCAATGATTATTACCTTATCCAGTTAATCATTATTGATCCATTAATTGCTTGAGGAATTCTGTAGCTTCTATCGGTTCTTTTAACAGGTTATTTTTATTTAAATGCCGCATTACAGCCCTGGCTATAGATAAAGCTGATTCGGGGTCAAAAGTCGTTACAGGGTCTGCGACATCTCTTACGTAGTCACGTTCTGCCGCAATCACTGGTAAACCAGCTTTACTGGCTTCAAGTAAAGGCAAGCCAAAAGACTCAAACAGTGATGGGAAAATCAGGGCTTTTGATCGGTTGTATAGTTCTTGTATCTTGTCCTGAGGGTAAATCAGGTTACTTATCGAAAGATCGTATTTTTTCTTCAGGCGCTCAATCCAAAGTAAAATTTCAGCATCCTGCTTCTGGTCCAATGTCAGGCAAAGTGAAGGCTTCAGACCATAGTCACTAAGGATTACCCAGGCTTTTATAAGGCGACGATGATTCTTGTGCGGATCTCCAGTTGCAACATACAGGTAATCGAATTCTTTTTTAATGACACTGGAAGTATTCACTTGCTCTTGAACAGGAAGGAAAGGCAATACTCTTGCGTCCCGACCAAGGCACTCCTTTACTTCATATTGCATTGTTTCAGTTTGGACCAGGACTTTTGAACTCCGAAGGAAAAGACGAAGCCACATTCGCTCTATTCTTATCCGGATTCTGGTTTTAAAACCAAGACCATGTACCTTGCGTAACCTTGTCAGGTAACGATTTTGTAAAAATACATATACTTTCCCGGAAACAACAAATAACGGAGGAAGGTTCCCAAAGCACAGTACAATATCTCCTGATGATGACTGTTTACTGAGCAACCATTCTGCCTTTAGTCTGCCCAAGAGGGTTGGAGGAATCTTGCGAATTGTTGTGCCTGAGGGGAATTCGGGCAAAGTAGTAAAACGTTCATCTATCAACAAGGTTGAAGGTTGATCCAACGCCTTTAATAATGCTGATAACAGGGTTTTTCCTCCACCTTGGTGAACATTGGTTGCATGAATTATCAATGTCATATTCCGCGACCTGTTTTTACAAGCACCATCAGTGTTTCACCCCCAAACAGGCGCGCACCAAGGTCGTGATTTAAAGCAAATAAAATACGACGGACAAGACCTGCAATTTTATTTTTAAAAGAGCGTTGTGGAGCCTCCAAACTCGCACTTGTGTACTGACAATCAACAATATCAAACCCGGATTCCTCCAAAAGCGATAACGCCAATCCGCGCGTATAAAAATGTAGATGCCCCACTTTACGCCGAACGTATAAAAGTGGCTTCTCACGTAACACGCTGAAAGCCGACAAATCCAATGGAAAGTGTATCGCAATATACTTACTGCGATTTCGTAAACCAGCAAGGAATTGCCAGGGATTTCCAACATGCTCCAACACGTCCAACAAAAGAATTACTTCAGGGTTAGGCTCATCCATTTCCAGGAAATCACCCTGTTCAAACCTGATATTGAACTCCACAAACTGCGGCCAAAATTTAGTGGCATCTGGAGCAATATCAAAACCTGCTAATTCAGCCTCAGGGTAAGTAGCTCTCAACGCTGCAAGTACAGCTCCTGAACCACATCCAACTTCAAAAATACTTGAAGGCTGGCAACAATTATCAGTAAGTAATTTAACCAGCTTTTCGGCTTTCCACATCGCATCTGCGCTATCCCAATCTGGATTATTTTCAGCATAATCACCATTAAGGTAACGTTCCAAAGTGGGATCTATTGGATCAGTCACTCGACTTCTTCCCAAATATATTTCTCATTGTCCATAAAAGCTTATACCAGGTACGCTTGAACAAGGCATTAGCTATCAAGTGCAAGGTTCTGGGAGCCAACAATGTAACTTTTGAACATCTCCACGCCTGCTTAATATTGCGCAATGCCTCTGAAAACCTGCCTGCACGTAAATGTAATTGGGCACTCACCATATTTGCACTGGCCATTGCTGTTGACTTTAATGCCTTATCAAAACTTTTGGCTTCTGGTTGGTGTAATAGATTTGAAATAACTAGTACTGGCTCGTTAGCTCGTTGGGGTGTTGAGATGGAAAAAGAAGTGGAACTTTCATGTACACGAAAACCGGCTAATACTTTGGGCAAATGCTGAAACTGTCCAAACAACCCAAGCCTTAACCAAAAATCATAATCAGGCATCTCCTGTAAGGCTGGATTCCAATTTCCTGCTTTCAGATAAGCTTCACGGTAGAAAAAGGCCCCTGGACCAATGGGACACCAAACCCTTTTAAGCATAGTGTCATAGTCAAATTCCGGTAGCTTTATTGTTTTTACAATGCGGGAACCAGGATCCAATAAATTAAAATCGCAATATACTGCTATAGCATTAGGATTAGCCGATAAGGCTGCAACAGATGCGCTCACAGCATCAGGAGCTAACACATCATCTGCACTCAGATAAGCAAGAATATCGCCTCCCGACATTTCCCAGCCACGATTCAATGTCTGTGATTGGCCAATATTATCCTGGCTTTCCCAATAGAAATCTCCTTGAATAATATTCAGCAAATCATGCGTATGATCAGTAGAGCCGTCATTAATCACAATCAGCTCAAGGTTTTGATAGTTTTGTGCAAGAACGCTGTCGATGGCTTCTTCCAGGTAATCAGCATGATTAAATGCAGGGATAACAATGGAAACCAGTGGAAGTTTCACCGCCGTATCAATCACTTGTAAACACTCCCAAAAAATATAATGTTTCGGGAAAACATCCAGACAACGATCCTGAACAGGATGCTTCTGCACTCTCTTTCAATCTTTTATACCTATCGTCATTTTAATCCCTTATTTTTGTCTAAAATGGTTTGGATATTTCTAAAAGTAACTGGAAAAGTATTATTGCCAACCTATCTTGAAAGCCAATAGTTTTAACTCACTTGTTTCAAGTAATGTAAATAGCAATATTAGAGCCCCTATAAAAAATATAATTGTCTTTAACATGAACACAAAATAACCTGAAATATTTTGAAGAAGCATCAGGCTAGTGGCAAATAGCACCCCTACAATGATACCGAGTAAAATACGATTCCAGTTAAAAGGGATAGGATAAAAACGTTTATTCAATAATATATAAACCAAGAAATTAAACAAACTCCCCGCCAGAACCGCAATAGCTGCGCCAGCAATACCAAAAAGTGGCAAAAATAGAAGTATCAGGATCACATTAATCATCACAGTACTCACATTTAAAATTGCTACAAACCCTGTCCTTTTGGCAATAAAAACACCAGGAACAAAAATATACATATTGGCCAGTAACATTGCGGATGCCAGTATAGGAACCGTAAACCATGCACTAAAATATTGTTCTGTTGTAAACACAGATAACAGCTCTTTTGAATATCCTGCTAATAAGGTAACAATTAAAAAAGCACCTACAAGAAAAAACCGGAAAACTCTTGCCATTTGGGGCGGCGTCTCGGATGAAGAATGATTTTGGAATACAAGGGGTATATAACCTGATTGAAAACCTGCCATTAGGAGAGCAACCAAAGATGCTATTCTGGCGCCAACGCCATAAATCCCTACTTCTTCAACACCAAGCATTTCTTTTATGAAAAAACGATCAATGTATAAGGCTGAAAAAGCCGCAAAGCTGGAAATTACCTGTGGCGCTGAATATCGCAACATTTCAAACCAAATGGACAGGTTAAATTGAAATTTCCAGTATTTTGCAGCACCACAAATACAAGTAACTAATAATCCAATAATTGCCCCTACAACTTGACCCGCAAGAATCCCTATCACTCCAGTTTTTAATATTACAACGGCAAAAGCACCTGAAGACGCACTAACAACAGAGTAAATAATACTTCCCAAGGCATGTTTCCTAGGCTGTAATTGCCAACGGAGTAAATCCTGAAGCAAAAAAAACACCCCGTTAAAAATAATTGCCAATATCATGACTCTGACGGCATTAATCAATTCTGCCGAATTCAGAATAACTTCAGCTAATGAGGCAGCGAAGGTGAAACCGAAAATAGCGAAGATAGAGTAAGCTGCTATGGCAAACCAGGCAGCCGAAGAAATACATTGAATTTTTGCCAGGCTAGATTCTGCCTCGGAATAGACCCTTGCCAGGCCCTGAGAAATTTCAAGTAAAATTAAATAATTGAAAAGTGTGGCTGTAATCATCAATAAATCAAGCACACCATATTCAGAAGGATGTAAAAAACGCGTGTAAAGAGGTATCATGATGATCGCAACACCACGGGATAAGGCTGCCGAAATTGAATAAATGGCACTATCGCGAAGAAATCTTCTTAGCATACCTGGCTACGTATTACCTTGTATGAAGGTGGGATAGATTGTATGTGCACTATTATGTGGAAAAACTATTTACTAACTCCCTGATTCGGGCAATATTGATATTACTATTAGCATCTTTTTGTACTTTATTGAGTGAAATGGATGAAAATTTTGGAACGATGTCATCTTCATTAATTAACAAAGAGACAATTCTTTCAGCAATCAAGGGAGAATCTTCAGGTTGGCACAAAAAGCCATTTTCTCCATCCTTGATCCATTCCCGATTCTGACTGGTATCACTCATCACAACAGGGATACCACAAGCCATGGATTCCAACATGCAGTTAGGACAGGAGTCTTCTGTTTTTACGGAAACCATCACATCAGCAGCAGAGTAATACCAGGGCATATCTTTCCAATCGATATGTCCGTCCCAACGTATTTTCGATTCAATATTTAGGCTTTTAGCAAGCTTTAAATGTTTTTCCCATTCCTCTTCCCCGCCAACTCCAGAAATAAATAACACAAGCAATTCTGGATATTTATTAGCCACTATTGCTGCTGCTTCAATAATAATGTCACTATTAAAGAACTTGCCCAGACCACGGGGACAGATAAGAACATGTTTCGCCGTGATGCCTAGACGTTTTCTAGCCACAAGTTTCTCTCTGGGGTAAAAAATATCCAGATCAGCACCGGGATAACGAACGAGGGTTATTTTCTCTGGGTCAGCACCTAGCTTAACTCCAGCATCAAATGCTGTTTGAGAGTTAACAGTAATTGCATTAACTCTCTTCAAACCATGCACAACAAGACGTTTTTTCATGAAAATTTCAAGACCCGTCCATTTGGCAAAATAGGTCAAATCACCATTCCAGAACGTTACCACCATAGGCAAATCTCGTGGCAATCTATAAGCCAGAAAGGATGGATACTGGAGTGTCTGCAAGAGCAAAACATCAGGATTTTTTGATTCAACCTCTTGCCGAAGAATTTTATAATCTCTGTCCATAGATTTAATTTCAAAAATCAGTCCAAATATTTTGGTTAGTGTTTTCAAGAAATTACGTATCGGTATAGGAATGGAGTTCTTGAAACTCTTTCCGGAAGGTTTACTGACTTCCTTTGCAGTAGTAATGCTCTTTTTTGTACCCAGCAATACATTATCTGCTCCAGGAAGCGAATAATCATAAGTGGAGACAACTGTCACATCAAACCGGGGATCATCAATAAATAATTGAGCACGGCGCACGGCGTGTATGGAATATCCCCAACAAAGTATCATCAGCTTGCATTTTTTTATTTCAGACATGGCTTCCTGAAACTCCTTGATTCGGAAGCCCGTCAAGAACTTCACGACACCATAATTCGGTTATCATGATAATCCAGGGAAATGACCAACCGCATTTGCCATTAAGAAATGCTTTACGCATATCTGCTACGACACTGGGAGAAAACAAGCCCCTTGAAGATACGGCTGTATGTGAAGTCGAATCTTCCAATATTTCTCTGAGCGGCCCTTTCAACCAGCTATCCATTGGCATTGCAAAGCCACTTTTTGTCTGCTCCTGGAGCCCTTGCGGGATCAAATCTCTGGTTGCATCCAGTAATATTCTTTTTGCACCTGTTTCTTTATAGCTTTCATTTATTTTTTTTCCATCACCTGATTTGGAGCTGTCTGGCAAAGCAAGTGCAAAGTCAATAATTTCAGTATCAAGGTAAGGAACACGCACTTCTAATGAATGGGCCATGGACACCGAATCAACATCCCTTAACAACTGGTTTTGCAAATATCCTCGTATGCATAAAGCACTAACTCTGGAGATCACATCAGCATCAGGTAATACATCAGCAGAAACAAACCGCGAACGGTCATCAGGTATTAAACTTTCGAAGTCAAAAAGCTCAGGGGATATTAAATGTGCCGCTCTGTTTGAGCCAAAAATACGGTATTGACGTGAAAATGCTTCAAGGAAATCACCGCTTGCTCTCACTCTACTGAGCATCCCGGCTACTTGGTCATGGTGTTTACGATTAAGATGTGGTGCCACCATTTCTGACAATATCCTGCGAAGCCCAGAAAGTGGTTTGCCTTTTCCAAAACCAGACTCCAAACCTGCCATTTTCTGAAACCAGGGATACCCTGCAAAAGGCTCGTCCCCCCCTGTTCCAGAGAGGGCAACTTTAACAACATTTGACACGGCTGATGACACAAAATAGGCATTGGCTCCGTCGACTGATGGCTGATCCAGTGCTGAAGCCAGGTCAGTTATGCTATCGCGAACATCAGTTCCCGTAACCAAAACTTGCGAATGATCAGAGCCATAAAATTCTGCATTTTTTGCAGCCGCGTTAGTCTCATCAATAGAATGATTCTCTTGGCCAAATCCCACTGAAAAAGTGTGTACAGGTTTTTTACTCTGGCTTGACATCAAGCCAAGTAAAATAGTGGAATCAACACCTCCACTTAAAAAGGCTCCTACAGGCAAATCACTGACCATATGCATATTTACGGAGTCTTCCAGCAGGCGTCTCATTTGCTGCACCTGCTCCGGGTAGGAAGCCTTGCCCCAATCAGATTGCCGCTGTGTTGAAAGCTGCCAATATTGTTGAGTATTTATCGCGCCATTATCGATGATAAGTTTATGGTCAGGCAGCAACATATGTACGTTTTCAATTATTGTATCTGGCTGCGCCACTGATCCATGTGCAAGTAAACCATGCAAGGCAAGAGGATTGATTGTTGGTTCAATCAGTCCACTAGCAAGCAAGGCTTTAATTTCTGAGGCGAAAACCAATGACTCACCTCTTCTGGCGTATATCAATGGTTTTATACCCATAGGATCTCTAGCCAACAACATTCGCTCAGCCCCTTTACCCTTTCTTTTATCCAGTATTGCAAGGGCAAACATGCCGCGAATATGACTTAAAAAATTATCTCCATACTTGAGATAAAGCTGGAGAACCACTTCTGTATCCGATGTTGAACGAAATAATACACCTTGATTTTCCAGATTTTTACGTAACGCAGCATGATTGTACGTTTCACCGTTATATACCAGTACCACTTTACCGTCATTGCTCGCCATTGGCTGATGACCGGCTTTGCTGGTATCAATAATGGAAAGTCTTGTCATTCCTATTGATACCCGGTCATCATGATAGGTCCCGCTATCATCAGGACCGCGGTGATGCATTGCAGAAAGCATTGGCGCCAACCTTTCTATTTTGTCAGTTGACCAGATACCGCAAATACCACACATAAATTATATATAGAATATAGTTGCAGACTGCCTGGCCTTAAGCCGTCTGTAATGGCGATAAACAAAGCGCATGGCTGGCCTAAATGGCTTCAAGGCAGGTTGGAAAATATTTGGAATCAGCCTGTCAAATGCTGATTTTTTAGATGGGTCAGGCAGAATGTCCAGATTTACTCCTCTTGCTTGCGAAGCTTGAACGAAACTCTTTAATGCGGAACTCATATTAAAAGTTCGACTGCTACGAGGCTTGGTTACTGCTGGCATTGAAAATGCAGAATGCATTGAACTAATACAATGCTTGATATCGGCAACAGAGCCCCATATAACCTGTTTCCAAGGGAGCATACCGGCCCCGAGAAATGGCTTCTCGAGTGCATTTTCGCAAAAAGCCTGATATGACTGTGAAACACCCCCATGAAAGCTTTCCTTAACTAGTCCTTTTATACGCTCTAGCTTCAATACCATTTCCACCTAGCTCTACCTGAATATTTTCCATACCCAGTTTATTCAAAATATCTGAAATCTGTTCTTTGCTACGCAGATGTTTGTACACATCAGTTAATGTGTCGTGAGTGTCCAAAAGTGCCCATGTTTTAAGTAATTCAGGTCCAAGCTCAAAATATGCATCGTGATAATCTACCAGCGGGGATATTCGAAGAAATACTGAACGTATTTTCGGAAGAAGCGGTATTTTTCTTAAAGGTGATTCCCGGAACAATTTCCACATAAAACGATGCAGCGGCCAAAGCATTTCGGTGAGTTGTGTACAATATGATAAGGCTTCAGCACTATTTTTATTTATTAGTTTGCGGCGCAAAATACGCCGAAAAAAACCTATCGGATAATTAGGAGGATAATGATCGATTAATAACATTCCACCAGGAACCAGGTAAGAACATAGAGACTTTATGGTTTCTTCCGGGTCTGGAGTATGTTGAACAACACCTACACAAACAACAATTTCAAATTGAGACGGTCGAACAGGAAGTCGACTAATATCTGCCTGGCATACAAAATAGTGTTTATTTTTTCCACAATTTTCATAGTTGGCATTTACTGCAGATGAAATATCAGTAGCAAAAATCATAGCGCCTGCTTTTAACATCACCTCAGTAAAACGACCTGCTCCACACCCTGCCTCCAATGTGCGCTTTCCATCAAATACTTCCAGAGATCCACCCGCAATCCTGGCCAGGCGTTCCTCAGAAATAGTTGTATTTGTATAAGAATCGAGCTGTGTTCTTCTAAAGGTGTTCCACTGCAGGCCAAAAGAATCTGCATAATTTGAATTTTTTTCAAACCTTGGAATACTGTCGTATTTTTGAAAAACACAATCTTTTGGGCAGTCATAACTATCCCCCGCATCAATAAGCGGTAATTGATGATCCGGGCACACTAATTCAATATCGGTATACATATCCTGGTTTTGATTATTTCCTTTTTTTCATAGCAACATAAATAGATTGCCCTTTAAGCAAAGGGAATGTTTTTATTCCTGCTCGATACAAAGTACCGAAAAATATACGCAATGCGCCCGAAAGTACTTGTCGGAAAAATGTCGGTAAAAACCATTTTCCTGGAATGATCTTTTTCACCCAGTACACTGAGTAATAACTATGATTTTCAAGGAGAAGAGGCTCGAAGGTAACTCTTGTAATTTCCAGATCCAATTTATGAGCCAATGCTTCGAATGATCTTTTACACCATCGTGTTGCATGATGTGGCGGCATATTCATAACACAAGGCCTTATGTATTTAATAGGTCCATCCTGATTAGGCACAGAAATTCCAATAAGACCATCCGGCTTTGCCAAAGATGCCATTTCTCTAACGAATTTCACTGGATCGCCTACGTGTTCAAGTACGTGAAAGGAAACGACGGCATCCCATTTGCCAACATAAGTGTCATCAATATCCTCAGGTGAGCATACATTCAGTCCCTTGGCTTTAGCCGTTTCTAAGGCCGCCAAATTGTACTCAACACCTGCAACGCTTAATAATTTACCCTGAATTTGTTCCAAAAAATTACCATTTCCGCACCCTATTTCAATCACCCTTGATTGATCGCTCTCGATATCTATCCCCGCCTGTTCAAAATCCCACTTATCTTCAGAGTATGTAAATTCGGAATTACTTTGCATCCCTTTCAGGTTATAAGCTTCTATATAAAATGACGACGAACCTATGATCTGTGGAAGAAATATTTCCAGCCTGCATTTGTCACATTTATAAAGCTGTGTTGCATCTGCCATCTGAAGGTGTTCATTAATGGTTTCATGCGAAAATTCGATAGGCTTCCAAAGTAGAAACAGTTCATTGATCTTATAATATTCGACCTGTTTTATAAGTTCTACATTACAAATTGGACATTGAAAGAGACTTTTCAACATGAAGTGACAGTAAAAACCATACCATTCCAACCAAAAGAAAACATTTCTGCTAATTGAATCTGGGGATTCTTATCAAGCCATTCTCTTACTGCACGCTGTTGCCCAAAGTTAGGGTGATTCCTATAACAATGCCAATCATCAAAAGCTAAAACAGAGCCTTGGGTTAAATGTGATGCAAGAAAATCAAGGACAGGGATCGTTGATTCATATAAGTCGCAATCAATCCATGCAACCGCGACAGTATGTATCTCAGAAGTTAAACCACTCTCAGGAGACAGGCTTTCATTGAACCACCCTTTGACCATCCCGACTCTGCTTAAATCCAAACGGTTCTTTTTTATATTTTTTAAGAATGACTTTTCTGATGAAGCAAATTGCCCTTTATAAAAATGGCTCGTATAACCTCCCTCTGCATCAAGCCCCTTTGGTTCAGGTAATCCCTCAAACGAATCCAATGCTATAAATCGCATATGTGGGAACAAGCGGGCCATTGATTGATAGGCATGAATAAATGTTACTCCCTCCCAAACTCCAAACTCACAGTAATCTCCTTCAATTTGCGCGCCAACAAGGTATTCGCTAATTTGCTCTACAGCAAAATATCGTCGATTGAAAGCTCGGTACTCCAGTTGCCGGATACGACTATAAACTCCACGTAAAAAAAGGTATTGAATTGGATAGCGCACCATGCGTAAAAACTCTTTTACCACAGGATTCAATTTCATATCTTATATTCCAAAATATTAATTTTCTGCTTGGGATAAAACCCATCAGGAGCTCCAAGGACGACCATATGTATATCCTCTCTTTTAAAGTATTTCTTCTATTTACCTAATAAGCGGGCAAATGGAATATTCGACGTGACGAACCAAATTCGCAAGGTTTGTTTCACAAAAAGTGGCAATCTCATAATGCTTACTATGTTCATCTATAACCCCAAAGTCAGTTTTTGAGATGTGAGCACAATAAGTAACGGCAACTCTGATTTATAAATGTTTAATTTTGGTAAATTGCCTTGTTTTCTCAGTTTCAAAAAGTAGCAATAGAAGTTTTAAACTCAGCGTTCAAACCGTAATTGGACGATTTACTGTAAAGTCTTTGCTTCGTTCTTCAATTCTTCTATCTCGGCTCGCAAAATTTCATACTCCTGTTGCTTTCGCTCAAGGAATTCTTTCGTCACTTTCGTTTTCTCTTCAATACCCCGTAATGTCAGTAAATAGACATAGGCTTTCTTATTTGAACTACGAGTGAAATTACCCACTTTAACCCAGCCTTTTTCCACCAGGGCACGCAAACAAAAATTAGCCTTACCCAGGCTTAAGCCCAGGGCTGACGCAATCTCGCGTTGGTTCATTTCTGGATTTTCGTGAAGGAGCTTTAGAAGCTTGTAGCGGTTTTCATCGCTAAGAACAGGCATAGGCAGGAGTTTTTATTATTCTTAAAACACGCTACCGCCCTACTAGGAGGGCGGCAGCATGATCAAGGAGAGATTTTTACTACTTGGGTACTATTTACTATTACAAAAGCTTTACAGAGCTTTGTTCACACTGTGAACACAAGAGAGTATAGGATATGTTCAAGGCGTGAACAACCCTTTTTTAATCATGTTCATGGAATGAACATTGAGTAGTTTTTGCCTGATAATGGCAAAAAGTGAGATATTGTGTCACTGCGCAATTTAATCAAAGCAGAATCTGTCTGTCTTATCCTATCTTGTTGATTTTATTTGACTTAATGAAACCTCAAGCTCCTGTACTTTACCCATAAGGGTAAGAAATAGCAGCACGCGGTCCTCCCCTACCTGTTCCTTGATGATGGCCCGGATTCCTCGAAAACTGCCTTCGGTGATCTCGATTTCTTCGCCATGGAAAAAAACAAAGGGCTGCTCCTCTGTTGTGTCTATGATGTAGCCATCCTGGCACTGGCTTCGCAGCATCTCAATCAGGTTTTCCGGGACGATTGCAGGTAATTCCGTGAACCGGACCAGGCTGGCCACACCGCGTGTAGAGCGGATGCTGGCCCAGTTGCTCAGGGCATCATCCAGTTTGATGAACAGATAGCGCGGAAAGAGCGGTTCAGTGACAGCGACCTGTTTCCCTTTGCGTAATCGGTATTGCCGAATCAACGGGCGGAATAGTTCATAATCCTGGTTTAGCAGGTGCTTCTCTGCCCTTCCATCTTCCCGGGGCTTAGTCATTAGAAGGTGCCAGTGTTCCATTTCTATTTAATTATCAGTTAGTTAAGGCTATTATAGGTAGGCCTGT
>Ga0181568_10003778_pt1 | contig 13590 bp, 14 predicted proteins | sample 101ome_20_FD_133758 | JGI IMG/M metagenome (GOLD analysis project Ga0181568, IMG submission 133758) | Coastal salt marsh microbial communities from the Groves Creek Marsh, Skidaway Island, Georgia - 101404AT metaG (megahit assembly) | ecosystem: Environmental > Aquatic > Marine > Intertidal... | reverse complement strand
TCACGCCGCAGCAGGTTGCCACAGCAGCGATTGAAGCTGCAGAAGCAGGTGCAGCCCTTGTTCACATTCATGCTCGTGACCCGAAAACGGGTCGACCAGATCAGAGCCCTGAGGCGTTTGCACCCATTTTGCAGGTTGTTAAACAGGCAACAGATGCGGTTGTCAACATCACCACAGGCGGCGCCCCAACAATGACGGTTCAGGAACGTGTGCGTCCTGCAGAAAAATTCAGGCCAGAAGTAGCCTCATTGAATATGGGATCGATGAATTTTGGGCTTTACCCCATGCTCAGCCGGTTCAGTGAATTCAAACATGATTGGGAAGAGCCTTATCTGGCGGGCTCTACTAGTCTGATTTTCAAAAATACATTCGCTGATATTGAATATATTCTGACCACCTGTGCAGAAAACGGCACCCGCTTTGAAATTGAATGTTATGATATTGGCCATTTATATACTCTGGCACATTTTGCAGATCGGGGCATTGTTAAACCTCCGTTCTTTATTCAGTCAGTTTTTGGCATTCTGGGGGGCATAGGCACAGACCCTGAAGATGTCATGCATATGAAACGTACAGCTGATCGTTTGTTTGGAGATCAGTTTCACTGGTCAGTCCTAGGGGCTGGACGGCATCAGATGCGCATCGCGGCGATGGCTGCCGGTATGGGTGGAAATGTGCGAGTTGGCCTTGAAGACAGTTTATGGATTAAACCAAAACAGCTGGCTACATCAAATGCCGAACAGGTCACACATGTACGAAAATTAATCGAAGGCATGGGGCTCGAAATTGCCACTCCTGATGAAGCCAGAGGCATGCTTAAACTAAAAGGGGCAGATAAGGTTGGGTTTTAACTCGGATTATCAAACAGATAGAAAGAAAAGGGTGCAATTGCATTAACAGGAATTAAGAGAATGGATTTTACACTCAAACCTGAATGGGAAGATTTACGCACTCAGGTCAGAAATTTTATTGGAGATGAGGTTCTTTATCTGGAAGAAGACCGTGCGCATTATGACGATCATGAAAATATTGCACTGCCTGTTCTGAAAGAAAAGCGGGCTGCTGCAAAGGCAGCTGGCCTCTGGGCTCCGCAGGCTTCAAAGGACAGAGGTGGGCTTGGCTTGCCGGTCAGCGCATGGGCAGCCTTTTATGAAGAGGCCAATAGATCAATTTTCGGGCCCGTGATCATGAATTGTGCAGCACCTGACGATGGTAACATCAATCTGTTGTCCAAGATTGGAACTGATGCTCAAAAGGACTGGTTTTTACAGCCGGTTATTGATGGGGAAGTCAGATCATCTTTTGCTATGACAGAGCCCGCACCGGGCAGCGGGTCTGATCCATCAATGATGCGAACAACGGCAGAAAAAAAAGGAGATAAATGGGTTATAAACGGCCATAAATGGTACATCACCGGTGCAGAAGAAGCGGCTCATTTTATTCTTGTGGCCAAAACCTCAAATGACAGACGAAAAGGCCTGACAGCTTTTTTGTTCCACAAAGATCAGCCGGGATGGCATATCAAGCGGCGAATTCCAATTATGGGCCCTGAAGAGCATGGTGGGCATTGTGAACTGATTTTTGAAGGACTTGAAATTCCGGATGAAAATCGGCTGATGGAGGTTGGTGACGGGCTGAAAGTCACTCAAATCAGATTGGGGCCGGCACGGTTAACCCATTGCATGCGCTGGCTGGGTCTCGCCAAGCGGTCTATGGAAATTGCGGCAGATTATATTGCCCATCGCGAAGGTTTTGGCATCAAGCTGGCTGAGCGCGAATCTATCCAGATCAAAATGGGAGAGTTGGCACATGAAATTCAGATTGGCCGGCTCTTAGTGATGCATGCGGCCTGGAGCCTTGATCAGGGTCACTTTGCCCGCAAGGAAATATCATCAGCAAAAATTCATGTTGCTAATACCCTGCATAAGGCAGTTGATACAGCGATACAGCTGAACGGGGCGCGGGGTTATGCCAAAGACACACCTCTGGAATGGATTTATCGTTATGCCCGTCAGGCCCGCCTTGTTGATGGTGCTGATGAAGTGCATAAGATGGTGCTGGCACGTCACTACGCCGAACAGGGTAATGATTACTGGCAATGGGGCTGATATCGGTATGACCAGTTTGGCAGAGGATTGTGGGCCTGTCCTAGCATGGCTGCAGACTCGAACAGGCGCTGATAGACTTGACTGTTTGCGCGTTGAAAAACTATCAGGTGGTGCGATTCAGGAAAACTGGCTGTTACAGCTGCGGATTACAGGGGGGGCACACGACGGACACCAGAGCTGGGTGCTGCGAACAGATGCGGCATCAAGCGTAGCAGTATCTAACAGCCGATTAAATGAATTCAGCTTGTTGCAGGCAGCTTTTCTGCAGGGGGTCACTGTTCCTGAACCCTTGTATTTCTGTTCTGATAATACGGTCCTGGGTCGACCATTTTTTATCATGACAGCCATGCCCGGTCAGGCACAGGCCCGCAAGCTTGTCCGCAGTCCGGGACTTGCAGAACAGGGCCTGGAGCTTGTAGCCCAGCTTGGCCAAATTATGGCAAAGCTTCACTCAATTACGCCGCAGACAAAGTTTAAGACAAAGGGATTAGGATCAGAAGAGTTGCTGTTTTTTCTGCCGCGCTATGAAGGGTCTGCTGCCAGTTTTCAAATCGCTCAGATGCGCGCGGCCCTTGATAATTTAGGAACAGCTCACCCTGTTTTGGAATACAGTTTGAACTGGCTTGAGGACCATCTCCCAATTTGGGCTGACCCAGACGCACCAGTTTTGTGTCACCGTGATTTCAGAACAGGTAATTTTCTGATTGAGGATGGGAAATGTACCGCCCTTCTTGACTGGGAATTTGCTGGCTGGAGCGATCGGCATGAAGATATTGGTTGGCTGTGTGCTAGATGTTGGCGGTTTGGTAATGATCAGCTTCCTGTTGGTGGCTTGGGCACGTTTTCAACCTTCCAAAAAGCTTATGAAGCCGCAAGTGGGCAGTCATTGAATGTAACCGCAATCGGTTATTGGCAGGTTATGGCTGAAATAAGGTGGGCAGTGATTGCGCTGCAACAGGCAGCCCGCAACAATTCTGGACAGGAATTATCCTTAGAATTGGCCTTGTCAGGTTATCTCGTCCCAGAAATGGAAATGAATATGCTAAATTTGATTGATGAGATTGAGCAAGGCATATGGGCGGATCTTGATAGCTGAGAAAGGGAGTTTGCGTTATGGTGGAAAATGAACTGGACAGAACATCTTCGCAGATAAAAGGGCTTATAGATGCGCTTTATGCTGACTTCACAGGTCAGATTGCATCTGTATTGCCCGAAAATCAGAAATATAATGCTGCAATGATTAGACGCAGCCTTGAAATATTGGCGGCACATCTGCAGCTGGAGAACCGAGAACAAGCTGATGTGAGGTTCAAGCTGTCAGGTCAGCCCTTTTCCTGTCCTCAGCTTGCAAAAGCCCTGCGGGACAGACAGGACATCGGTGTTTCCCATGAAAAGTTGCGTGAGGCCTTAAAAAGTGATGTTATGCATCGGCGCTGGCAGGCAAACCCAAAGACCTTGTCGAAGCCTGATTAAGTGCAACAAAAATAGGTCAGGAAGATGCCACTTGATTTTCAGCAGACCATTGATGAAGTCAGAGTTTTGTGTACGGGTGAGACAGATGAAATTGCGCTGATGGCGACGATTTCATGTCATCTATATCAGCAGATAGAGGGCTTTGATTGGGTAGGGTTTTACCGAGTTGTTGATAAAAATATCCTGAAAATTGGCCCATATCAAGGTGGTCATGGCTGTCTTGTCATTCCCTTTGATAAGGGGGTTTGCGGGGCTGCTGCCAGATTAAAACAGATACAGATTGTGGATGACGTTGACCAGTTTGACGGGCATATAGCTTGTTCCAGCAGTACCCGATCTGAATTGGTGGTGCCGATTTTTGACAGGTCAGCCCAGGTGTTTGCTGTATTGGATATTGATTCTGATCAACGTGCTTTCTTCAACAAGCAATTTGCAGAGCAGCTTGACAAGCTGCTGCGCGATTTGTTTACCGCCAGGCCTGAAGATGCCACCTGAACAGAATAGTAAAGATGATCGAGTGCTAACAGAACATCTGCAAGACCAGTTTGTGGCCTGGTTTATTGGTGTTATGGCCTTTGTCTATCTGGTTGAATATCTGCATGAAAATCAGAAAAAGAAACAGAGTGATTATCACAATAATCTTAAAAACTAACAGAGCGTGAAAGGCGAGTGTTTGAGCTTCAATAACACTGATCTGTCTTCTTATGCTCTGGCGTTATTTTTGTTGTTTTTAACCTCGTGCAAGTTTGGGTGATCCTGAATGCGCAATGGCGTTTAAATGCATGTATAGGCTTGTTTTTGCTTGTGGGCTCACCATGAAAACACGCTGCATCCTCACCTTACTGAGCAGCTTGTGATGACAGGCTGGCTGTAAACCAGCGCAGTAGTATCCGGCGTTCTTCTGGTTCCATATAGCTGACATTTGCAGGTGGCATAGCATGGGACAGGGCAGACTGCATGATGATGGATTTTGCCTGTGTGATGATCTGCTGATCGGTTTCAAGCATGACTCCCTTTGGTGGCCAGAGGATGCGCTCATAATACGGCTCGCTCGCATGGCACATGCTGCAGCGGCCAAGAACAATATCCCTGACCTCTTCAAATTCATCTGCTCTGGCGAGTGCAATTTGTTCAGTTGTAAATTGTTGCTTGGTTGAAGCTGTCTTTTCTGGTTCACTCTTGTCCATAAAGGCAGGCAGTAGCGATAGGATAATGATGGCGATGAATAGGCCAGCGGTTATGGCCCATGTCCAGAGCGGATTGCCTTGGCGAGCGTGACGGCTGTTAAAATAATGGCGGATTGATACGCCCATCAAAAACACCAATGCAGCGATGATCCAGCTATAATCTGTTGAATAGGCCAGCGGATAATGATTGGACAACATAAAGAAAATAACAGGCAGTGTTAGATAATTATTATGTGTTGACCTTTGTTTTGCGATTTGGCCATAGCGGGCATCAGGCGCATGTCCGGCTTTCAGATCAGCAACAACAATACGCTGATTAGGGATGATAATCACCAGTACGTTAAAAGACATGATTGTGGCGGTAACTGCGCCCAAATGCAAAAAGGCAGCCCGTCCTGTAAATATCTGATCCAGCGAATAAGCCATAATGACCAGTAGAATATATAGAGTAAGCATCAGGGCTGTTGTTTGCTGGCCGAAGCTGGATTTACATAAAAGATCATACCCCACCCAGCCAACAGCTAGAACGCCAAGCGAGATTAGAATGGCTGACCAAGCAGGCAGCTCTGATTTGTCTAGGTCAACCAGATACAGCTCAGCGCCTAAATAATAAACCACAACCATTAGCGCAAAGCCGGACAGCCAGGTCGCATAAGATTCCCATTTAAACCAGGTTAAATGTTCAGGCAGAGCAGCTGGAGCAACCAGATATTTCTGAATGTGGTAGAATCCGCCTCCATGAACCTGCCATTCCTCACCATGAACGCCATCAGGCAAAGTCCTGTCCTTACGCAGCCCCAGATCCAGAGCGATAAAATAAAAAGATGATCCAATCCAGGCAATGGCGGTGACAACATGCAGCCATCGTAGGGCGAATTCTGCCCAGTCCAGTCCAATAAGGTAAATCAGTTCAGCATCCATCTGAAAACCCCATCAGCTGCCGCGATAGGTCGAATAGCCGAAAGGCGAGAGCAGCAGGGGAACATGATAATGAGACGCTACGTCTGCCATTGCGAAGTCTATTGGGATATCTGACAGGAATTTTGGTTCTGGCAGATCAGAAAAATGCAAATCCAGATAAGGTCCGGCATGAAAGACCAGCCGGTATTGTCCTGTTTGAAAGTCGTCAGTTGTCAGGATAGGGTTGTCTGTGCGGCCATCCTCATTAGTTACTGCTGAGCTGACAGCTTTGTAGTCTCGGTTATCCAGTCTAAATAAAGTGATGTGAAGGCCGCCTGCCGGACTGCCCCGTGCCGTATCCAATACATGGGTAGTCAAAAAACCTGTCTGCATCGATATATCCTTAGGCTGCAATTTTCATTGTTCTCATTTAACTGTTTTTAACCATTGGTTTCTATCTTTTTCTTGATTGACTGGCGCTGGTCTGTCTCAATATTATCAATAGTTTGATGAAAATTTACAGATAGGGACAAGACAGAAATGGTTTATTATCCACGTGATATGACAGGTTTTGGCAGACATGTCCCTGCCCCGCCTTGGCCAGATGATGCAAAACTGGCTGTCCAGTTTGTTGTCAATTATGAAGAAGGGGGTGAGCGCTGTCTTTTACATGGCGATTCTGAATCAGAAGCCTTTCTGTCAGAAATCGTCGGTGCTGCACCTTGGCCTGGCCAGCGGCATTGGAACATGGAATCCATATATGAATATGGGGCGCGCACAGGCTTTTGGCGGCTCTTTGATTTGTTCACAGCTCAAAATATACCTGTCACTGTTTTTGGTGTGGCAACCGCGCTTGCACGTGCCCCTGAACAGGTTGCAGCGATGAAGCAGGCCGGCTGGGAAATTGCCTCACATGGGCTGAAATGGATCGATTACAAGGACTATACGCCTGCGGAAGAGCGAGCTGAAATTGTGCAAGCGATAAGGATGCATGAAGCTGTGGTCGGCACACCACCAAGTGGTTGGTATACAGGTCGCTGCTCAGAAAACACAGTTGATTTAGTTGCTGAACAGGGCATCTGTACCTATCAGGCAGATAGCTATGCGGATGATTTGCCCTATTATCAGGAGACTTCGTCAGGCCCACAGCTGATGGTTCCTTATACGCTTGATGCTAATGATATGCGCTTCGCTACAACCCAAGGCTTTAATTCTGGACAGCAGTTTTTTGACTACTTAAAGGATACATTCGATGTTTTGTATGCAGAAGGCATAGCTGGTAAGGCTCGGATTATGAATATTGGTCTACATTGCCGGCTTGCTGGCAGGCCAGGCAGGTTGCAGGCAGTTCAATCCTTTATAGATTATGCTGCTCAGAAAACAGGCGTGTGGTTTGCAAGTCGCCTGTCAATTGCTGAATGCTGGCAAGCGGCTTATCCGTATCAGCCAGTCTACCGTCCTTCACAAATGTCAAAAAAAGACTTTGTTTCAGCATTTGGGTCTGTTTTTGAACATTCCCCTTGGGTTGCTGAACAGGCTTATGACACGGAAATAAGCCCGTCCATAGACACGGCCACTGGTTTGCATTCAGTCTTATGCAGGCAGTTTCGCCTAGCCTCTTCCGAACAACGCCTCGCGGTGTTGAATGCGCATCCTGACCTTGCTGGCAAACTTGCAAAAGCAAAACAGCTGACTGATGCCTCATCAGCTGAGCAGGCATCAGCTGGTCTGGACGTATTAACCCAAGAGCAGCAAGGTGCTTTCAAAAATCTGAATGACGCATACAAACAAAGATTTTCCTTTCCTTTTATCATCGCTGTGAGGGGCCTGTCAGCTCCGGAAATACAAACCATCTTTGAACAACGCCTAAACAATACACAAGAAGAGGAATTTGCAGAGGCTTGCCAACAGGTTGAAAAAATAGCACGATTGCGTGTGGATGACTTTTTCGCCCAGATGTCAGCGCAGATCAACTAAATAAAAATAGATAGACAAGACATAATAAAGATATGACCTCACCGCCTTATTATACTCCAGATGGCGGCCTACCGCCGCAGTCACAATTACTGACTGACCGGGCTATTTTTACAGACGCTTACGCCTTCATTCCTAAAGGCACATTATCAGACATCACCACAAGCTACCTGCCGTTTTGGGATAAAACAAGGTTGTGGGTATTGGCCCGGCCATTAACTGGTTTTGCGGAAACCTTCTCGCATTACATTATGGTGGTTGATGCGGGTGGTGGTTCCGTGCGACCTGAAAATGACAGTGAGGCACAGTCGGTTATATTCATTGTGTCAGGAGAGCTTCAAGTAATTATTGATGGTCATATATATGACCTGAAGACAGGTGGATATGCCTACGTTCCTTCCGGGTCAGACTGGTCTGTTCAGAACCGTTCTGCACATCCCTGCCAATTTCACTGGATCCGGAAGCGTTATCAGAGCATAGAGGGCATTGATCGACCAGAGGCGTTTGTGAGTTCAGACCAGGATGTAAAGGCTGTTGACATGCCAGACACAAATGGTGTCTGGGCAACAAGCCGCTTTGTTGAACCAGATGATATCCGCCATGATATGCATGTGAATATTGTCACCTTCCAGCCAGGGGGCGTGATCCCCTTTGCTGAAACACATGTCATGGAACATGGTTTATATGTTTTGCAGGGAAAGGCCGTTTATCATCTTAACCAGAACTGGATAGAGGTTGAGGCAGGTGACTATATGTGGTTGCGGGCCTTTTGTCCGCAAGCCTGCTATGCTGGCGGTCCACAGCCTTTTCGCTACCTGCTTTACAAAGACGTAAACCGCCATGCTAAGCTGGAGCTTTAGCCTGTGCCTGTTCAGATTAAGGCAGAAGCGCTGACAGCAACTCGCTTTGCCCCTTTTGGTGATGTCCTCGATTTTGCGGGTAAACCGGACAAAATAATAAATCAGGGTATGTGTGGCCGTTTTCATGATCGCGCCAAGGTCACTCATATTGATGGGCAAAGTGGCATTAGCCTTTTTGATTCTGTTCCTCGCCAATTGCCCTACAGATTAGAAATGATGGAACGTCACCCTCTCGGCTCACAAGCCTTTTTGCCGATGACCGAAGCACCTTTTTTAGTGACTGTAGCTGAGGACCAAAATGGCCGACCTGGCCATCCTATAGCGTTCCTGACTGAACCTTACATGGGTGTAAATTATCATGCCAACATTTGGCACGGTGTACTTACACCTCTATCTAAGCCTGGACGATTTTCTGTTATTGATAGAATTGGGTCAGGGACGAATCTTGAGGAATACTGGTTTGAGGAAATCTATATTATCACAGATTAGTGCTCAATTTATCACAGGCATAAGTGAATTTAAGGAAGCGTTTGAATTTGTCTCAATTCATTTACATTTCAGAATTTTTAAGAGACACTCATCAAATTGGGTTGCTGATGCAAAAAATTCAGCATAGAGCTGTTATTTCAACGCTGTACAATTATGCTTCAGTATTTGCCAATACTATAGTGCCGTTTTGACGGACGCTGTAAATACAGGAGAATCATTATGATAAATAAAATAACTACGTATCTAGCGATTGGACTAACTTCAATGTTGATGGCTGCCTCAAGTCATGCGGATACAAAAGTGCAATTTGCTCTAGACTGGAAATTTGAGGGTCCCTCAGCACCTTACTTCCTTGCCATCGATAAAGGCCATTTCAAGTCAGCAGGCATGGATGTGGAAATTACCCCGGGCAAGGGCTCTTTAGATGCCATCCCTAAGGTTGCCACTGGTGCGTTTCCTTTTGGCTTCGCAGATATTAATTCGCTTATCAAATTTCTCGATCAGAACCCAGGCGCGCCTGTAACAGCCGTCATGATGGTGTATGACAAGCCTCCTTTTGCTGTGATTGGAAGAAAGTCCAGAGGTGTAAGCGGGCCCGGTGACCTAGAAGGCTCGGTTCTCGGCGCTCCTCCACCTGATGGGGCTTGGGCTCAATTTCCATCTTTTGCTAAGGCAAATGGCATTGATATTAGTAAAGTGAAAGTCGAGCCAGTTGGGTTCCCAACCAGAGAGCCCATGCTGGCGGAAGGCAAAGTTGACTCAGTCACAGGGTTTTCCTTTTCTTCTTATCTAAACCTTGTCCGTCTTGGCGTACCTGAAGAGGATATTTCAACGATTCTGATGGCTGATCATGGCCTAAAACTCTACGGCAATGCAGTTATTGTGAATACTGACTATGCAAAAAATAACTCAGATATGGTGAAAAAGTTTCTTGTCGCTATTGGGGCTGGCTGGAGAGATGCCATAAAAGACCCAAAGGCAGCAGCAGCAGCACTCGTGAAACGTAATCCGGCAGCTGACGCAGCATTAGAACAGAGACGTCTTCAATTGGCTATTGATGCAAATGTCTTGACGGACTATGTGAAGGCAAATGGTATGGGTGGAGTTGACTTCTCGCGCTTCGCTGCAGCAATTGAGCAGCTCAGCGAAACTTATGAATATAAAGCAGCGCCAAATGCAGCTTTATATTTCACAGACGAGTATCTGCCAGCCAGCGGCATATCTTTAAACTGAAAATAACATCAAAACAGCCTGCTTAATGCAGGCTGTTTTGATGGATTGGCTGGTCTTATGACGGTTAAAAAAAATACAGGCCTTATTCGAATTGAAAACGTCTCTCACACGTTTAATACAGATACCGGCGTTCTCCCAGTACTTGACGATTTGACGCTAAGTGTGCCCAAAAATGGCTTCACGGCAATTGTTGGGCCTTCCGGTTGCGGTAAATCAACAGTGACGCGTTTGGTGGCAGGGCTGCTCAAGCCGGATAAAGGCACGGTCTGGTTGCAAGGGCAGAAAGTAAATACGCCGCGGGATATTGTTGGTATGGCCTTTCAAAATCCTGTTCTGTTGGAATGGCGAACAATATTGCAAAACGTAATGCTGCCCCTTGAGATTGTGCCAAACGCGATGAGTTCGGCAGAACGTGAGGCCCGTGCGCAGGATCTTTTGAAACTAGTTGGGTTGTCTGGTTTTGAACAGAAACGGCCGTCTGAATTATCTGGCGGCATGCGACAACGTGCATCTTTATGCCGCGCACTTGTACATCGGCCTGAAGTGCTTATTCTGGACGAACCTTTTGGTGCTCTTGATGCTTTCACTCGTGAAGACCTATGGCAGACGATGCACAGACTTCGGGAGGAAGAACCCTTTACAGGTGTTCTGATTACGCATGATTTGCGTGAGTCCATTTTTCTTGCTGATGAGGTTGTGGTGTTATCAGGACGGCCAGCAACTGTTCAATATTGTCAGAAATTAAAACAGCGGGGGCCAAAAAGTCTTGACCAACTCTATACGCCTGAGGCTATTGAAACTCTGAATATTCTTCGTGAGCAGATAAAAATTGCCCGTAAAGATGAAGAGGACAAATTATGAGACAGTTGGCTGTTCCCTTATTTGCTATCATACTGTTTCTTTTGTTTTGGGAAATGCTTGTATGGGTAAATGGTTGGCCCAATTACAAAATGGCCTCCCCCAGTGATCTTTGGCCTGCCTTTTGGCGTTTCAAGTGGCTTTTCTTTACCTTTGGGTGGGAAACCTTATGGCGAACTGTCCTAGGGTTAATTATCGCCATCATAGTCGGTGTTTTGTTGGGCATGGTTATGGGATTTTCAAAGGTTGTCCGGGAGGGACTTTATCCCCTTCTTGTTGGTTTTAATGCTATTCCTAAAGCAACTGTCGTCCCAATTGTTGCTCTAATGTTTGTTGGTCAGCACGATCTGAATACGGTTTTGATCGCTTTTATGATTTCATTTTTTCCAATTGCTGTTTCAGTATCTATTGGCTTGTCTACATTGGAGCCAGAATATCGTGATATTCTGCGTGCTCTTGGAGCTTCAAAATTTACTATTTTCTGGAAAATTGCACTGCCCAAAACACTTCCAGAGTTTTTTGGAGCATTGAAAGTCGCTGTCACCCTTGCATTTATTGGCACAAATTTGATGGAAATTGTCTCGCCTCACGGCAGAGGCTTAGGCGCTCTATTTGACAGTGGAAAAACAAATTCAGATTATCCGCTTATGTTTGCGGTTCTGATTGCTTTGGCAATTTTGGGGATAGCACTCTATTATGTTGTCGTCTTTTTGGAACGTATATTTGCAGGATGGGCAGAACGTCAGGCTGACTAATCTGAAGATATTAGCCAGTTGGAAAGTTGTGCTGTAACTGATAAAGCAACTTGAATAGGTTTTTTGCCATTAATTTCAGGCAGACCAATTGGACAGATAAGCCTTTCTACTGCATCAGAATTTACACTTGCATCTCTCAGACGTTTGTTGAACCGCGCTGCCTTGGTTTCTGACCCTATCAGGGCACATCTGGCAAAATTGCCGCAACCTAATACTGCGGAGACAATTTCAAAATCAAGTTGATGGGAATAAGTCATTATAAGATGTATAGCGTCACTTGGTGCGCGTTTTGCAATGGTCTCTGGATGACGCGCAGGCAGTTTCGTCACCCCCTCAGCAATGTCATTTGGAAAACGTTCATCATCTGTATCTACCCAGTAAATCTGGCAGGGCAGGTGACGGGCAATTTGAACAACAGCTCTGCCAACATGACCTGCACCATATAAAAATACAGGCTGCTGATGTGCGCCTAAGGGCAAACACAGCATCTGTTCAGATGGATGTATTGCAATTATTGGGTTGTCTTGTGCAGTGGCTGGATGCAGGCTGTAACCCTGTTTCTGTGCTGCAAGCTGCGCCAAAACGGATTGGCTGCTCGGCCCATACCATTCAAACATTAGCTTGACATGACCGCCGCAGCACTGGCCAAGCGCTGGCCCCAGAGGATAGGATCTCACTTCGCGCGCAAAAGCTGTTTCCGGTATATCTTTCCGGGCAGTTTTGATGGCTTGAAACTCAAGCTCACCGCCTCCAATACTGCCATCAATATGGTTCTTATATACCAGCATGGCTGCCCCAGCTTCACGTGGTGTAGAGCCCTTTGTGTCGCAAACAGCAACCAGACAGACATAGTCCTCGTCAAGCTTCGCTAACGCTGCCTGCGCCCAATTCTGCAAAACAGTGCCAATTTTCATAATTTTTGCTGCGCCTGTACAGCCATCAATAGACGTTCTGCAGTAGCGGGCGCGTGCAGCTCAGGGTAGCTTTTTGTTGAGCTCAGGCCTCTCAGTGCATCCCCGCAGGCAAGAAAAACAGATATTCCAAGCATGAAAGGGGGCTCACCAACAGCTTTTGATCTGTGAATGGTCTCTGAACGATTACCGTCCCCTTCATAAAGGTTGATGTTGAGAAGATAAGGTCTGTCTGAACAAGCTGGAATTTTATAGGTGGATGGCGCATGCGTCAGCAACGCCCCATCCTGTCCGTAGACAAGTTCCTCAGTGGTCAGCCAGCCAGCGCCTTGAACAAACCCGCCTTCAATTTGGCCCTTATCAAGCGCTGGATTAATGGAATGACCAGCATCATGAAGAATATCTGTGCGTAGGATTCGAGACTCACCTGTTAGCCTGTCAATCGCAACCTCACATAATGCGGCACCATAAGCAAAATAATAATAAGGTGAGCCGGTCAGGCTGGCATCATCCCAATGGATATCAGGTGTAGCATAAAAGCCTGTTGCAGAGAGCGAGACCCGTCCCTCATAACATAATCCGACGGCTTTAGAAAAAGATAGATATTCACCAGAAGGCAGGTTGACCTGTCTATCCTGAAAAGTAATCCTATTCGCTTTACATTGATAAAGGTCAGCTAGGTGGGCGGTCATGCGCTGTTTGATGGCATCAGCTGCGCGTGCAGCAGCCATCCCGTTCAGGTCAGTTCCAGATGAAGCTGCTGTGGCAGATGTGTTTGGCACTTTGCCTGTGGTCGTGGCTGAAATTCGGACATCTTCATGTGCTAGTCCAAACACATCAGC
>Ga0181568_10003772_pt1 | contig 13593 bp, 10 predicted proteins | sample 101ome_20_FD_133758 | JGI IMG/M metagenome (GOLD analysis project Ga0181568, IMG submission 133758) | Coastal salt marsh microbial communities from the Groves Creek Marsh, Skidaway Island, Georgia - 101404AT metaG (megahit assembly) | ecosystem: Environmental > Aquatic > Marine > Intertidal... | reverse complement strand
TGAATGGCCAATGGAATTGGAGAACGTCTGGAGCAAGGAAGTTGGCGAGGGATCCAGTATGCCGATTGTAGTGGACGCTCGGGTCTATCAGCACGCTCGCCAAAATGGAGAAGAGGTGGTTTGGTGCTTGGATTTAGGAAGTGGCAACGTGCTTTGGCGAAAAAGCGATCGCGTTCCGTACCGCATTTCGTACTTCGGCGAGCGCCATGGAGACGGTCCGCTTTCCAATCCGATCTATGCGAACGGTCGTCTCTTCACGTTTAGCGTCACGGGTATTCTCTCCGCTTGGGCAGCGGATTCGGGCGAACTGTTATGGCGGCGGGACTATTCGGAGCGATTTGCGCCTACGCACCCGAAATGGGGGCACTCCACTTCGCCGCTCGTGGATGGTGAGCAGGTTGTGGTTCATTTCGGGAGCGACGATGACGGGGTACTGGTGGCGCTTGACGTCGCTACCGGTGAGGAAGTTTGGACAGAAGGAGAGGACGGAGCCTGTCATGCTTCGCCCATCCTAGTTGAAATCGATGGCGTGCGCCAAATTGTGGAATGGAACGACGAGTCCGTGGTTGGACTGGAGAGCCAGACAGGACGGCGTTTGTGGTCTTACTTCCTGCCGCATCGTGGTTCTAACCAAAACTCCCCGACACCCGTTTATTATCGGGGACGCATCATTGTCGGGGGCGAGAACAGGGGAATTCGCAGTCTGGAGCCGATAGGGGAAAACGGAAAATGGCGGGTAGAGGAAAATTGGCATCAGCGAAAGGTCTCTCTCAATATGGCCAGCGCCATCCTGAGTGAGGGGAGCTTGTACGGATTGTCGCATTTCCGGCAGGGACAATTTTTTAGGATGGATCCGGAAACAGGAGAAGTTATCTGGACAAGCCCGTCGCGAATGGGTGAATACGCTACCTTTTTGGCGATCCCTGATCACGTGATGATCCTGCGGGATGATGCGACGATTGAAGTGCTTCGGTCGGAAGGAGAAGAGTATAGAACGGTCGCGTCTTACGAAGTCGCGGAAAGCCCTACTTGGACTGCTCCGATTTTGTTAATGGATGGAATATTGGTTAAGGATCGGAGGAAGCTCTTCCGATGGAAGTTTATTAATGAATGAGGCTGAAGGATGAATGTCGAATCGGGGAACGTTGCTACTTTTTGACTCGCATCCTAGAACGGATTTGCTGAAACCGCCCTGCTTTAAAACGGAGGGCCGCTTTGGAAGGGTGATGGGCAGTTGCATACGGCACTTCCTTATCCACCGCTACCGTTAGGCGATTGGCGGTAAGGGTGGTCTCATTGCATTCCCGCGTATTTGTGGGGAGGTCCGGTTGAAGAGGTGGTTATCGACAATCCATGGGACCGGTTTGTCACGATTTACGGTAGTGGATGAGAGGCCGAGCCAAAGGTCTACAAGCCGAACGAACGTCGGTACGATGCACGTTTAATGGACTAGCTATTAGGCTAGCCGGATTAAGCGCATTTTTGGGGTCCGATATCCGTAAGGTTTGTCCCAACCACCTGCTAAACCGGCTTACTAATTGGCAAAAATCCTGAGGTGTCTAGTCGCCGTCTGGCCTAGTCGCTCTCTCAAGCTCTTCTAACTCGGCTTTCTCCGCAGCGATTCGCGCCTCCTCGGCGGCCTTCTCTTCGGCTTCCTTGGCAGCCCTCAGCTTTTCTGCTCTGGCTTCCTCGCGAGCCATCTTTTTCTCGCGTTTCTTCTGTTCGCGCTCGAGTCGCTTGTAGTCTTTGCTAGGTGTCGATGCCATTGTAACTAGGGTTGAGAATATTCGTTTTGCGGATTCGTATTTTGGGTGAAATTAGGCCCAAAATCCAAGCAAATCACTTCTGTAAACCTCAAACCCATAGAGGAGGCGGGATGGGATCAAGGAAGAAAATGGTTCTTTATCACTTTCCAGCTACGAATTTGCCTTATTAAAAAAAGCAGTCGGTCAGCTGCTCGCTAGGGGATGAATCTACCGATCTGCCGCCCAATTCGGATTGGGTTTCGGCATCGAGGCGTTGACCTGTTTGCGCCAATCGACGAGGGATTGCTGGAGTTTCTCGGCAACACGGGGCATGGAGTCGGCTAGATCTTTGGTCTCCCCAAGATCGGAATCCAGATCGTAGAGCTCAAGATGGTTGTCCTCGAAATACTCGAGCAATTTCCAGTTTCCCTGGCGGATTGAACTGACGGGTGTGGTGGTTCCGTAGTAGTGAGGGTAGTGCCAGAATAGAGTGTCTCGATCGAGTTTGGACTGAGGGTCTTTCAGGATGGGAGTCAGGCTTTTGCCATCGAATTGATCTTCGACGGATAATCCTAACGCGCTGGCGATGGTAGGATAGAGGTCCATCGTGGCTACCGGCTCTTCCGATACGCTGCCTGCTTGAGTCACACCAGGCCAATGGATGATAAGAGGAACGCGAATGCCTCCTTCGTACAGGGAACCTTTCCCCGACCGAAGGGGCATATTTGAAGTGACGACTTGGCCTTCTGATGAACCGATAAACCCGCCATTGTCGGACGTGAGAATAATGATGGTGCGATCTGCCATTCCCTCATCCTCTAGTTTTTCAAGAATGCGGCCCACGTTCTCGTCCAAGGTCTCATGCATGGCGGCAAAGTGGGCATTCTGATGATCCATGCCTGGCTCGATGATTTCGGCGTAGCGATCGGCGATTTCTGGCTTCCCTTCAATCGGCGTGTGTACCGTGTAGTAAGACATGTACAGAAAGAATGGGTCCTCAGAAGCTCGTTCGATAAAACCCAATGCCTCATCGGTCAACCGATCGGTGAGGTGCTCCCCTTCGCGATCCTCCGTGGAGTCGATGCCAGGAATGTACCGGTAGTGTCGATTAGAACCCCCTCCGTACATTCCTCGGTAGGGGAAATAGAACGTTGCCGGGCAGCCCCAGAAGCAACCTCCAAAACTGAAGTCGAATCCTTGCGTTTCGGGATAGTGGGAGGCTTCGCCAAGGTGCCATTTGCCGACATGCCCCGTTTTGTAGCCCGCCGCTCTGAGGGCTTCGGCGATTGTGGTTTCGCTGTGCGGCAGATTGCCTTCTACAATGGGAGGAATGAGTTTCTTGTTTTGCTGGGGTGTTTTGGCCATCTCATGCCAAATGGTCATGTCCAATCTTGCTGGATACTTACCCGTTAGCAATGCTGCGCGGGTGGGGGTGCAGATTGAAGCGCTTGCATAAGCGCTTGCGAACTTCATGGAGTGTTCCGCAAAACGGTCGATGTTAGGCGTCTGATGCAGATCCGAACCGTATCCACTCAACCCTGTCCAGCCCATGTCGTCGACAAGGATGATGATGACGTTGAGCGGCTCCGCGTCTGTCTTGGCGTGGCAAACGTTGTTCGATGGGGTTAGCGCGAAGGTAGCCAGACAAATTGAGAATAGGAATGGTATGGATTTCATGAATCGTCGAACTGGCGGTGATGATGATATATGTGGCTCTGCAGAGAACCAGTGAATGGCCGATTTGTGTATGAGGTCAATTAGAGAAGGCTTTTTGAAGTCCACCCTGACCTGGGAACTCAACGAATTCTCGACTTATGTGATTCATTTTAGGAGAAGAGGCGGTTCATTTCAGTAATTTGTAATATGAAAGCAGTCGGCTACCAAAAATCACTTCCCGTAACAGACCCAAACGTCTTGCAGGACATCACATTGGATAAACCGCAGGCTTCTGGGCAAGACCTTCTCGTCAAGGTGGAAGCGATTTCGATGAATCCGGTGGATACCAAGGTTCGCATGCGGGCGGAACCCGAAGAGGGGGAGTATAAGGTGCTCGGTTGGGATGTCGCTGGTGTGGTTGAGAAGGTGGGCGAGGAGGTTCAGCTTTTCGAAAAAGGCGACAAGGTTTGGTACGCCGGAGCGATCGAGCGATCAGGGGCGAACGCGGAGTTTCACCTGGTTGACGAGCGGGTCGTTTCGCGCATGCCGGAGTCCCTTGGGTTTTCCGATGCCGCAGCGCTCCCGCTGACCGCGATCACTGCTTGGGAGATGCTCTTTGACAGATTCAAGATCGACGCGGACACTCAAGGCACCCTGCTGGTAATTGGAGGTGCGGGCGGTGTAGGATCGATCATGATACAGTTGGCAAAGAAACTGACCCAGTTGAAGGTGGTTGCTACTGCGTCCCGTCCGGACACGATAGAGTGGGTGAAGAAAATGGGTGCGGATGTGGTGATCAATCACCGAAACCCGCTCAGCGAAGAGTTGCAAAAGACCGAGTTTAAGAGTGCTGACTACGTGGCCAGTCTGACCCAGACGGACCAGCATTTGACGGAAATTGAAAAGCTCCTTGCACCCCAAGGTCACATGAGCGTGATCGACGATCCCGAGACGCTTGATATAAAGCCGTTTAAAACGAAGAGCATCAGTATCCACTGGGAACTGATGTTTACCCGGCACCTCTTTCAAACCGCTGATATGATTGAGCAGCACAACCTATTGGCGAAAGTTGCTGATGCCGTGGATGAAGGTCTCATTGTAACTACTAAGCAACGAGATCTGGGAACCATCAATGCTCAGAACCTGATCAAAGCCCATACGCTACAAGAGTCAGGCACCGCGATTGGAAAAACGGTCCTGACAGGGTTTGGGGACTAATACGGCGTCCGTCAGCTAAAATTTAGTAGACTTTTCAGGTCGGGCGAGAGCGTCTCGCTCTGCCGCACAAGGAGCTTGGATTTGGTAAACGCGGCGGAGCGAGACGCTCTCACCCGACCTCTGATCGCCCCTGGCGCGTTTTACTCTGACGAATATAGCAAATTAAAAGATTCAGCTATTTGTTGTAGACGCGATCGCTGATCGCGTAACGCGGTCAGCGACCGCATCTACAGATACTGGAAAACTAAAGTTGATGGTGAATTCGAGAATAAATTATCGAAGTAAACTTTTCAATTACAAGTACGCTAATAGGTCGACGTAGGAGCGGTATTATACCGCGATAGCCAATGCATGAGATGGAATAATCGCGGTGTAAAACCGCTCCTACATTTAGCTAGAATTAGGGCATGCCGGTAACAGGAGAAGGCTTCTAATTGGGCGTTTCCATTAGATTTCCCTGCCGAGTACAGTTTCGGCTCTGGCGGGAAGATTATTGTCTTGTTGGCCGACTTGTCCTTTATAAGATGATAGTTCGTATGAATACCCTTAAAGTGCTTTCGCTGACTTTTCTTCTATCAACGCTTCCGGTCGGATTAATCGCGGGTAACGTGATGCTCGACACGAAAGAGCTTCTGGTGGAGGACCCACTGACTGCCGAAACCTGGGAGGCACACTGGAAGGTGTTGGTGGGAACTTGGGGATGGCAGGGCGATGCACTCAAGGGAGTCGAGATATCCGAACAAAACCATCATGCGGGCGCGGGTCGGATAGAAGACATGACTTCGGGTATTCTGGAAGTAGAGTTTCGCATGGATGCCTCCCGGCAGCTACAGTTTGGATACGACTACTATACGGACGCGAAGAAAGACCATTTAATGAGGGCCTCTATCGTTCCGACCGGCTTAGCGGTGCGAGCAGGAAAGGGCTGGGCCAAGGAAACGAGGATGAAACCGGTAGGCGAAAAAGTCCCCATGTCCTTTGAGCCAGGAAAGTGGTACAAAGGCAAAATCGAGTTTCACAAGGATCACCTTATCGTTCACATCGATGATCATCTGGTTTTTTACGGGGTGGCTTTGATCAGTCAGGAAGTTCCGAAGAATCGGATTACACTCACCGCTCGGGGAACAGCGTCTTTTCGCAATGTGAAGCTCTGGTCCGGTGAGGTTAAAAAGGACTGGAAACATACTCGAAAATCTTTGGCTAAAAGATTTCCACCGGTGCCTGCTGATTCTTAATGGTGCTTTGCTTGGTTGAAGCGTAATGGGTTAGATTCCTCGAAGCTTGGAGGATGTTGAAAAGTAGCAGAGGCATCTTGCCTGTGATCCTAGGCTGGAAGCATCTACTGCTTTACCATTCCGCCCATCTGGCATGTTAGCGTGAAATCCCCCTGGCAAAAGAGAGGTTTCCCTACCGATCGGATCGTTTCTGGCTAAAGAGCCACTTTAGAAAATCAGGTTCCGGATCACATTGGTCGCTGCTGAACTGGGTCGTTCCATTGTCAGCGCCAGGAATAATCTTTCCGGGTATGTTGTGTCTGTCGCCTTTGAATGTCGTCAACTTCATGTTGCCACCTAGCTGTTTAATTTCATTAAACAAATTGAGGTTTCGATCGTAGGGGCAGGTGGGATCTTGGTCCCCGTGAAAGGCCCAGGTGGGAACGTTCTTGATTAGGGTGGCGTCGATAAAAGGCTCTGTATCCGATAGACCGGTACCGGCGGAAGGGGCTATGGCGGCAAAGTAATCGGGATCAATCTGGACAAGAATATTCGTGCCATGACCCCCCATCGAATGGCCCAACATATAGATGCGGTCGGTATCCACAGAGGGCAGTTCTGAGATGATCTGCTGAATTTTTTCAAGGTCTGATTTTTTGTAAAGTTCGGTGACTTGCGGGGCGAGCACGTAACAAGGATAGCTTCTGCGAATCTCAGCGTCCGCCAAATGCTGATTCCAGATTTTGAGCTGCTCCCGATTGTCGGTACCTCTGCCTCCTCCACCATGCAATGAAACGATAACCGGATAGCGTTGGCTGGGATCGAATCCGAATGGCTTCATCAGTCTATAAACCATGATGTTGTCATCTTGAGGCTCGTAGAGATCCATCCACTTGTCTTGGGATGCGTCTGCTCCGGATGGGGCGACTAGAGGGAGCGCTACTCCAATTAATAAAATGAAGCGAAAAAACTTAGAGTAGTGCATGTTGACGATTCTATTGAAGATTCGAGCCAAAATGACAATGGTTGATTTCCCAAACGTCTTTCTCCTGTGAAGCTAAAGGTAGGCCGGTTTTTTGAAATTCACGTCTCATTAGACCGTGTGCCCATTCAATAAAATTGAACTGACCGATCTGATTGTTAGGGTCGGGAGAATTTCACGCGTTGAATGCCCTGGCAATAGACAAGCGAGGGCGTCTCTTTGTAGTGGATCGATTCAACGATCGGCTGCAAATCTTCGAGCAAGACGGGACGTTTGCCACCCAATGAAACCAGTTTGGAAGGCCCAGTGGGGTGTTCTTTGATGAACACGATAAAATCTACGTTTCCGATTCCGAGTCGGACGATGTGCAGAATCCAGGCTGGGGAATGGGTATCTGTATTGGTGATGCCGAGACTGGTTGGATCGACTATCTCATTCTACTGCCAGCAGGTGACCCGCGATTCACCAAGGGGAATGGGGCGGAGTTTGTCACTGCAGACGCCGTCGGAAATCTCTACGGCGGCGAACCCAGCACCCGAAAATTGCAGAAGTACGTACGAGTGAGACCCTAGATCTTCAGGAGTTGAATCACCAGAGGTCCACGGATCGCCGGGCCGTCGATCCCTACCTTTAGAAATTCTCCGCTTGTGCTATGATTCAAACAAGAAGAGCTCAAGCCTTCAAACCCAGCCCGATGGACTTGCAGTAGCGGATGCTTTCTTCGATTTCGCGCTTCTGGTACTCTTGGGTGGCGAGGTCCTTGTTGTGGTCCGCGCGGTCCGCGTTGGGTCCCACTGGTGCCTTCCATGGTTCACGGGGTGTTCCTTGGCGAGCCCACTTGAGGTAGCGGGCCAGCTTGGAGGCTTTCATGTCGGGAAACAGGGCCATGAACTCGTCCGTCAAAAAAGGAATCTCCCGATTGAATCCGGAAATGGTCTCGATATGGACGGGCACATTGGGACAAAGCTCCTTGAAACGGTCGAAGTATTTTACCCAATCCACGTTGCCTTTACCCATTGCGGTCCACTGAACCGTGGTACCGTTTTCGGATGTCCAGATAGCGGAGTCCCGCAGACTAGTGGTGACGGCGTAGGGTCCCATGATTTCCAAGTTTTCTAAAGGGTCTTCCAAGGTCCAGGAGGCGTTGCCCGCGTCGAGGTTGGCGCCCATGTAGGACGTACCTCCGGCTTCCTCGATTAGGGTAACGACTTCATCGGCTTGCATGTCGCCTGCATGGTTCTCAACGGCGATCTTAATGCCCGCATCCATAGCCTGGGTACGGCAGGCACGACAGACCTTTGCGGTGTCTTTGATGCGTGCCATGATGCCGCCTTCTGTGCCTCGGTCGTCACGGTTCCCAAGAATAACTCTAACTACGGGGGATCCAGTCGCTTCCGCGACTCGAATGGACAGGCGCAAATGTTCTTCCGCGGTTCCCCACTTATCCTTGAAGGTGGTCGAGGTGGGACAGATACTCCAGGTGCCGATGTGAATATCGATTCCCATGTCATCCGCCTTTTTGCGGACATCGCGAAGGTAGGGCATCTTGAGGCTCTTGAAATGGTCCAGGTCCGACATGAAGAGCGAGTCGATCCCCAGCTTTTCCGAATACTTCAGGTGGTCTTCCACCATCCAGTTCATGGCCCGAACCGCGAAATTGTCGTAGCCAAGTTTGACGCCAGTCTTCTTGTGATGGGCCGCGAGAGCTGAAAGTGGGCTAGCGGCGGCCGCCATTCCACCAGCGGCTAGGGTTTTGAGAAAGTCCCGACGTGGGGTAGGATGGGTTGGTTGCAATGTTGGCATAACGTAATTCAGTTAGTAAGGGATCTCAATTTGTTGTTCGGTAACGGCAGCTATCGCAACCTTTTACTGAAAAAGCATCGCTAAATTCAGCTGTAAGGGAGTCGTCTGCACTATGCCGCGATTGAGGATCAGGCAACGCGGCACAGCGCGAGCGCTGGCCCTACAAAAGAATGGGTCGATAGATATTTCTGTAGGAGCGGTTTTATACCGCGATAGAAACTAAGAAAATCGCGGTATAAAACCGCTCCTACATTGGATCCGTTGAGATTGTCCGTTCTTCAGTGCGGTTTTCCTCAAAATTTGATGGGCACTCGGAGATTGCCCGCTACCATAACAATTATGATACCCCATAGATCGATCATTTGCCTTGCCGCTTGTTTCTTTTGGGTCGCCCTTGGCAGTATTTGCTCAGCGGCTACTCGACCGAACATCGTCTTCATTATGACGGACGACCATGCGACACAGATGATGTCGGCCTACAACACGCTAAGAGCGTCGACGCCTAATTTGGATCGGATTGGAGAAGAGGGCATTGTTTTTCGTAACAGCTTCTGTACCAACTCGCTCTGCGCTCCCGCTCGGGCTACTTTGCTCACCGGCAAGTACAGCCATAAGAATGGGCAATTGGGAAACCGGGATACCTTTGACGGGAGCCAGCAGACCTTTCCCAAACTGCTGCAAAATGCGGGTTACCAGACCGCGATGATCGGAAAGTGGCACTTGAGAAGCGATCCCACAGGATTCGACTATTGGAATATTTTGCCAGGGCAAGGAGTCTATGTGAACCCGGTGCTAATCGAAATGGGCGAAAGCAAAACCTATGAAGGCTATGTGACGGATATCATTACGGACTTCGCCATCGATTGGGTAAAAGGTCGAGATCCGGAGAAACCTTTTATGCTCTGCTATCACCACAAGGCCCCGCACGCTCAGTGGGTGCCTTCAGCGGAGCACGATGCTCTGTGGGAAGAGGAGGAAATACCGTATCCACAGAATTATCACGATGACGAATTGGGCAGAGCCCAGTCGGTTCGCGATGCCACCAATCAGCTCGTGCCAGACATGATGCAGCGCTGGCGAGCCTTTGGATCGGCCATGAATAAGGAGGATCCGGGGGATCGGCAAGGACAGGAACTTAAAGACTGGCTTTACCAGCAGTACGTGAAAGACTACATGCGTGTGATGGTTTCGGTGGACGAGAATGTCGGCCGTTTCATGAACTTTCTCAAGGAAGCGGGTTTGGATGAGGACACCGTAGTCATTTACACGGCTGACAACGGAATGTTCATTGGAGATCATGGACGATTCGACAAGCGCTTGATGGATGAGGAATCGTTGCGGATTCCGTTGGTAGTTCGATATCCCAAAGAAATTAAGGCGGGAAGTGTCACCGATTTGTATTCACTCAACGTGGATTACGCTCCCACGATTCTGGACCTGGCAGGAGTTGCGATTCCAAAAGATATGCAAGGGAGAAGTTTAAGGCCAATTCTGAGAGGGGAGGCACCCAGTAGCTGGAGAACAAGCCTGTACTATCATTACTACGAACACCCGGATTTCCAGTTTCAAGACGTACCACCCCACTATGGCATACGAACGGATCGGTATAAGCTGATTCACTACTATCCGACTGAAAAGGTTGAAGCTTCCGGTTGGGAGTTGCTGGATTTGAAAACGGATCCGCTGGAGTTGAAGAACCAGTATGGCAATCCGCAATACCAATATGTAGTGAAAGACCTGAAAAAGGAGATTCAGCAGTGGCGTAAGAAATTAGATGTGGACTCGAATTGAAACAGGCCTGTCGGTGCAGCGCAAGCTCTGGCCCTACGAAAGAGAGGGGCCAAAAAAGGTTTCTGTAGGAGCGGTTTCATACCGCGATACTGTTAGTTTCCATAGCGGTGTAAAACCGCTCCTACGTTGGTTCCTGTGAAATTGTCCGTTTCTCTGGGCACTTTTCCTCAAAATTTGATCGGCACTCGGAGATTGCCCGCTAACATGACAATTATGATACCCCATAAATCGATCATTTGCCTTGCCGCTTGTTTCTTTTGGATCGCTGCTGGATTTGCGGCCAAGCGTCCCAATGTAATCATTGTCATGACAGATGACCAAGGTTACGGAGAGCTTTCGGTGCACGGAAACCCGATTCTCAAAACGCCACACTTAGACCGTTTGCACAGCCAAAGCTTGCGCCTGACCGACTTTCACGTGGCTCCGATGTGCACGCCAACCCGTGGACAGTTGCTCACGGGGACCGACGCCGCTCGGAACGCAGCTATCAATGTCAGTGCGGGGCGTACCTTGCTTCGGGCAAGTCTTCCTACGATGGCGGACTTCTTTCAGGACAACGGGTATCGGACCGGCATTTTCGGAAAGTGGCATCTGGGTGATAATTATCCCTTTCGCCCACAGGACCGGGGATTCGAAGAAACGCTCTGGTTCCCTTCATCGCACATCAATTCCGTCCCAGACTGGTGGAACAACGACTATTTCGACGACACGTACATGGTGAATGGGAAGCGGAAGCTGATGCCCGGCTATTGCACCGACGTTTACTTTGAGAAGGCGATGAAGTGGATGAAGCGACAGGCCGATTCCGGTGATGCCTTTTTCGCCTACATCCCGACTAACGCGCCGCATGGCCCGCACTGGTCCCCGGAGAAGGAGTTGAATCAGGCGCGAAAAGCGATCGAAGGACATGCCCTGCCTGATATTGGCGAGAACAACCGTGAATCATTCGCGGGCTATCTGGGCATGATCCTCAATGTCGACAATAACATGGGGCGTCTCATGGACTTTCTGGATAAAGAAGAACTGGCTAGAGACACCATTCTAATATTCCAAACCGACAACGGAAGCACCTTTGGTTCGCGATATTTTAATGCGGGCATGCGAGGGCGAAAGACAGAGCTTTGGGAAGGCGGTCATCGCGTTCCTTTCTTTTTACGCTGGCCGGGCGGAGAGTTAGGCAAGCCTAGAGATATCGAGGGTGTCACTCAGGTTCAGGATGTGCTGCCCACGTTGATGGATCTTTGCGGGCTAGTTACGGATCGAGCGCCCAAATTTGACGGAATCAGTTTGGCACCTGTGTTGGAAGGGAAAATGAATACGGCTCCGGAGAATCGTATGGTGGTTATCAACTACAGCCGCATGCCCTTTGGATTTGAGTTTGCCGGGCCCGACGCTCCTTCAGTCATGTACCGTGAGGGTGCGGGAGTTCTGTGGGGTCCCTGGCGACTGCTGGAGGATAGGGAACTCTACAATCTCGAGAAAGATCCCGGGCAAAAGAAAAATGTAATAGGCAAGTATCCAGAAATCGCTTCGAAAATGAGCGCTCATTTGGATCATTGGTGGAGTGAGGTGAGAAACATCGCTAACGAGCCTCAGCCCGTAGTCATTGGTCACGACGCGGAGAACCCAATGATGCTGACTGCCTGCGAATGGCTCGATGTTTTCGTGGACCAGCAAGGTCAGATTCGGCGCGGGGTAGAGAAAAACGGTTGGTGGGAACTCTCTGTAGCGGAGCCCGGTACCTACGAGTTTGAGCTGAGGCGTTGGCCGCGGGAAGCGGATACGGCGATAGCTGAAGGATTACCGGCGATCCAATTGACGGCGGGGGATCGCGGTCCGGGAGTGGCGATGCCTATCAAATCCGCCCGTATTCAGATCGGGAGAGAGTCGCAAAGTAAACCGGTACGTCCATCGGATAAGGAGGTCAAATTCACCTATGAACTGGAGGCGGGTCCGACGCGGCTGTACACCTGGTTTGAATCAAGTCCACGTGTCGGAATCGCGGGGGCGTATTACGTGTATGTGAAACGGAAATAGGGCAGATTTTGGTTGGTCCGTTGCTTCCAGCTTTTTTTGTGGAATAAAGAGGGCTAGGGGTAATAGGAGCGCCCATAGCCATAACATCTATCGAGTGGCGCTCGGAGATAGCCCGCTACCTTGGTAACCTGAGTTCAGCTATTGAGTAGGATGTTTTTTTTGAAATCGTGAGTTCTATTTCAAAGAGCTGTAGTTGACATCCACTACGATCGTTTCGCCGGTGTGGCGCTTGATATCTCCGGGTCCGGAACGGATGATGACACGATTGTCGGTCCAGTGGTCACGGTACCAAGTGCAGGTTTGGAAATCGTCGTTGATCAAATTCATTTTGCGATTCATCTTCTCTCTCATCACAGTGAGTTTGTCACTATGAGTTGGATCTGTGGCGAGGTTTGTGGTTTGATTAGGATCATGTCGGTTGTCGAATAGAAGCTCGCTTCCATTAAAAAGATAGCGGGCGTAGGTGAAGCGCTTGTCGCGAATGGCCCGCCACTCGTATCCATCTTTCCATTGGAAGGTGTGACCCATTCCTTGTAATAGAGCGAATTCGGGTTCTGGGCCTTTTCCCCCTAAAGTGATTTGCGACAAGTCCATCCCTTCCACGGCAGCAGGGATTTTCTGTCCACATAGTCCAAGGATGGTCGGCATGATGTCGGGCGTTGCCATGCAGACATCGGATCGGGCCCCAGCTGCTATATTCTCTGGCCAACGCATGATGAAAGGTACCCGGACAGATTCCTCGTAGAAGATCATTTTAAATACGCGGCCTTGGGCCCCAAACATCTCACCATGGTCGGAGGTGAAAATCACAATAGTGTTCTTCTCTAGCCCCGTAGACTCCAAGGTCTTCATAATGCGGCCGATCTCGTGGTCGAGGGCGTAAGCCATTCCGTAGTACGCCCGCATCATATCCTGTAGGTTTGGCTTCCAGTAGGACTGCCACTTTATATTGTCCGTGTTCCGGTCCATAAGCGGATCGGGCGTTTCGCTCCACGTTTCGGGGAGGGGGAATTCAATGTCGGCGAAAGGGGCATAGAATTCCTCGGGGCAGTTATCCTTAGTGAACGGGTCGTGAGGGGGGCTGTAGGCGACTACCATGGCAAAGGGGTCTTCGCTCTCTGCATGTTCCTTGAGCCGATCGATGGCG
>Ga0181568_10003771_pt1 | contig 13594 bp, 10 predicted proteins | sample 101ome_20_FD_133758 | JGI IMG/M metagenome (GOLD analysis project Ga0181568, IMG submission 133758) | Coastal salt marsh microbial communities from the Groves Creek Marsh, Skidaway Island, Georgia - 101404AT metaG (megahit assembly) | ecosystem: Environmental > Aquatic > Marine > Intertidal... | reverse complement strand
CACCATGCACAGTATCTGTTTGGCCACTCATGGAGTGTGCAGACATGCTAACATTTTCTTCTGTAGAATCACAGTTGTTCTGTGAATCACAGATCTCAAGTGATAGCCAATCGAATCCTGGGACAGTGCTTCCGCTGTATGACCAAGATGCTGTGATATCTCCACCTTTTGTTGCTACCACTGTTAGGCCTGTTGGGCTAGCAGTTGGAGCCTCAATAATTTGTAACTCTCCACCCATTAGAACTATCTGTCCTTGAGCTAGAACATCCAATCCTGGATTGATGTCAATTACACCTGAACTGCTTTGTTCACTGAATTCAGCATCTAGTTCGACCCAAACGTTGTTTGGAGATACCCAAAAGATGCTGGTAGGTGCTAGGCTAGCAGTGTCGTATGTGATTGAGATATTTTGGTGGTATACATCACTGCCAAGATACCTTGACATAGGTGCATAATCAAGAACAGCCACAGAGGTGTATTCACCAGCATATCCGGCGAAGGATAGATCCTTTTTCACTGTATCATCGGCGCCGCCACCTAGTGTAAATATGAACACATTTGCACCATTGTAGATGATGTCGTATACCATTTCGATACCGTCAGCGCTTGCATTTGCTTGAGCAGCATTCCATACGAAAATATTGATGTATGCGGTAGAAGAAGAACCGAATTCATCAGTGACTGTCACTCCATATGTGTTTGTGCCAGCATATACTTGATCACCTGCAACTAGCATACAATTAGAGAAACTTTTTCCCATTCCATTACATAGTGAAGGAAGTGGTAGCCCATCTTGCCCTATTAGCATACCGGGGTGAGTCCAGACATAATTCAAGTTAGTACCTTCTGAATCATCTGCATCATATGCATCTGCAGCTATTCGAATCATATCTTGTCCTAGAATAATGTCCTCTGTGTTCTCGAGAGTTAAAGTCACAACAGGTCTGTTATTCAATGCTGTAATTTCGTACAAGTTAGCATTGTTATTTCTACCAGACATATCAGTTTGTGATGCATTTACCATTGAAAGGCTTGCAGAGATGTTGTAAATTCCTGGAGCGAAGTTGAATAGAATACATGCTTCACCAACTTCACCTGCTGCCATTGGGTCAATCATGTCGAATCCAAGTAGGGCGTGCATGTAATCTGGACCATTTCCATACATACAACTGTCTGCATCTTCAGTGTGGACATCGCCTGTGACAGTGTTCTCAATAGTAAAGGAAACCTTCCAATCATATGTTACACTTACATCGCTCCCCATATGTTCGACAGATGCTTGAACCTTAGACCAAGTAGGATTTAGAGGTCCACTTGTCAGTCCAGGTAGAGAAGGACCGCTGAAGATTTGGAATGTTTCGTTCAATTCGTCTTCTTCTCCGATGTATCCTTGGTTAACAATTAGGGATGTGATTCCAATGTCGTGGTAGGTTTGGATCTTACCTTCGATTTCATCCTCGCTTGTGCCGGAATCAGCGTCTTGTGTTTTGTAAACTTCACAACTGTGTATGTAAGTCATGGATGTTGTTCCGTTTTGGGAGCTGTTGCTGTTGCCCATGGTGACTTCTTCACAATCAGGGAATGTTCCATACATTACGAAGGAAACCAAATTTACCTTGATTGAATATTCACCGCTTGAAGCAGTGGTATCAGGATCAACATATCCTGTCCAAGACGCTGTTTCTCCAAAGTCCAGAACATATCTGTTATCTTCAGTAAAGTTGGTTGCATCTGTTTCGTGTCTGAAGGTTTCAACCATAGAGTAGTTTCCGAAATCGGTTAGAGTTGAGGTTCCCATAATGTCATCTCCGCCAGCGGATGATGCGCTTTCGAGTAGACCAGTCACTTCTAGAGCGACTGTGACGTTTCTAGCGGACCATTCGACTGAACCATCAGTTGAGATGTCTAGAGTGAATGCCTTTTGGTCTGAACCGCTTTCTACATCCTTACCAGAATCCCAAGACAAATCCAAAACGATATCCTGCCAGTCAGCTACTTTAACTGGGATTTCATAGAAATCGTTGTCAGGGTTCGTATCGCCTGGAGAATCTACGGTGACTTCAACGATGTAGTCTCCAGTAATAGGAGTCCAAACTACGTTGCTACCTTGATAGTTCATGCGGTATTTTCCGTTAGACAAGGTAGCACCAGGTGCTAGAGTTTGCCATGGACAGACGAATGTATCGTCACAGACAACGTCTCCGTTGGTCCACTGTAGGTCATTTCCTGCAGTATCCTTTGCAATCATTTGTCTTGCGCCGCCTTCCGATAGATAAACAGTGACTGCAACAGACATCTCAGTGATGTCTGAAGTTCCGCTGTTTGTAATGTAAACATCGAAGTTTACATTTTCACCAGCTCTAAGCGTGTTTCTTGCATCGCCAGTGATTGCGTCGGTCGTTGTGGCCATAGGCGCTATTATGCTCACGATATCAGCATCATGACCAGAGCGGCCATCAGCTTCCATCAGTTCTTCTTTTTCCAGTTCAGCCCAATCCAATGCAACTAGCGAAGTGCTAGCAAGCATTAGTAGTGCCAAAATCATGGGGGTTAACTTGCTCATTGTCATATCCTCCAAAGGGTCGGTGCCCTTCGCTAGAACCTGTTAGGTATATATGGATTGGGAATGACGAAATCAAAAATATAGTAATAATACGCAAAAAATTACAAAGGATCATTGCCTTGCTGTAACGTGATTTTTTTGAGAAATGTAACAATTTGCGGAAATCGACAGAGTCAAATTAGAGCAATTATTTTGTCAACTTACTGTACGATTTAATCGACTGTGCTTAGTGCTTCAGCAGGAGTAATTTTAGTTGCCTTGAATATTGGAATAACAGTAGCCAAAATTACCAATAGCCAGCCAAATACGAGTATGGCGATTGAGATATCCCAGGGCAAGATCAAATCAGCACCCTGCTCTTTCCAGAATTCATTGTACAGAGCCACATGGAACATCAACGCTACAATAATTCCGTTTAGTATACCTAAAATCGAAATCCAACTAATTTCGATTAGAAGACTGGAAAGAACTCTTCTTTTCGTAAAACCAATTGCTCTAAGCATTCCAATCTCGTTTGTCCTTTCTGAAACAGAGCGATAAGTAACTACTCCAATCCCAGCAATTCCTACAAACAATCCCAAAGCAAGGTATGCCTGAAAGATAGCCAAAATGGCAAAAATCAGTCCAAGAAGGATTAAAATTTCATCTTCGATTATTGAAGAATGAACCCCGTCTTTTGCCAAGGATGTGGAGATTGATTCTTCCACGATTTCTGAACTTGTTGTGCCATCATGAGAAACATAAATTCTAGTCACGACACCCCCGAATTGCTCATCGACAATTTCACCATTCATCCACACCCCCGCGCTAAACAATTGACTAGACTCTGAAAGTATGCCTCCGACCGTCACAGTACGACTATTTCCGGGGTTAGAAATATCAATTAGCAAAATTGATTTTCCAATTGGAAGATTTATCCCCATAAGAGACTCTCCTGTATTGGGGTCTGTTAATGAAAATGAACTGTCTATGAACACGATATTCTCATTATTTTTCATAGCATTCCAAGCATCTTTTTCGCTCTCTCCTATCGAAGGATCCCAGGCATCTAGGGGTAATGCTCCGTGGTCAATAAATTGGTCATCAACACCTCGTAAAATATAGCCTATTTTTTCCTCGCCATCATCTATCCAAACAATCGCTCGGTTGACCTTCCCGACCGCATCAATTTTTGATTCGATAGTTTCGTTCAAACCCCATTCAGAAATATCGTCAGATAATTCCAATGGAGATTGCCTCGATGATGAGAGTAAGATCTCAAACTCACCACTGGCGTCTTCAACATATCCTGATGAATGTCCCTCAAATTGAACTGAATATCCAGCCAAAACAACTACGCTGAATACAGTCAAGGAAAACATTCCCATAATTACAGCCGTCTTTAATGGAGTTGAGGAGGGATATGCTAAACCCAATTTTGCAGAGCTTCTAAACCCAGTCGGGAATAATTTGGATTGTAATAATTTTGAAACAACTTTAGGTGCTATACTACTCAATATCATAACACCAGCAAACACCTCGATAATTCCCATAATTGCAAATGTAATTTCATCGGGTTTAACACCATTATCTACTGGAGCGAATGAATCTGGCATCAGACCCCAAACAAATAATGAGATACCTATTGCAGCGATTGTATTACTCCCGAGGTTCTTTAATTTCCAATCAAATATATTTGGCAGAACATAGGTAATTATTGGCACAAATCCAATTATCAGCAAGCACGCACTGATGTTCCAAGTAGCATGACGTAAAGGCGAGTTAGAACCAATAGCGAAGGTCGAAACAAGACTCAACAAACCGGCACCTATGAACGCTATTATCAGCAACAACATCCACCATTGAGTACCTGACTTCTTTGTAGGGATAACCCCTTTGAGTGCTTCAACGATGTTGAGTCTGCTAGTCCATAAAGCGGTTGCCCAAATTGTAATCATGGCTACAATAAATCCAGAAGATATACCAATTAACATTGAATTCACACTAAATGAAAATTCAATCCCATCAGCACCAACGCTATTGAAAACTGAACTAAATCCTAGAGAAACTAACCATGCTAGCAGCAGGCCGAACAAACCGCCTAAAATTGAAGCTATTGTTGAGGTAATAACTCCTTCAATTGTTGATATTGCCCTCATGTCTGACTTTTTCAAACCGATTGCTCGTATGGTTGCAAGATCTATTCTGCGGGTTTCTGAAAGCATCAAAACAATAGTCAAAACTAGCAATATACCTGCGCCAATCGTAAATGCTCCAAACACTAAAAACATTGCAGATAACAATCCTGCACCTTCTTCTGCAGCCTTCAATGCATCTTCTTTTGCTGCAACGATTTGTAAGTTCAATGTCTCAGTCCCGGATACATCATCTAACCAATTTAGAATTGCTTCACTATCTCCACCATTTACAACCAAAATGTTTCTTTCACCAGAAGTTGATGATGATAGATTCTCTCCATCACTGATATTTACAAATCCAAGAATCATGCTCTCTAATTCTTCTAGACCTGGTATGTCCAGTTCAGATATACTTCCATTTATTTTCAAACTTATAGGGGTAGAATCGCCATACGCATACGGAATGAGTCCGGTAAACAGAATGCTCTGTGTTTGATTAAGCAAATCAAGGCGGGAACTTGACAATAATTTTCCTTCTCTTGGGGACAGATTGTTGTCTGTAGCCAAAATTAATTGTGGTATTTCACCAAAGGACCCTATATCCATTGAAATTGGAAGCCTAGGCTGTATTAACTCTCCAGACACCAGCGAGCCAAAGTTTGTAGAACAAAGGAACTCTCCATCAAAAGAATAGGTTAAATCATTACATTCATCAGAAATCTCAGTTAGTGGGCTGTTGTTTTGACTTACTGCATATAGAGTTTGTTCGTTGGTTAGCAGTCCGTTTCTGTGACCTTTCCAACCCTGTGGAGATGATTCTCCCTTGAGATTTGTCCAGCCTTGAGGAGAACCGATAAACATCTCTTCATCGAAAAACAACCATTCGCCAGAAATATTGAGGCTAGACCAATCGCCATTTTCATAGTAGAATACTTCGGTACCAAGCAGATGCTTAACTGCTATCCAATCTGTTGAGTTTTCTTTTAGATAGTCTATCGAAAATATGGTTTCAGGAAGAGGTGGAAGATTCTGTTCAAACAAGGCTGCCACTAAAACTTCTTTTCCAGTGATATGCTCAAACGGGTCTTTATCATCATCATAGACTTCTGTCAAACCATGACTGTGGGCGACTAGTATTGAATTTTGCATTAAAGTCACATCGTTGATTATGCCACCGTCGGGAACTTTCCAGCCATGTGCATCACCTGTTCTTTGTTTTTGGAAAGAAACTGCTCCGCCTGAAACATACCAATCGCCTTCTTCCGTGGTCAGAATTTCTTGAATTCTGTCATCAGGCAGTACTATGATGTTGGAATTTTGATGTATTTGTTGTAGAGGTATTTGCAGAACTTCCATCGCACTACCATTTCCAAGTAATTGAGTTGAATTTTCTCTCCATGAGTCCATCACGAATGATTCTAGCCTACCTAATCCATCTGAATTTGATATCGACATTGTTTCCGAATCAGTTGTAATTTCAAACCCAGAATCCGAGTACTGAATGATATCATCGATCATCTGTTCAACATTTTGTTTTGATTTCGATGTGCTCTCTTCAACTAAAGATAATCGCAGCATATTGACTGAGTTATCCTTTGATTGTAATTCTTGAGAGAGGCTTAATGGCGTGAAAAATGCAGGTGATTTTGTTCCACTCATTGCACCGATTCCCTTCATTGGAAGAATTTTCTCTATCGATAAGTTAGCCTTAGAACGAGATAAATCTCCATCATCTACCATAGCCGCCCAGCTAATTTCAACGACATCTCCTACTGCCAAACCAAGTTCTTCTGATGCTATGGAATTGATGGATATTCCATCCCAACCATCGTATGCATACCATTTCAAAGAGGGAATTGCCTCTCCATCGGAATTAGTTAAAATTATCATTGATTCGATGCCGTGGCTCCATGAATCAATTAATCCTTCACGTGATAATCCATCTGTGATCTCAAGTGATAGACTTTCGTTGATATCAAACGAAAAACCTGTTCTGAGGTCTTGCCTGTAAACTAGCAAATCGGTATCCCCATAAACCGCGTTTACTTCTTTCGACATAGTTTTGTCAAGACTATCTCCAATCACTAATGATGAAGTTATGATAGATGTAGCGATTAATAACCCTCCCATCATTAGTGCCGCCTGTCTTTTGTGACGAACAATATTCTGCCATGAAAATCGAAAAACCATCAATCTGCGAGGTGAAAGCATGGGCTGCAACAACATGTTTGAGAAAACTCCTGTTGCCAAAGTACATCCCCATACCGCCATGAAACTGAAATCCAACCAAGTTAGGATTAACCATGCCAACCAGGCATCTATTATGGGCCCAAAAATTTGAATCCAGAAATATATTTTCTTTTCAAATTCGTTTCTAATTCCCCATGCAGAACTCACACTAATTGGAAGAATTAGTGCAAATATTGCGATGGTTTCGAAAAGCATTCTCATTCCTCTTCGTTAACAATAACTCCATCGTTCAATCGAATCGTTTTAGTGCAACTTTTTGCTATATCTTCATCATGTGTGACAATTACCAAAGTCGAACCTGAATTGTTGATTTCCTGCAACAAGTCCATTACCTGTTTAGATGTTGTTGAATCCAAATTCCCAGTTGGTTCATCACACAAGATAACAGATGGTTGATGAACAATTGCTCTAGCGATTGAAACCCGTTGTTGTTGGCCACCTGATAACTCGGATGGGCGGTGTTTTGCCCTATCTGCCAAACCAACTTGATCCAAGGCCTGCATCGCTTTTTCTCTTGCATCAACAGGAGGATATCCTAGAAGTAACAAAGGAACTTCGACATTTTCAACTGCGGTCATTACATCCAACAAATGGAATTTTTGGAAAATGAATCCCATCTCTTTGGCTCGAAGATTAGTTCTTTCATCGTCACTTATTCCAAAAAGCGGTTTATCAGCGACGTTTACTTGGCCGGCAGAGGGCTCGTCTATTCCAGATAAAACATTGAGCAGTGTTGTTTTTCCACAACCTGATGGCCCCATGATTGCAACCATTTCACCCTGATTTATCGATAGATTAACTCCTCTTACGGCCTGGATTTTTTCTTCACCCATTTCATACAGTTTCCAAAGCCCACTACATTGTAGAGCAATCGCCATTATTACCCTCAGATGGCCTCGTGTTGATAAGTTACTGCTTGCTGGCCTTACTATGCAAGTCACGGTGCTGGCATTTGGCCCGATAGCCGAAATCCTTGGTAGTAGAAGCCATGCTGTGACAATACCACCAAATTCATCTGTAAGGTTCTTAATCGAAGAAATGGAACTGGATGAATGGTTGAATAATTCTCTTTCAATAAGTGTGAACGACCAAATAGTTGGCGAAGATTATCCCCTAAACGAAGGAGACGAAATAGCCCTACTACCACCGGTTTCAGGTGGCTAATAGCCGATTAGTTCACAAGGTAAGACGCAATCGGGGAGTTTAGAGGGAGCGAAATGAGATTCGGACCTTTCGAAATAATGGTACTACTTGCAATCTTTTTCTTGTTATTTGGAGCAGAAAGATTGCCAAAACTTGCACGAGCTGCTGGTCAGTCAAAAGGCGAATTCCAAAAAGGCCTAAATGAAGTCACCAGCATGCCTTCAACTGAAAACACCGTGGCAGACCTCGAAAATGACGGGAAAACTGCTGCGGTAGATCTCGCCCAAAAGGCAGAAGCAGCCGGTGTTGACCCGTCTGGTAAAACCGCTGAAGAAGTAAAGAAAGAGATTGAAAGCGCTGAAGAATAATCATCTTCTTGCTTTTTTGACCTGCATTGGAGACCCACATATCTCACATGTCTGTTCTTCTTTTACCTCAATTTCTTTGGTTGCCCTGCAGCCAATGCATTTCAATTGCCAAAACCATTGTTGTTTACTCTCAGCATTGAATACTGGCTTGAATTCTAATCCAAGGAAACGACACACGTTCTGCATCGAATAGTCATCGGTATAGAGAACCTCTCCAGTTTGAATTGTTAAGGCTAGGATTTCGAGGTCTACTGGGCTTAACCTAGGCAAGTCACCCGTTTTTGCAGCTGCTTCCTCGGCTGGGCCAGGTGCAGCATTCATCCAAGAGATATCTAGCGTATCAACCAGCATTGCACGTTCAGGAGACAACTTCTCTAATTCCTGTAGTTGGCAATTTGCAACAATATTACCAGTGATTCTTTCGACCGGCCAATGAAGTAAAGCGGCCGTATCAAGTACTGGCATTGAATTAGCCCCTGCAATATCAACGAATCAAGACTTCGATTACAAAAGGGTTCATTCATGAGGTTGTATTCCGACCACATGATGTCGTGGAAAGAGACCATCATCGATTGGTTCGATGGTTTCGGTTGGATGAGCCTCGCCGCTCTATCATTTACTGAAGCGATAATCCAACCTGTTCCGCCAGATTTGCTTTACCTTCCAATGCTTGTCGGCGCTGACGAATCAACATCACTTATCATTTGGTTATGGGTAGTAATAACAGTTAGTAGTGTACTTGGAAGCCTGGTAGGATACTATATCGGTAAAAAATGGGGTCGTAGCCTAATGAACCGTTTCAAAGCTGAAAAGCATCTAGAAAAAATAGAGGTTCTGACTACAAAATACGGAACTCTTGGTATATTCATTGCCGCTTTCTCTCCAATACCATACAAGGTTCTTGGTTGGGCTGCTGGAATGGGTGAAATGAAGATCAGACCGTTTGTACTAGCAGGAATTGCTGGCAGAGGACTGAGATTTGGATTAGAAGCAATTCTCATTGGAATTTACGGTCAAAAAGCCCTCGATTCGATAAGTTGGTTGCTAGATAATGAGATGATTATTGGATTGATTCTAATCATAGGAATTGCCTTCACATACTTCGGTTTCAAGTGGTGGAATGGATTGTCTCTCGACAATAACATTCATGAACAATAATCCCTCGGGTGGGTTTGCTGCTTGTGTGGTGTAGTGGTCCATCATTTCGGGTTTTCATTCCGGCGACCCGGGTTCAAATCCCGGCACGAGCACTTTACTAATCAAACAGGCTTGCAGTAAGCCGTTTTTTACTTTAGGAATCTAGAGGTTTCATCGAAACCACCTATGAACATTGGCTGTTCACCTCGGTTGTCAATAACAACTGGTACAGTCCTGTGACCTGTTTCCTCGACTACCTGGTATCGAGCATCGGGTTCGTGGTCGAAGTTGATTTCATGAAATGAAAGACCCTTCGAGGTCAACAATCGCTTTACTGCGACACAATATGGGCAAAATGTAGTTGAATATACGATAAAATCAACATCGTTTGAGTTTGCGTCATCAACGACTCTGCTCATGTGTAAAACCTCTTGATAGATGTTTTTGAAAGTATGTAAATTCACTCAATCTTGGTTACACCATCATAATCGATTGCCCAATCTAGAACTTCCCAAGGAATTGATTGCTTGGTCTTTTCAGGATCTTTTGAGATTATACCTACATAACCACCAGCACCTGCACCCATCCCTTTCCAAGCTAAAACTTCAGGTAGGTCATCAAGAAGCAAATATGGCTCGTTAATTTCTGGATTTAGCATGCCAACCGCTTTGCTGTATCGATTCATTGCATCACAAACAGCATACCTATCATCGTTTTGAACGGCGGCAGCCATATCTCTTCCGGTTTTTCGAATATCCATCAAATGAGGCAGAACTTCGTCATATCTTTCCCAAACCTCAGAGTGCAAATCGCCAGAGGTATGTTTGATTCCAGTATTTGCTAAAATGAGATGTGATTCAATCCATCTTGCAAAAGATGGGGGTGGTGTTAACGGCATTCTCTCAACTTCTTTCCCTATGAATTTGAGATGTTGGATACCACCAAATCTTGATGCCCACTGGTCTTGTCTGCCACCGTGATTTCCGAGTAATCTTTCAAACTGATATGCAATTTCTTGCGAATCTGGAGAATCTTTGATGGCTGAAATTAATGCCACATTTATCGCTCCAGTTGAACCTAATCCAGAACCGATTGAAACATCGCAGGAATAATTTGCTGAGATTTTTCCTTCATCATCAACACTGACTTCTGAACGAGCATAGTGGTTAATTGCGATGTTAACAACATCACCTCCGACCAATTCGCAGAAGGGTGGTGCATCCGACCATCCACCTGCTAAATCTATTCTCACAGGGGATTTCCATTTCGCCATAATATCGCTAAATCTATGTGTTATAATAACCTGTCCTAGGAGAAGATATGTTGTGCAAAAATTCTAATTGAATTTTTAATTTTTCAATTGAAAAATTACACTAATGATTCTATCCATTTCCTAATTGAATTATGAAATTCGACAGGTATCATATGACCTTTCGAATGTCGGATTTTTTCGACATTCCAGCCCGCTTCTTCGAACAGTTCTGGTATCTCCAAACCCGCATCAATAGACACCCGATGGTCCCTCTCACCATGCATCCAAAGTAGGTTTGACTTGGGGATTTCTTGCAAGCGTTGTTTCAATTCCAACGGCCTAACTACTCTAGTTCCCATCGCAATTATTCCTAGAACTTCGATATCAAATTGAAGCAATTCTTGAGCCATTGCTCCACCCTGGCTGAAACCTCCGAGAACTAATTCCTTTGATGGAATTATTTGGATTAATTTTAGAAGTGAATTATCAACATCAGATAATTCTGTAGCGGTTAAGATTCTCCTTCCTGGATTATCTCCTCCTTGATATCTCCACCAAGTATAACCTCTTTTTTGATGCTTGAATTCTGCCTGAGGGACAATTAAATCCCAACCATCTGGCAATACTTTCTCAGCAAAAGGACGCATCATTTCTGATGTGCCCGTCATACCGTGCATCATAACTAATGTCGGCATTCACAACACCCAGTAACTCTCGATTCCGCCTGCAACCTTTAGGTGAAGGTACGAATCTTGACCTCGTAAATTCAGGACTATGCTGTACTCATCGGTTTGACTTGGAATCGTGCTAATACTCCCTGATTCTCTCGCTCCAGAACCCCATGTTCTGACCAATGGACTTGCACCAGCGTGATCTTTGATAGTTAAGGTGCCTGAGCCGCCAGGTGTTATCTCTACATCTAGATACACAACGAGGTAATCAAAATCTATACCAGAAGGATGACCACTGTCTAGGAACGTATCGTAGATATCATTCTCTGCTGATTCATATCTCTCATCTATCAAATCGGTTGCTCGGATAAACCAGCTCTCACCTTCATACCCGGAACCTGCCTGATTTAGCATCATTCGAAGTCTTTCAGACCCTTCATTATCAATCCAAATGAATGATTCCAAAAAGCCCAGTTGGGTATCAAAAACATAATTCAATTCGTGTGCATCTGCACTCATTGCAGAGACTCTAACTCTTCCATCATAAACTGAGATTGTTTCAGCACTCCATGATTGCTCAAACAATGTAAACTGCCACGAGTCTCCATCTCGCCAAGGGAATTGAAATACGTTCTGAGCCTCTCCATTTTCAAATATAGACAGATTGTCTATCGTCACCCTGCCAAGAAATGGATTGTGGTTTACAACTGCGTGACGCTGAGCTTCTCTCTCAGAAGATATTCCTAGCATGTAAATATCGTCGGCATCGTTAATTTCTGAAACCACTAACCGAGCACTATCTTCCCCAAACTCCGGAGTGACGAATGTATAGAGCCACCAATCAGATACTTCCCATTGTGGAAGGCTGACAACAGTTTCAGCAATTCCATCATCGCTTCCATCTGAGGTGTTGATACATCCAGAAAGCATTGACGCGAGTAAAACCACTGAAAGTAGCAATGCTCGCATGTGCTACCCTTCAAGGCATACATCTTGAGTTATGCTATTCTACGCTTAGAACCAACCGGTTATGGTTAGTGATGGAGCGATAACAACAGCAACGATACTCATCAACTTGATTAGAATGTTCAATGATGGACCGCTGGTGTCTTTGAATGGGTCACCGATTGTGTCGCCGATAACTGCTGCATCGTGAGCACTGTCGCCCTTAGCAGCACCTGCAATGTGACCTTGTTCGATCGCTTTCTTTGCATTGTCCCAAGCGCCACCTGCGTTTGCCATGAATAGAGCAAGAAGAACACCTGTGACGAGAGAACCTGCAAGAAGTCCACCAAGCGCTGGTGAACCAAGTGCATATCCTACTAGGACAGGCGCAACAACTGCAACGACACCTGGCGCCACCATTTCTCTTAGAGCTGCGCTGGTTGAAATTTCAACACACTTTGCGCTGTCAGGCTTAACACCCTCTCTTCCTTCTAGTAGACCATCGATTTCTTTGAATTGTCTTCTAATTTCTGTGACCATTTCGTTAGCAGCCTTACCAACAGAAGTCATGGTCATTGCAGCCACTACGAATGGCAGTGAACCACCGATTAGTAGTCCAATCACGACCTTAGGGTCAGAAAGTGCGAGTTGTGAGAGACCGATATCTGCTGCTGCAGAGTATGCTGCGAATAGTGCAAGTGCTGTAAGCGCTGCACTACCAATTGCGAATCCTTTACCGATTGCTGCGGTTGTGTTTCCGATTGAATCTAGGCTGTCTGTGATTTCTCTGACTTCCTTTCCTAGACCGCTCATTTCTGCGATTCCGCCGGCGTTGTCTGCAACTGGACCATATGCATCAACAGTCATAGTTACACCGACTGTAGCAAGCATTCCCATAGCAGCCATAGCGATTCCGTATAGTCCGAATTCTGGCATGTATCCGCCGACATCACTTGCAGAGTGACCGTCCATCATGAAATGATTAGCACCAAAAATTCCGAAACAGATTAAGATGATTGGAATGAATGTGGACATCATTCCTACTGACAATCCAGCGATTGCGTTGGTTGCTGGACCGGTCTTGGACATCTCTCCGATGTGAGGGATTGCCTTGGTTTTGAACATGAATACATCTTCAATTCCAGTGT